>Ga0302186_10000295_pt1 | contig 45521 bp, 38 predicted proteins | sample II_Bog_E1_2_FD_198782 | JGI IMG/M metagenome (GOLD analysis project Ga0302186, IMG submission 198782) | Peat permafrost microbial communities from Stordalen Mire near Abisko, Sweden - II_Bog_E1_1 | ecosystem: Environmental > Terrestrial > Soil > Wetlands > Peat | place: Sweden: Abisko...
AATGGCCTCTTCTCACTTTTGTTCTATTTACATTTATAAAGGATATATCTTCAAAAAAATTTGATGTCTTGTACTGTTTGGCTCTCTTCCTTCGCTTCATGCGCTTCATTCTGATTTGGCTGGGTTACATAGTCAGCCCTACTTCTGCGAGGCCGTTTGGTTTTAATTACTATCGATTGAGGCTTTCTGACTTCTGTATTGGAGAGATAGGCTGTAGATAGATGCTAGACAAGTTATTGTTTTAGTTTAGTAGTAATGCCTCATTTACTGGAGTATGATGTTTTAAGCCTGCTGTAGTTCCATTCTCTTATAACTGTCAATTTTGTTCGCTAAGGCTACGAATGCGACGTTCGTCCTGTTCGCAAATTGGTCTTCTATTCAGAATGTTTTCGAGCTCGCATATTTTTGTTTTATAGAGCTGCACCTGCCGCCAATGTATAACATTAACTTCCCTCATATCTTCGAGAAACTCTTCATTCACCATAATCTTACTAGCCCATTAATCCCTGCAATTCGTCAATCCTTCCAATTTATGGCCAATATGATTGAGTTACTTTTCTTGACTTAAATATCACACAACAGATCCTCCCCCTAATGCTGCCACTGATGGCAATCCATTATCTTTTCCTAAAGCATTTTCTGCAGATTAAGTTTTATCTTTTCATCCTCGTTTAATTTTACAGACCTACCTCCATTCCTGTCTTTTTATGATCGATCTCCTTTTCTAACTCCTTCACTTTCAGAAGTAAATTGGAGCGAAAATCATTTAATTCCTTTCTGACGGCTGATTATTTTTAACTGGCGAATTCAATGATGTATTTACTCTTCACCTTCTCAATTTATAATAATTTGACCTTCTCCTACATTTTCGCGGCAAGTTGGCTCTGCGTTTACAGCAACTTCATGCTAAACTCAGACTGCATCTTCATTTTTCCTTTTTAATTCAGATTATTCTATTTTCGGTTTATGGCTTGATGAGCCACTTATTTTTATTTTTCAGTGAGCATAAACATTTTTTCTATTATTTGCTATTGCAGGATCTTTTACTTCTCAGATTAAAACTATAATTTTAGCTGTTTGTTTACAGTCGCTATTTTGGTTTAAAAATCTTCTTTGTCTATGATAAACTGCTCCATGGCTACTTCAAGCTATCCTATCTTTATTGACTTTGAGCTGAAATTATAGCCTAAAGCTGATATAGTTTTAAATAATCATCTCATTATTTTCATGTAGCACTATGGCCTACGGACATATTGCATTTTTGTAATTTTTTAGAGGAAAGCTTAATCTAGTTATCTCGTCACTCTTTATCTGTCGATTTTTATTAAATTTTAACTTCACTAATGACCCATTTTAACTCATTCTAGATAATTTAATCGACTTTGAGAAATGAAGCTATTTATCCAGCGAAAGAATAAGGAGAAATCGATTTCATTTGATCTTTTTCAAATTGTTTTATCTAATTGTTTTAGATGATTCAATAATCATTGACAGAGCATATATTTTAAATGGATTGAATCTCACTTATACCACTGCAGGCTTCAAGTTGTTTCTGGCAGTCAATTTTTGGCTTATTGATCTTTATTATCTACCCCCCCGCCAATATCGCTCTTAATTTCTCCTTTCTCAACTCTAGTTTATCCTTGATTTTTTATGAAAGATGGCTGAATTTTAGAATAATGCCACCACTGCTACTCTATTTTCTCCTTGTGCTTTCTTTGACTGAATTCGCTATTAGGAGTTGACTAATTGGATGAATAATATCGATCTATCAAAAATAGTATACTGATGAATATGTAATGTCGAGATTGTTAGTTTAAAATTATAAATTTGTCCCTCCAGGATTATAAGGAATCGGATAAGTGTCGCTAAATAAGATTTAACTTTGGATTATTATCTAAAATATTTTAATATATTCAATAAACTAATCTTGATCACTTTTCTATCTTTTGGTTATAGGCCTCATTCTTTCTATTTTAATAGAATAATTACTTTTCCATCTTGCTAATATAGTATTCAATTGACTTTCCTTTCTTTTCTTTTTTCGATCCCTGGCTAAACTATTGCTATTTTTATGTATCTTTGCTTTTAACTTATTTCTTTTTCCTCTTAGATTCTTCTGATCCACTGATCATAGTAAACTCTCCTCCACAAGTCGCTTGATGATCATGAAACCAATGGTCAGCAGATTGAGGTTATCAGTTCATAGATCTTTTCGCATACCCGTAGTATGGAGGTCTAATTTGGCAAGGGGCATTACATTTCCAGATATAGGTCCTATTCAGATCCACTCCATCTATAAAATTATAAAAAATACTAATTCTCTTACTTGTGATTTCATTGATATTATTCATGATTTGCTGAAACTATGCTCCATGACCTCCTTAGTCACAAGCTTTTGGATTGGTCAAGAAGAGATAAGCATGAATCATTTCATGAATTAATGTTTCCTTGAGCTATTTGACAGTTCTATAATTCAGTAAAGGTACAGAAAGCCGTATTTTACAAGATGACTAACTTAATTGAGAACATGTTCCAACACAGAGAGTCATCTTTTAGCTCCACTCCACGCTGCATTTCTCGAGTTTATTCTCAAAAAAATAGTTGTTATAATACTTGAAAAGTTCATTGACATCTAAGCAATCATATTAATCATCAGTGCGAAAGTATCTATTAGTTACAATATTTACCTAATTAACTCTTTAGTCTGCTGTTAACTTTTATGACCCATAACATTGCTCCATATTTAGAGTTCGAATACTTTGACTCCTTTAAATTTATTAATTTTCTATATTTGTATCTTTGGCATTTAAATGACCTGATCTTACTTATAAGCAAATATTTATTAAAATCGACAAGAATATTTGTTGTTGTCATAAATAACAATATTATAAATGTTTTTAAAAGATTATTTACAATATTACTTTATTATCTTTTCCTCAGTATTAATAATCATTTTGTGCATCCTGCCATTTTGGTCCAATAGGAAGTCGAAACCCAATAATAATAAGGTACAGCCTATTTTATACAGTTACTTCAACAGTGGTGATCATGCAAAGTAAATGCCTGGGCATGACAGTCTATTGAGTAGGATAATTCCAACAGCACCTAAATCAAGGAAAGCCCATTGAGGAATAATTTAAATTTTAAAGACAAAAAAACTGAACGGCTATCCCTTTGAACGTTTATAGTAGCCTGCGCCGAATACAAAATGCCCCCCCATCCCAGTAATAGCAATAAATTGTCATCAATTTTAATCAGCCATATTTTATTCAAATATTCTGATTGCGCAACGAATTAATATCAAGGTATACTTCTGATCGATTTATCTTTAGTCATAAATCTTTTTGATATACGTCTTGAGGGATTACAATCATTTGTATTGAGGCCAAGGTTTGAGACAAATACTTTTTATCATCTTTGTTTATATGTTTAGAGATCATCCACGAGCGAATTCTTGAGAACAAGGTTTGTATTTAGAATGGAAAATGGCTTTTGAGAGTAGATTCACCTACATATATGCTCCTAAGTGATTATATTCCTCGATTTGGAGTATTCTACGATTATTTGGGTACTCAGCAGCAACATTTTCGATGATATGCAGCTAATCACCCTCTACTGGATATCTATGATATCATTTTCATCGCAAATTGCTAATTTAACTCTAACTCGAAGCTAAAACAAAAAAGTATAATGTTTTGTCTTCAACAATGCAGCGGATTGCTAGCTGACTCATCTCTGAATTATTTTTAATTTTAATTTTTAATTTCTTCATATGTTTATATTTGAATAAAATAGATTTAAATAATTTCTTAAACTTGATTTTATAAAAAATATTCAAACTTGTTTTTCGCTCTCACTCTGCTTTTTCCTGGAGACTTTTGCTAAATTTAGCCATGTAAAGTTATTATAACCGGCTGTTAATTTTACTTGTCAATATGTTCTAAGTCTTGTATTACTAAAAACTTCCTTTTCTTTCAAGAAAAACCATCAATATAAACCTCTGACTGATATATAGGTTTGAAAGCTGAAAAATATTATTTTGGCATATCGACCATCAACGTTAAAATAGAATTTAATATATTTTTTGAATGTCTCAGCATTTTGCATGGATTTACATAGTCTTTTGACAGTCTTTCGGCAGGATACAATCAAATTAATCATATGTTTTTTATTTAATCTGCTTTAAGCAAGTGTTCTATAAATCTTAAGGCTAAAATAATCGCCTTATAATAATTGATTAATGAGGAACTTTAACTTATTTCTATTGGCGGTGCTGCTTATTTGGTCCTCTCATAGTGCTGGTTCTATTACCTATGAGATTGTTGGGCCATTTCTCACATCTGCCTTTACATGTCTCTATCAGAGTCTTCCATCTGATGGGGAACCGTATGCCATTATTCGGGCTTATCAAAACTCTCACTCACCCCCGGGAATAGATCCAAATGCTCTCCAGACATTGACAAATGCTTATGCGGCTGGATTTACGGCTGATTTTTATGTGGAAATTTGTCGAGGAATTAATGCTACCTCTCAAATAAATTTAGTGAATACTGAACTTTTTACTCCACTCAACAGCAATCCCAAATCTAGCTTTTACTTCATGTTTTTCATTAAAGTTGTGCCAAGCAGCAATCCAGAATGTTCATGGGAGAGCTACAGTTACTCAGATAACTGTAATTTCTTAAGGGAAACTATCAATGCAGTTGTGAGTGTTGCCGGCGCGGCTCCCAATATCTTTTCTACCGCCCAGATTTGGGCAAAATTCTTTGGAAACAGCTGTAATAGTTTGGGAGCAGAGACAGGAGCCAGTGTCTCGTATGCCAGCTACGACGCCAGCGGACACGTGACCTCAACTCAATCACTTAGTGATTACGTTCCTTTTGGAGGATGGACAGTTTCTTCCGGGCAAGTCGTGGCAAAACAAATTGATGGAAGTCTGACGGTTCCATTATTGTGTGGGAGCATAGCGTGGCATGCTTTCATCGATGTTCTTTGGTTCGCCTGATTGTTGATAGAGATCTGATCCAATAGTATCTAATTAATAAATATTTGGCAATCTACTTCGTACTAGAATGGCCATATGGTTGCATAGTTTATTTTGAATCATTTATGATGTCTCGCGGGTTAGTTGATTAACTAAATTTAAACTTTGATTATATCGCAATTGTATTTTCTTAAGTTTTTTATAGAGGCAATTCAAAGATATAGTTTAATTTGTTTAATACTAATCATTCTTTCCAAATGTATCAATTCTTCTTTGCGCTTATTATTTTTTATTCAGCTGGCATTGAACAGCCAAAAATTAAGATCATTTTCATCAAAAATGGATCCAACATCTCATATTCACTAATTTTAAAGCATTTAATTTATAACAACCAGAAAAAAATGTTTGGAACCAACTTCAGTAGATGGTGGGCGAAGTCGTTTGATGATTTATATTTCTAATTAATGATTTCAAGGCAAAATTCATTAAATAAAAAAATATTTATGAAGTCATCGAACTCGACAGGTTTAACATAGAAAAAGTTAACGGTCCAAACACATTAAACGCCTCTAACTCTCTTATGAATCGTCAAAGCCTGTTTAAATTTTCTTTTCTTTAAGGACGATATCCGATCAAGCAAATTAAATTTAAATTGAAGATTTTGTCATTTTTTTAGTTAATGAAACTGTGATAATCAAATCATCGAACAAATTGATCCTTGTTTTCTTTCTTTTTATTCTTTATTTCTTTTTATGCTCATATTTAAATAAATTATTCAAATCTTTCTTGGACTTAATTCTTGAAAAAAGATCCAAACTTTTTTCCCTTCCTGTTTTCACTTGTGTGCAAAGACTTATGATAAATTATTCAATTTAAAGTTGGAATTTAGCAATATTCTTTGGAGTGATGATTTTTCCGAAAATGATTGATAATTCATTTTGATCAAATAAGTCAGGTGTTATGACAACCTTCCTTCAAATATAATACTGAAAGATAGAAAATTATCATTTTTGCTTTTCAGTGATAGCCATTAAAATAATCTCATATATTTTTTGCAAATTTTAACATTTTAGATGGATGTAAGTGGCTTTTGAACAGTTTTCGGTCAGAATACGACAGAAGAATTCATAATTTATTGGATTTAACTTGCCTTTTAGCAAAGGGGCTATTAGTTCTTAAAGCAAGATTCAATTTATAATCATTTACTAATGAAGGTATTTACCTTATTCCTGGTGACTATTCTGCTTATTTGGTCCTCTTATGGTTATGTTGGCTTCGGAATTGTTGGTCCTTTGACTACATCCGCCTTCACATGTCTTCAATCGAATGTACCGAATTCAAACAAATATGCCGTTATTCGAGCTTATCAAAACTCTCATTCGCCCGCAGGAATAGACCCAAATGCTCTCCAAACATTGGCAAATGCTTATGCTGCTGGATTTTCAGCTGATCTCTATGTAGAAATTTGCCGAGGAATTAATGCCACTTCTCAAATCAATTTAGTGAATACTAACGTTTTAACTCCCCTGATTAACAAAAAGAAAAACCGCTTTAATGGTCGCTTTGTCATTAAAGTTGTGCTAAGCAGCAATCCAGATTGTTCATGGGCAGGATATAGTCACTCAAATAACTGTAATTTCTTAAAAGAAGCTGTCAAGGCTGCTGGAAGTCTTGGCTCTTGGTTTCCCACTGTATTTTCTACAGCTAGTATTTGGGCACAATTCTTTGGAAGCAGCTGCGATACTTTCGCATCAGATACAGGTTCCTATCTCTAATACGCCAACTACGACGCCAAAGGGCATCTAAATTCAGCTCAATCATTTGCGGATTATGTCCCCTTTGGAGGATGGACAAGTGACTCGATTGTAGGGAAACAGATTGGTGGGTACATGAGTCTTCCACTATTGTGTGGCAGCAGGGCGTGGGACGAATATTATTTTCCTTGATTATTTCTTTGCTTTTCTTTAAATATTTTTAAATTAATAAATGGTTGGAAACTAATAGATTCATAGTAGTGATTTGCATTTTTTCTTAAACTCCTTCTTCTTTGTATTTTGCTCGTGATCCCTCCATTGTTAATAATCGACCATGCCAAATCAATTATTATTTTGATCAAATGAATTACCAAATTTTGTCTGTAATTTTATTAATGAAGAAATTTAATGGTCATGAGATCCAATAAAATAAGAAAATGCTAACTTTAACGAGAAAATTGTTCGCCTCTGATGTTGTTGCTTTGCGCCTTTAATAAGCGATAACTTAAATTCAGATTTAAATTAAATAAATATCTATCAGAGTCTGCTGTAAAATATTTATCTATATACCAGCTATATACAAGCTATTTAGTTAATTCATATCATTTGTCAATAAAGCAAGTTTATTGAGTTTATTGCGGGTTTGCTGGGAGGAGCTGCAAGTAATTAATCGAATGTGATTTATTTTGGTTTGCTATCGGGCATTCCTTCTAATAAATCAATATCTCCGTTATCCTTGGCTGGATTTTCTACATCATTGATTGATTCTAACAAATCAATATTCATTAGATTACTAACAGCCTTTGGATTCTATTGTTTCACTTAGAAAGGTTTTGATTTAGTTTGTCCAGGTCCAATTATTGTTTTTTTCATTTATACTTTCTTCGGCTTGGCAATATTCTATTGGATGAAATTACTAATTGATGACTTTTTAGGTTAATCATTGTACCCAGGATCATTGAAGACAGGCTTTTATGACTCTTAGGTGGTTGAAAGAGAAGAGACAACTCCAATATAATTTAAAAATGTTTTTAATATCTTTTTATAGTTTTCGATATTGTCTTCCGGTTATGGAAATCCTTTAATTTAGTCCACATATTTCTTGAAATAATCTAAGTAACTTGGATATTTCTTAGATAAAAATTCCATCGTGTAAAGAGCTTTTGCTTTCACTTGGAAGGGATAGTTGACTTAAATTTTGCTGAGGAGCAGAGATCCGATTATATAAGCCTCCATTCCTTTGATCTGTTTCGCAAATTAATTTAGTACTGAGTCACTGGGCTTAATTCTGATGCCGCCTGGCTGGATGATCTCTTCTACAAGTTTCTTTTAGCATTATCTGTGTTAATCCATCCATACATGTTATTTCGCTCATTAAGCTCATCCCAATTAAAGTATTAATTTTGTTGAACTTATATCTTTTGGGGAAGACTCGCAGTCATGCTAATAAAATTGTCACCTTGGAGAAGGTTTTGCTATTTAGATATTGTGTCATTCTTTGGCACTTGATTATTACTATGCTTTTTTTACTACTCGTCGTCATCCCAGCCTTCATAAGAAAGAATGTACCTCCAAGCATCTTTTTTGGTTTGTTTGTATCATTACTTTTTTGTTTAACCGTGAAGCATGGAGTTTTTTTACTTAAGAACATTCAGGACAACACTTATTTTAAAAATAAAGTAAGTAAATGAAATATGATCATGCATTTGATATATAACTTGATAAATTTATTGGTGAGATGAACAACCCTGAGTCCTCCTACCAAACCCTTGACCCTTCCACCATGTACAAATATGACAATCATACCAACATTCCTTGGAATATAAGCGAATATTAAACTCCCCGCTTAGAGATGAATGTGGAAGAGGAAATCAGAAAGAGAAAATGGTAATCTCAGAAGAAAGGTATCAAAGATAAGAAATATGTCACCAAAAGGGGTTACTACATGGACTATGACCTCAAAATCGCCAAAGGAATTCCCTCCACTCATGAGCATGGTTCTCAAAATGAATGGGATTTTTAAAAATTAAAAAAACTCCACGAGAAGGTCTACGTGGTTGACCCCAAACTAAGTAAATATTCCTATCTTGATCGTATCGAAATGTAGCAAAAAAATCGTAAATCCCCTGGAATATGTACTTACAGTCTCTAAAAATCTTTAAAGGATCACTAAGCAGAAAAGGAAAAACAAAAGAAAAAGAAAATAGTAGAAGGGGAAAAGATTTACTTTTATCAAGACACTTAACATGTAAGCAATGCAATTCCTGGTCCAGGAAGTCATTGCCCTCATCCTGTTTCTCCAAAGATATCTCCTAACAAAACTGACCATAAATTCTGGACAGACAAGCATAAGAAGGAGACAGACGCTTTTTTGAAAAGGGAAAATATTAAACCTGCTTCTGGAACATATAGTCCGATGAATGTGACCATTTCGACCTTTGATCGGCTTGCAAATGAAGCATTAAAACCAAATAAAAAGCAGCTATTTGGATGTGATGCCCGATTTGAATACACAAGGGAAAATAAAAAGAAAATAGTTTAAAAAAGGCCAGCCCCCTCAAGCTATCGAACCACCATTGATTGGAAGGGAAAAGAGGATAGTCCAAAAAAGCAGGTGTGGACTTAACTCCTTTGGAAAGGACACTCACAAAGTCTATATCATTGATGATTAATAATCTAATTTAAGTATCCATTTAAGTTATAAATGTTAGGAATTACTGAATAATAAATAATCTAAGGCATTTCATCTATCACATCATAATTCCAATTATACTTTGATTTAAATTTTATCTTATAGCTTGTTATTGAGGTTGATCTTAGAACTGAGTCGTTTTAATATATGGAAGTTATGAAGCAAGCATTTAGTCAATTTAATTACTTGTGCGTAGGTCATATTCTTCTTCCTCGATTTTGTTAGCTTAATAACAATTTCTTTCCGCCTAAATCTTAATGTCAACCGTGTGAGATTCTACTAATTCAGAGCAATTATCTGATATTTGAGTTACGCGTGTGACTTTAGAGATACTTTTTTAAGGTACTTCATTCATGGCTTTCTCATTTTATTTCTTATCGGAACTATCTGCTTGCTTTAATTCAACTCCATTGCAATAATAAACTTCAGACACAATAGAATAAGTTTTTATCTTCATTGTTTTCTTCATCAATTCTATTTATCTTTAAAGTTCTTCATTTTTATGTTTAAGCCAAAGTATTTCCCCATCATGAACAGTCTCCTTAGCTACCATTTCGTTGAACCTCTTCTCTTTCATAGTTCTATAATTTTATAAGTTTCTAACTTTCTCCCTCAACAGCTGGTTTTCAATTTCTTAATTGTTATTCTTTTTATGGGAAAAGGTGATATCTTGAAGAGGTATTATCCTTAATTTACCGCTTTTTGCTAGAGATTACATTTTAGCTTTCAGTGATTACATTTTCCCTTATGCCTGCAAATCGGAGCTTACTGCATATAAATTCTTTTTTAAATTCCAATTCTCAATCGCTAATTTCTTCATTTTGGTTTGCAACTCAAAGATTTATTTCTAAATTAGAAGAACTTTACCTCATATTTCTTCTTGATTTAGCAAAAATTATTATATACATCAGTTGTTGTCCTCGGCAACTTGAGTTTGCAATTTAATTAGCTTTGAAGATTATTCAGAAATTCAGAGGAAAATAGCTTGGATATGAGAGGATCTGACTATCGAGGAGATATTGGTGGATTATTGAAATGATTTGTGATCTTGTGATGATTTTCCATAATTATAATTTATAATAGATTATATGAGGACGTATTATTGCAAATAATTCAGAAAAAATACGTTAATATTAATTATGGACAACAACACGAATAACTATCAAATTAGAGGCAGACAAAAGTTGTAGAAAATTCCCTTTTTGAACATATCCTCGGGTTTACGCCAGCAAAGGCCCTTTTTCTATAGTATTTTGTCGATTGAATCGGCTCCTGTGTAGTGTGGGTCAAGGATTAAAAATTCACATTCTCCTAACTTCCAAGAGTAGTTGATTCCGACAATGCTATAGGCATACTCGCCCCCTCCATACATAATGGGAGATCCCACTTTCTCGAAGTGTTCTCGAAAAACTTAGCAATTTTCAATAATGTCCTTTCCATCAGAAATATGGACGATTCTGCAATCAAAATTGGTCAGCTTTTTTACAACCCAAGAGACCTCGGTTGCTCCTATCCATTCACGAGTATTTTTCAGTTTGTCTTTACTTCCAAGGTTGATTCTATCAATGAGGTCTTGAATTTGAGTGATCGTCAGCATTTTTGGTATTTTGCAGTAGTTTTGAATGTTAAGCCAAGAGAGAAGGGTTTGCAGGGAGCGATAAGCACAGCCCCACCCCTGATCGTTGAATGATTGATCTCCATAATGATAATACTAATAAAGTCCTCTTGTGAAATACTGCAAGTACATATTCTTTGATATAGTCTTGATGAATATATGCGGATTGTAAATCTTTTGTGGAGCGTAGGAAATCATCCCCCCTCCAGTAACATTTTGATTTACAGTTTCTGCAACCAAAATATGAGCAGTTTTGTTAATTTAATTATTCAAAGATTCTTCAGTAATTTTTTATAAATTTAAATACAATATTATCGATCTTGCATTGGTTGGCAGTTGCAGTGGTTTTATTTCAAATGAAGGATTTTTCATGCTGATTATCTTAACCTTTAGCTCAATCTCAAAGCAGGTCGGCTCCACAAACATATTAGAATTCTTCCAGTCTTTATTATCATAAAATTTAAATGTTTGCTTTGCTTATTCTTTAAGAATTGGTAAAATTTGATTAATGGTTTTGCCAGTATATACTATGTCACTTAACTTTTGATTCAGTAAACGTTCATTGGGATCGAATCGATAGCCCAATAGTTAGAGTTATACTTTATCTGAAGGAGTAAATACGCTGGGTAGCTGTACTTTGATAATGATTTGTCGAAGTAGAGCGTCATTGATTTCCTCATATCTACCCGCAAGTATTACCTTACTTTCAACTAATTATTTCAACAGAATGGCGGGGAGCAGCAATTCAATCTCCCAATTTTACTTATTTTTTTGATTTAATCTTTCAATTAAATTCTACTGTGTGCTAATTTGCTAAATATTGTTCTCCTCAAAGTATCGTGAATTGACCATACGTGTCAATGCCCAAATCTGATTGTTTTAATTTGGCAAAGAAATGGCTACGAGTCTCAGATAGACTATTTCTTGAGTAAAGGCAGTAATTTTTTAAATGTGTTAGCTCTGAGCATAAATCTAATGTTTGACGTTTGCCATCTGTTGTTAAATATGTATGATATAAGCTTATGGGGTGGCTGATGTAATAGATAATATTCCTCAATGTAAAGCGGATAATTTGAGCTACCCCCCAACATCTTTAAGAACCTGATCGACAAGTAGTTCGTCCACCATCCTTAGAAATTAAGAAAAACGAGATACTGCCTGCAAGGATATCGAGATCATCGTCTGTAAGAATGCCGATAAGAAGCACCTCAATCAAATCGATAAAATCATTATCTTCTTCAGATAAAAATACCTCAAATCCCATGACCTCAACCGCAAAATCGCTGGACTTGAAGTTATGCCTTCCCTCATCAATGGACTTAAAAATTTTCCTTAGGGCACGGGTAAATTTGCATAATCCATCGTAAGGGCAATTCTTGAATGCCTGGACGATAACTAGAATAAAGTAAGAATGACTGCTCTAAAATCTCTGTACTATATTGCTAAGACTTTGGACGACAAAATAATTAGCATGTTTTACATCATCTTCGATAAACTCATTACTAAGGTTAATGATCTCGATGAGGTTGTTAGGAATGCAGCTAATTTCTTCGATAAATCACTACAGACCATCCTCATATCCGCTCTCAATTCAGCTGAAGGAAGATAGGAATTCGACCTTGATAGATTTATGACAATCGTGAAGACCAAGCTGAAATCAATGAACCCTGGAGTGAGGTAATTCCTGATAAAATGGATTGTTAGTTTGAATGAGATCATGTCAATTGATTTGCTCACCTACTTGCCTGATTTACTGGAAGACCTGCTGTTCATGTTAGGCGATAAGGAAAAGAATCTGAGGAACAGCGCAAAGGAGTGCCTTGGCAATTTCGAACGTGATATGAATGAGAAGTTCGAGGAAGGCAAGTTGTAGCACTATCTTAGTTAAGACATAATAAACCAATTAGTGGGAATTCTGGTCAAGATGGCAAGGGGAAAGCACTCTATTCACACCAAACTCAGCACTCTTAGTTGGTTCAAAAATATATTTCACTACTTCCGTCTGCAAATCTAGGATAAATCGTCGTATAGAAGCCAGAAGATGTATTTCAAGAAGATTATTGTGTAACGCTTCGATGAGATACTCTAACCTATTCTGCTGCTGATGTCTGACGAAGAGGAAGAAGTTCGTAAGGCTAGCCTCAGCGCTAATGACATCCTCATGCTCGATATCCAGCTCATAAATCAATAAATGGCAGTCAATTTCGCTAAAGTCATGCCTCTCCTCAAATAAATGTTATCCGAAAAGAAATCCACTTCAACTTCAGAGTCAGCACTGCGTTGGATGAAGTTCATGCTTGAGAATTACAACGATAAGATTCTGCCTGAAATCAAGGAAATTATTGAAAAGTTAGTAGAGAAATTGTGTGACTCAAATGTTAAGAATGTGAACTCAATAATATAAAATACTTCAGTTCGCGAGGAGTACTTTGAATTGCTCATTGAAAAGATGCTATTGTTGTTGTTGCATCGCAGTCCCACTCAACCAGAATATCGTCCGTAGCAAATTCTTAAAAAGTTTTCAGTGATACAGGAGGGAGATAAATTTTGTAGAAGCATATGCACGCAAATAGTGAAGAGCGTTGAGGACAAGCGCTTCATTTTTGAAATCGTTCACTACCTCAATATTCTTATTATCACCGAGAAGACCATGTATCGAATGCGCAAGAAATTGCAAGATCAAACTCAAGGAGACTACCTTGACACCTTCATGGTTTTGTTTCAAGCTTTTAAGTACAATCCACCAGTACTTACTTCTCTTTGTTTGCTGGCAAAGCAGTACCGACTCGCTTACGCCGTTCTCCTAACATTTGCTGAGGAGTTTTAAATAGGGTAAAAAGTAATGATGGGTTTCTGCAAACTAGCGAGTTTACTGTAATCCCCTGGGTTTTTACGTACTTCACTATTGATATAGCCTTGCGTCTACAAATTCTGGAGAGAAAAAACCCTTATTTGTTATAGTCGCTGACTGCGCTATTGATGATTTTGCCTCAAGGAAAGATCTTCAATATGCTAAAGAATAGGTTATAAGTGGCCAAGTTGATTCCTTGGTAATAGTCCAACCAGATTATGAGCGAAAACCAAGTGGATGTAGAATACTGTTTGAATGAGTATAAAATTGGCCAGCTGTCTTTTCACAAATCATGATATGTCTATATCTATCCAGCATTATTTGTCGAATTGGATATAATTTTGTAATATCGTTAAATGAGTACTTAAAAAGCGCAAAGGAATGCGGGCAAGCGGTAGCCGCTCAGTGAGATAATGGAAGATAACAATTGCTAGAGTAAGAGCAAACAACCATACTTGAAGTAGTAGCTTACCGATAAAGTTCGTTAACTTTAGTCAAGGATTGAAGAGCAAAATATTCAAATTCAAGTTTTATCAGAATAACTTAGCAACGAGATAAGACTGAAAGAGTAAATCCGCCATCAGTTGAATGAAGAAAAATAAAAAACCAGAAGAAGTCCTTCTCCACATGCCATACTTCGGCAGGCTAACTGCCTCACAAAGCGAAAGTCGGGCCAGTGTGATCTTACATAAGATGACAAAATAAAATAATATGAATGGAGGCTAGTTTAGATGAGGGAGCACATCAAATATAAAGATGAGATCATCGATAAAAACAAACAAAAGTTTGACGAATGTAGCAGAAAGTAAAAAGGTTATCTCTAAATTGAGAAGGAGATTCGTTGTCTGCGTGAGTTGTTCATCAAATCCCAGCAAAAGTAAGTCAATTCGCAGCAATAAATCTAATCTCTGAAGACCAAAATGCAGAGGCTCTTATAAAATATCAGACAGAAATAGGAAGAGCTTGCTTTTTCAGAGAAACATTTCCATAAACTACAAACAGATCATAAAGCACTGATGAATTAGTTTTATCGGCAACAGGAAGAGATTAGAATTATACAGAGCGACATGAAGGAACTCATGAATAGACAGAATTAATAGATACGCAGTCTTCAGAATCAATTAGCAATGAGTAGTGAGGGGACTGAAACCAACTTCAAGTCGAAAGAGAACCTAGCCAATATTAAAAGATAGATAAGAAGGGTTCTTTTCACTCACCTCAAGGACGTCACGCTTCGCAAGAAGCTATAGATTGAAATGTCTACTATCCTTGAAGGAAGATCGCTGAGTCCAAGTTGCACTCCCAGAAAGATGTCCACTATAGTTTAGCAATGATTCATTTCATATTATAATGATGTAAATAATTGATCTTATCATTTTTTGCTCTGAATAATTAAGGAAATACCAACTTGATCTTTTATAGGTCCTACCCGATTTGGCGTAGGCGCATAGCAGTGTAGGAGAAGACTTTACTTTCTTATATCTTCTTGTCCAGGATTTCAGCGAACACTACCTGAAAGGCCATGGCGATACCGGTCTGTTACAAGTATTTTTTGAACATCTATGCTTGCTTCTTCTTTTTTGTTGCCTCGTCCATCACCTACATTTATATAAGATTACGCCCATATCTGCCTCTTGCTCAGCAGCTTCTTCCGCTTCTTCTTCGAATCGTTGCGCCTGCTGTGCTTGAGGTGTTGGATTTTTCTGAGGCGATTTTGAATTCATCTATAATAGTTCCTTGGCTTATTTAGCTTATTTGGCTTATTTGGCTTCCCTAACTTCCCTTGCCTCCTTGGTTTCCTTGACTTCTTTAGCTGGTTCCACTTTTTTTGGTTCTTATTTTTTTACTTATTTCTTTTACTCCTTTTTGGGACTTTCTTATTTTTTAATGTTTTTAGGATCTTATTTCTTCGACTATTATTTCTTCAACTCTTATTTCTTCGCATTTTTAGGATCCTCCTTTTTCGGCTCTTCTTTCTTCGGTTACTCTTTTTTGGCTGGAGAGGGAGCTGGGGCTGGAACAGGCACGGCTTTAGGTGGCATTTCGGTTGTATTATATTTAATTGCAGATAATAATATATTAACAAACTAAATTGATCATTGCTTACGAGAAGTAGAAAGAGATTTATCTTTTTATGGAGTCACATCAATGACAGGGTTTCTTTTCACAATCTTTTGAATATCCAATTCCGCACGCATCTTCAGTTCTTTGTTTCGTTTCCTTTTTTAGTATTTTTCAATCTATTGTGCGGCATAATCGAATACTCTACCAGTGGGGAGACCATTTTTGCATAGTAATTTAAGAAAGTGTTCATAGGCATCTAATATTCCACTGTTTTCAAGGACATTATTCTCGTTTATTATTAACTATTTTTTTACAACTCTATCTGAGGGATTATTCAATACTTTGGGCATTTACTTGTTGGGTGAAGAACGTTTTTTTGTTTCCTATTTTTGCTATCTTTTTGGCCTTTGTCTTGGAGATGCTATGGAAGACTATTTCTTCTTTTGCTTATCCTTTTTAATTTCTCCTCCATTCTTTTGGATAAGATTCGATGAGTCTTTTTATGTTTCAAGTAATTCAATAGCTTTCTTACTAATTTCTTCTAATTACTATTTCGCAATGACATTATCTTGGATGGCCGTTTCCTCATTCGTATCTCCTATCAAAATATCATTATTGTATTAATTCATTTTATAACAATCACGATTAAGTGAAACTTTTAATGAGTTGCTATCCTTTCCTTTTGCTTTTAACTTCAGGCAACGCTATTATTGACTGCATCCATTGTTCTACTTCATTTTCATTGGTTAAATTCAATTCGTGGTATAGTTTTCGTGAACAAGCTGGACAAAGCCACGATTCAAAGTTAGTCCATGCGTTCATTAGACATTTCCAGGCCATACAGTGGTCAAACCCAAGAGTGTGAAGAATTTAATGAATGGCTGTTTGAAGAAGTTCCTCCATGCTTTGTATAAAATCTTCATTGTCATATGATACAACAGCAACTCCATCCCCGCAAGCTCTTCCGTCCAATATTTCACCCTCTTCTTGCAGTCCTTTTTCGATGAATGCCACCAATATTGTATCTTATTCTCTGTATTCCATCAAGATATCAAGTAAATCATAGACATCCAGTCTTTGCTATCTTTCTTTGACGGTATAAACAACATTTTCTGCTTTATTAATGATGTTCCTGTTGTCAACTGTCATTTTTAGATGTTTTCTATATTCGATGGGTATTCTAAGAAATGTCTCAACAAATTTGTTTATGATTTGTAAGGTTTTTAGAGGGGGATTAGCCGTCTTTTCTTTTTTAATAAAAAAATATTGTATTTTAGCGATTCGATTAAATTTGTATCGACCAGTCCCTGACTCATTGGGCTATCTCTTCTCCATCTATAAAAATTCAGGAAAAGTTTGCCCATCTGATATATCCGTATTTCTTTTGTCAATAGGCTTATATATTTTTGCCATGCGATCATTCCATATGAACTCAGGAATGACTTTTTTAAATCCAAGTGCTTTTTTTTGATATTGCGTTAATTTCATTAATTATTGAATAAAAAAATTAAAATATAAACCATTGTAGAACAATCAACATACACTGCTATCAGTCTTGACCCAATAAAATGTGTGGTCTTTAAAAGTATAGTCTGGAAAATATTTATCTGAACAGTCTTGGTCTTCCCCGCTGTCGTCACAGATTTTATACTCGGAGAATCCTTCGTTATAGAAAACCTCAAAGGGAGGGTGAAAATATTCGAAGTCCATTGGTGGATAATGTGGTACTACGTCTTTATAGTGAACGACTCGATAGATATTAGGGATGATAAGATGCAACAAAGCTGCCAAAGGACCATTGCCCAAGCGAGTACAACCAAAATTATACAATTGTTTTATTTTACTGGGATAATCCTTATATAGAAATAGAGCTGAATAAGATAGAACGTACCTGTCACGAAGGAAAGAGCACCTCCCAGACTGTGGCCAGTGATGGTAATGTTAGAATTTGGATAGATTGATACCAACTCCTAAACTTTATTTTTAACTCTGCTCGCCACTGATTGATAAGAATTATAAAATCCTTGGTGGATCTTGCAATTTGTGCATTTATATGTTCCTGTATATGGTTGCATTTTGAAATCTAAATCTTCAATCCAATTAATAACATCTTATGTGCCTCTCCAAGCAATCACTATTGTGGCGCTAAGCGAATCATATCCGATGAATCCGCTGATATGAGTCAAATTATTTTGAATTTGAGTCACATTACGAAGATGAGGATACTCTCTGCACAGTTTGCAATTCCAATTTTGAATCTGTTCTGTCGTGCAATGAGTAATCGCTGAGAATTTAGCTTGAGCGATGGCCCAAGGCTAATTGTAGTTGCTGTGAACAACCCAAAGAAGTAGGATTAAAATCACAAATTTGGTCATTTGATTATAATAATAAATATTTACTAATCTTGTCATGATGATGATATGGAATAAATAATTAATCAATCATAATCATCTTCCATCTTCTTGCTCCATGCTTTCCTTCATTAGTAACTAATCATCCTTTATTACGAGATGACCTGTCTTTATCTCCCCTGCTATGTGATTCAATATGTCTAGTGAGCAGACTGGACACCTGGTGGAAGTCTCCAAGCAGGCCTAAATGCAATGCGAATGAAAAAAGTGAAAGCAGAACAGAGATATGACTTAGTCATCGGGTTTGATGTTGTCATAGCAAATTGTGCACTCTCTAACCTCACTATTATATTTTGACTTCAAGAGGTTAGGAATATATTTTTTTATACTTTGACGTTTAGTCTTCATAGCGTTGATTCGTAAATCAAATATTCTTTGATGCATCATCCGTCTATTCATGTTTTAGGGATTCTAACCATGTATGCCTGGAATATAATTTCCCTCTCCCTGTTGTTCTTTGAGTTGAAACTCTGTCTGTAGGAGAGCAAAAACATTTCTGTTGCCCTCCAGGGAGCAAGAGATCCAGCTCTTCTTGATTTCTATCTGATTGTCCTCTCCAGCAATTTTGATTTTCCCAGCTGCCTCTTAAATTTTAACCCTATTGGTGTTGCCCTCGATCACTACATCAATCTGGGCAGTCATAATATTGATGGTGCAGTTGTTGAGTACGAAATGTTTCTTAAGCACGCCCTTCTGATTGACGATGACCTAACTTCCATCGGGATGGATGCTTCTTTCCATTGGGTTGACTATTATATAAGCTTATTATTAATTTTCATTTATGTAAATATTTTATACTCAGTTCTCTTTTATTTAGATTAGTTACATTTAACAAATGAATACAACATACACATGCACTTTTTATAGTACTATTCTATCTGCAGAAAGTTCAATATTTTTTGATTTATGACAAGCATAAGCTTTTCGATGTCAATTTGATCTTTAAATCAAAGATATATAAATTATCTTTAAAAAATTGATTGAAGAGAACCTTAAATCTATACTTGCTTTAAACTATAGATTTATAGTTTTATTGAATCAATTCTTATATTTATTTGTGATCTGAACACATGAGCTTTTTTGGAAGTAGTAAAAAATGGGCTGCCTACGAGTCAGGAGACTTCGCCTTCCTTTAAACGCACTTTTATCACCACAAACTATTCAACTATGATGTTCGCCTATGGTCTAACAACGCCAAAATCGAGATCGAGGAAGGACTCTTCAAAAGTACCATAAAATAAGTGACGTCGGCTGGAGAAGTGAAGGTGTAAATTCCACTGGAGGGAAATGACCGCTCTATTTTTACAAAATTGACCACTGATGGCAAGATCAATCTATCCTATGACAATGGTCTCATTGAATTAAAAGATGGTCTAAAACTCAACCTATACTCCGCCTATCAAAGCAATCGCACTTTTACCGACAACATATGGAAAGTTGGTGCTGCTTTAGTTGGAGATAGTTTTAACTACGCAGTGAGATTCAGATATGGAACCAACGATAATAAAATCCTTATTCATACCAAAGGAGCACACAATTGGAGTTGGGACAGCAACCTTTGGAGATTTAATTTTTATAACCTGTTCGATCCTACTCTCCGCAAAGCCATCAAAAGCGGCCTGTTATTTGGATTGTAAACGCATAATGGAGGAAAAGATCAATTTTTTGTAAGGTTAGAAAGTGGCAAGAGAAAGTAGACGGGAATTAGCTGTTGTTAATTTGCAAAGAGAGTTATATTTAACTGGGTCAGAAGAGTGAATTCAGAAACCAAAATCGCTATAGAGGTACTTATGAAACGATTTAGACCAAGGCCAGTACAAGTCCCTCTGGAGTTGTTTGGGAAGGCTTGACTCTAGGTGGAGAATGGCGTTTCCCTGACTCCAACGTTACTGTCAAAGGTAGAGTAAGTTCCAATTTAACACACGCACTTTCCATCACCCACCTCCTCGGCAAATATGGAACCTATAGTTTCGGAGTGCAGGTTAGCGATGTAGGTCAGCATAACAACTTCACTTTCGGAAGTCAGATCAACCTAAATCTCTGATAATCCACCCATAAATAGTTATAAGTCTTGTCATTACTGGAAGTTGAATTTATTTTAATTCTGTATTGTAAAAATATCTCATTTGTTCAACTTAGATCAATAAATTTTATAACTTATTCTATGAGTAAAGCAGTCCTGCAACCCTTTGAACAATATCAGAAGGCTAGAGTCACTTTCGTTCAGACAGTGGCTGAACTCGCTACACGTCCCCAGAATATTGAGGCACTCCAATCAGCAGGGGTGATGAGTTTGCTTCGACCTCTTCTTTTGGACAACGTTCCCTCTATCTCTCAAAGCGCTGCTCTCGCTCTCGGTCGATTGGCGAACATGAACGAGGAGCTAGCCGAAAGCGTGGTCAACAATTAGATCTTGCCTCAATTGGTGATGTCTCTCAATGAGCAGAATGTAACTTATCCACAATTTAGAGATTTTATAAAAAAGCAGCAGCCTTTGTCCTAAGAGCAGTTGCAAAACACTCCACCCAGCTTGCCAAAGCTGTTGTTGATTCTGGAGCCTTGGAAGCTTTGGTTGTTTGCCTTGAAGAGTTTGATCCCACAGTCAAGGAAGCAGCAGCTTGGGCACTTTCCTACATTGCTAAGCATACTCCAGAGCTAGCAATGTCAGTCGTAGAAGTAGGAGCAGTCCCCTTGTTAGTTTTATGTGTTCAATAACCAGAACCTACCCTAAAGAGAATTGCTGCCTCAGCCCTTAGTGAGATCTGTAAACACTCACCATAACTGGCTCAATTTGTCGTTGATGCGGGCGCAGTACCCTTCTTAGCGCAGCTTATAAATCATCAAGATGCTCAATTGAAGAGGCAGGTGTGCTCCTGTTTGGCTAACATTTCTCGGCATACAATTGATTTAGCTGAAATAGTGGTGGACAACGATATCTTCCCAAAGATACTCTATCGGCTCAAGGACAATGACAATTTGGTCAGAAAATATGCAGCCATATGCATCAGGGAAATCGCAAAGCAGAGTCTCGATCTCTCTAAACTTATTTGTAATTCGGGAGGAGCTGTAGCCATAGTAGATTTCATCTCTGAGGCGAAAGGAGAAGCTCTGCCTGGAATTATTACTCTCGGCTACATTTCTGCCTTTGATTAAACTCTCGCAATGGGGGTTATTCAAGCCAAAGGAATCAACCCTTTGCGTGATGCACTTAAGAATGAAAACGAGAGCGTAAGGGCAGCCGCAGCATGGAGTTTAGGGCAGATGGGAGGACATACTCCCGACCACGCCAAAGCGCTTGCCGAACAGGACATCCCAAGATTGCTATTGTAGCTTTACATTGACGCTACTAGTTCTTAAGATTTGAAAAAGAAAACTAAGAAGGCTCTTAAGAGTATCTTGCAAATGTGTTCGCATTTGAGCGCTCTTTAATCGTTGATTTCTAACTGTCCAACCTAAATCTTGCACTATGTGCTTCATCAATTTGCCAAGACGTTGCCCAACGACCCAGCAGCAAAGAAATCCTTTATTCAAAAGGGAGGGCTGAAAAAGATTCAAGAGATCAAGACAGAGCCAGGAGATAAGTTGAAGCAATACATTGACTAGATCAATGCCCTCTATCCTTTGGAGATTGTGCAATTTTATTCACCAGGCTACGAGCAGACCCTCCTCAAAAAGCTGGAGGATTAGTGATTATCCATCCAACCAATCCATATAAAATTGCAATAATTTAACAGGATTCTATCCTTTGTCTAAAAAATCCTACGAACCTTATATCTATTCCATCTGATAATAATTCTTCAAGTAAATATAATATCAAGAATATTCTGGCAATATAATATCAATGAAATTAAAGTTTATTGATCTCAACAACCCAATTAAAAGGAAAGAAGGGATCAATATAAACATATGGCAATCATATGTTTGCCCTCATCAACCTGAACCATATTAATAAGTATATTATGGAATATTTATAAATGGAATAGGATTTAATGAGATGTTGATCAACAATCAAGGGTAATAGATTTAATCGAGAAAGGCATGCCACGCCGTGTTCCCACATAGCAATGGAATCGTAACGCTTCCACTAACTTGTTTCACTAAAGGAGCTGTCCATCCTCCAAAAGACACGAAATCAGAAAAATCTGGAGTAGAATCCACATTTCCAGTGCTGTTGTAGTCGACATACCAAAGAAAAGAGCCTGTATCTGTTGCAAAAGTATCACAGCTGCTTCCAAAAAATAGGGCCCAAATGTGAGCAGTAGAAAATATAGCAGGACTCCATCCAATACTGTGAACTGCATTGACAGCTTCTTTTAAGTAATTGCAGTTATCTGATTGACTATAACCTGCCCATGAACAATCTGGATTACTGGTTGGCTCAACTTTAATGTAAAAAAAATTATCAAAGCTAGCTTGGCTACTGCTGATCAATGGGAACAGAATATCGCTATACACCAAATTTACTTGAGAAGTAGCATTACTTCCACGGCAGATTTACACATAGAGATCAGCTGTCCATCCAGCTGCATAAGAATTTTACATCGTCTGAAGGGCATTTGGATCTATTCCTGCAGGTGAGTGAGAGTTTTGATAACCCCTAATAATAGCATATTGTTGATCATTAGGTATTTCACTTGTGGAAAGAAGACAATTAAAGGCAGACGTAGTGAAAGGACCAACAATTGCGAAGCCAATGATACTATAAGAGGACCAAATGAGCAAAACTGTCAATACTAATGTCTTTGTGCTTTTCATTAAAAATTATTATATTAAAGAGTATATTCTTTAAGAATTTAAAGATCATTTTTTAAAATCAAGCCAACAAAAAAGATTTATGACCGCTTTCGACCGTACTTTGCCCAAAGACCATCCAAAGACTATTTAATTTCATTCAAATGTTAAAACATGCAAAGAATTATTGAATGCTACTTTAATACCAATCACTGAAAAGTGAAAATGATTATCTTTAACTTTCAATATTATATATGAGTGACACCCTTTATAGAGCATCTTTTCGTCGATGACAATAAAGGTTTTATTATTTGGCAAAACTTCCATTTTGGTGAGGAAAAACTCCAACGAACGTTAATAATGAGTGAAAATAATAATAGTCAAATCATTTCAAATGTATCAATTTCGCACAAGTCGAAGTGCAAAACACAATTAGGAGTGAAAACAATTTGATTGGATTTTTAAAATAAGCTCCAAAATGATACTTAACTATTTTACCGAGATAAAGCATACAGTAAAAAGAAAAAGAAAAAAGGAATCAAAATAATTGTTAAGATTTAATTGTTTACAAAGGTTTTATTAATAACATAATCCCAAACTCGCAAACCTCAAGTTTTAGCTTCAATTCCTTACTCTTATATCTTTAGAAAAAATAAGAAGGGGGAGAGCATTTTTATAGGTTTAAAGATTGGCAAAGAATTGGAGATGCCCAATGTGTTAAGGCCTTTAATTTTCGAGGTTTAAGACTACCGAGTTTAATCATCAATTATATCCTTTATTGAATGAATGTTGCATGAAAACCTTTGGTTAATTAAAATACTGAGATTGATGCCTTGATTGCTGAGATTATTATCCAGTTTTACTCACCAGACTATGAGCGGATTCTCCTCAAAACCAGGAGCTTAAGTATCCATTCAAAAGATCAATATAAAATTTGAATTAATTTCAAAGATACTATCAAGCATAGATTTATTCCATAATAATTCATTGAGGTAAGATAATATTCAGATCATCCCAACGATACTACTTTTAATCTTCCTTTCAATTTTTATCAAATCGTTAGAATGGGTTGAAGTAGTCTAGAATGTTAAAAATATATCTGTAGATACAATGTATGAATGCATATCAATAAAATATATTTTATGAAGGAAAAGAATAATATGTAAATTATTACACAGTAAACCTCAAGCAGTCTTATAATAAATGCCAAAGAGAAATCATCCGAATGTTTCCATTTTTAAAAAGAAAAGCTCCACTACACCGGATTAATTTTTTGGCAATTCCTATAGCTTCATCTCCAATTGAAGAAGTTTTTGGTTGCAAAATAGTTGGACGCTTTCTTATGGACCGATTACTAAGTTCTTTTTCAAAAAATTAATGACTGCAGCTAAATTCTCTGCTTTTGGGAGTGAACCAACCATCTTTAGGTCGTTTTCCTTTTTTCCAATCTTTGCCTCTTTAATAAGAATGCAAATTTGGTCGTTGTTATTACTCATTATTTTCTTAATTCTCATAATAAACTCTTTCTTTTCCTCTTAAGTAAAAATAAGCTTTTAAGGCTAGATTTATTCTCTTTAGGTTAACATTTTTCTGAAGGGATAGGAAATAAAATAAGCTGGTTTGACAACACCATAATTCACAGCAGTTGAAACTACTTTTTTAGTCAAATTAATTGGGACCATTACTCCAAATATAGCCAAATTCTTCAATTTTACAGCTACGCATGCTGCGATTTAAATGGGAATAATTATGGGAAGTAAGGGAATCATGAGAAGATCCATGAACAACTTATCCATAAAATCATGGGGTAGGCACATTTCTTTTATTGTACTATTAAATATTATAATTAGCTCTTCTTTATGAAAGAAATCAAATCAGGTTTATATTTTGAAATGTAAATCAGTAATATAATTGAAATCAAATTCATATTTATCAATTCACTGATGAGAATAAATTTACTCATTTATCAGGACTCATCATCTACTTGTCGCCTCATCCGCACTTCAAAATCGATGCAGGAAGTGCTCAGTTGATTATGTTTCCTTCCCTGCCTCTGGAAAGCTTTTTCCATTTTGGCTATTTCCCTCTCCTTCTGCCTTCGGCGGTTCATCTCGACGATTAGGTCTTTGATGTAGATGTTGCCGAGCGACTTTTCAATCTTCTTGTGGTGGACTTGGTGGGCTATGTGCTTGTGTAGGACGGAATGGTACCTTGATATAGCAGTCGAACTTCTATTTGCAGACGAAACAGTAGTGCAGTTAAGGCAAAGGAGGATCATTACTGATAGCTTCTCCCTTTTTGCCCTCTTCAAGCTTTCGACTCCTTCTGATTTTGTTCTCAAATTGGAGTCGGTAGTCGCTCTCGTGAGATTGCAACTGGCTCTGCCTCAGGCAGTTAGTACCTGTTCTCTGCTTTTGACGAAAGCAGGCGTATAGGGTTTATTATCCTGGTTAAAGACTGTTAAGAAAGGCTTCTTTTCTAACAGCTATCTAAATAGTATTGTCGTAACCCCTTCAAACCAGTAACAATAAGGGATATGTCCGGTATCATTTTAGGGCTAACTGTCTCCAGACTGCGGAGTATGAAGGTGTGAGTGTAATGTTAGCCCACTTCTACGGCAGGCAATTCGCAGGTGCTCAACTCATTCATACTCAAATTTTATAAGAATAAAACTAACTTTAAGCTCTGCTTACATTATATAAGACTCTCCTCCTTTCAATGGTCATCTGCAGGCAATAGATCTGTATAATTATGAGAAATGAATGCGATCATTATGCAAGAAAGTTGATATATTTATTATGTGGAGCGTCGATGATAGCATCTAAATATATTATTAAAATTAATCAATGAAGGACAGACTGGGATATTCTCCCAAACTGACTCAGAATCATAGCAGTTATGAGATTAACTACACAAAAAGTCCCACCTACGGTAGTTACGAATCTTCTCTCCCAAGTCAAGATTCTTTCATGAAAAATAGTCAACCCTACGGCACCGCGTTGAAATAATTCAGCAAGCTCAAAAAGATATCCGATGATGTTTCTGGTCTCAGGGCCACCATGAACTACAAGGCATCTGACCGCATCAAAACAAGTACTTACGGAGAGTAATCATAAAATCCTCATAAATTGAACGACTTTTTGAGGCAGACCATGAACTCCAAAACCACTCGCCCCAATGTTGACAGAAATCTATATGATTCGGTTAGTACGAAAACCCCAGTTTATAAAAAATAGGACTTCCTTTAGAATTATAAAACTTCACGCAACCACGATCTCTATCACGTTCCTGAGAATAAATCATCCATTAATTTGATGGATAATTCTTCTGGTTTTCGAGAGTATGAAAAACTCAACGAAAAGATAGATAGAAACAAAAGACTTATATAGTAACTGAGGAAAACGGCAGGGAAAATGGACGGATAAAGCTATCAGAAGAGTCCAGTCTACAACAAATCACCGATCTATGGTGATCTAGAAAGAGAAAAGTAGCAATAGGGGCAAGTCTTCAAGAAGAAGAAAAATGAAGAGAGCTCAAACACTTTCACTCCCAAACTCGACAAAAGTAGCTATGAGTATAGAGTTAACTCCACCCCTACTATTTAACCCAAAAAAATAGTGTAAAAGCGGAAGGAGGAATCCGCAATTACTAGTCCCAGCACACCATCTTACCTGCCAAAGCCAAAACAATTGTAGGTCAATCTGAGCAAAGGTAATCTATTGGATGAATTCGCGATAGGCAAAAAATTAGGGGAGGGTAAATTTGGATTAGTAAATTTGGTAATTCACAAAAAGTCATCAGGACTGTTCGCCTTGAAAAAGATTCCAAAGGAGATGATAAGGAGTCACATGATGGTGGAACAACTCGCTTTATAAATTAGACTGCAGAGTAGTCTTCGCCATAGAAACGTTCTTGGCATGTATGGATTTTTTGATGATGCCACTCACCTCTACATAGTGCTTGAGTATATGGAGGGAGGCACACTTTATCAAAAATTGAAGAAAGGAAAATTAAATGAGAAGGACACTGCCACTGTTATTAAACAGATGGTTCATGCTATTGAGTACTTGCATGATTTGGGAATAGCCCACAGGGATATCAAACCAGAAAATATCGTCATTTCCAATGTATCAAATTTTAGATTTAGGATGTTTACAAATTATGCGATTTTGGATGGGCTGCGCTTTGCAATTAGCGTAGAAAGACTTACTGCGGAACTTTTGATTATGTGGCTCCTTAAATTCTATAAGGAGTGGAGTACGATATGACTGTGGATCTCTGGTGTCTTGGAGTTATGACTTTCGAGCTCCTTACTGGAAAAGCTCCTTTTTATCATATCAGTCGAAAGTAGACAATGAAAAAGATATTAAACGTACTTTTAAAGTGATTTAGGTTGAGAATTAAATTATAGAATATCCCAAGGATATGTCAGAGGATGCAAAAGATTTAATTGACAAGCTGATCCGCAAGAACCCTTTGGAGCGAATCAAAGCAAGTGAGGCCCTCGTACATCCTTTCTTGATCAATGCAGATTGTGACTGATGGTTTTCATATAAATGTACTTTATGATTATATGTATAATATTAACTATAGAAGATATCACGCCAACCATTATTTTTTACATTGGCAAACTTCTCTTTGCCATTAAGAAAGACTCGTTCCATTGTCATTTATCAATTTACCAATACCGGAGGATAATATTTATAGTTTGATTTTATTAGCTTTATTTATTTAAATTATTTCTGCTTAATATTTTTTATTTATCTCAGAGCAAGAGTCATGTCTTTTCAAAATAGTTATGGAGAGGATGGGTAACTTTTTTTTCATTTAGAAGCATCAACATCAACGTTATTCCTTCCTTTGGGCACATTGTCAGCGTCGATTAACCTACAAAAAATCAAGTCGTAAAAATTTCATCATTAAGATTCAAGAACTTGAACAGTGGAAGCAAAGGAAGGGAGCTCTTCATATCAGACCTAAAGATTTCGATCCTTCTAGATATGCTTCATTTAGTGTGAGGGAGCAAGTTGAAGAGCCAGTCAACAATGAACAGATTCATCAATATGTTGAAAGATCGAGGTTGAGCAGAAAACTTGGTTGGTGATATTTGTTCATCATAATTCTCATTATTTGTGAAGCGATGACAGAATCAAGCTTTTATTATATCTGTCATTACTAATTTAAAAAATGGCATAAAATCAATTAGAAATTAAGTCAGTTGGTCACATCATGATCTATGTTGGTGCGAGATAGTATATCTTTCACCCCTTCGCCATTTTAAACAAAATCTCCAATAATTTTCATTATTTTTTTAACGAGAGTTTAAGGTCTCTTGGTGTTATGAGTTCCCTTGAATATTTAAAGGTATTTATGTTTGCCTTTGAAACTATGATACAATTTTTATGAGTTTATTTTATCTACTAGGGTATCGTTATCTCCTGATATAAAAATAATCAACGTTTACTCACTAATACTCTTTACTGATTATTTAATGTCCAAACACTCTACATCGTATCCTCCTTTTTCTTGAACATCTGCTCTTAATTTGTGAAAAACACAAGGAAAGAAACAACTTATTATGCAGTTTGGTAGGCATTTAGGGGCATTCTTTTAGGCAACCTACTTGCATAAGCTTTTAAAAGAGGAAAAGGAAGAATCAGCAACTATTACTGACGATTTACCGTACTTTAAAGCTGTTGCAGCACCCATACTGCGGCCCCAAATCAGTACCTTGTACCCCGCTAACTATAAAAAATTAACTACTGTCTATACTTGCTGAGATTCTCGATACCCCAGACTAATAGTATCAGCTTCCTTATTCTGTCCACACCCGATAAAATCAAAGCAAGCCAAAGAAAACTTAAAGGGTAAATATTTGAGAACACCAGTCGCTTATAGTCTTGAAGAGGAATTACCATGCAAGTATAGAATAATCCACATTCCTTTATATTATGGTTAGTAAACAGTCATAAGCAGCTTTTGATTTCCATGTCTAACCGTAACGTCATTTCTTTCGTAGCGAGTTTCATTTAAAATAAAGGCCCTTGTTCCTATATGAAAGCTTTTTTACCTAGAGCAGTCTATTTGTAGTTTGAACGAGGAGGACGGATGATGCCTTTGATGAGTTTACTCCACGATGACTCCTTTTATGGGGTTTCTTCTATTTTTTATTTGGTAGTTATGCTCCTATCTACACTATCAAGATGCATATTTAAAGTTAAGAATATAATAATTTGTTTAATTTAATCCCTGCAATCTATTGTTCAAACATTAGTGAAATTAAATATTAATCAAATGGTATCTTATTAAAGATATTTAAATAGTTATTCCATTAACTCGTTCGATTTATTTAAGCAGAATATAAAATTAATTAGAACTGGTTTGCAAAAATAATATATTTATATAAATGAACTTTCTAATTGTTGAGATCAATATATAAGATCTATGATCTGTTAATGGGTGATTTTGATGAATATTAACATAAATAAAATTATATCTTTTATTTGCGCATTTGTTATTCACCATAAATGAGAATTAGAGATACCTCCACCGTCTATTCTTTCTCCATCTCTGTGTGCATGGGCTCTTTTGTTTTCGGGTATGAGCTCACCTCCTTTGGAAACCTCCAAAACCTGATCTTAAACTATAACCAAATTGAAGATCAGTAGCAAGGCAGCCATATCATGCTGCTCCTTACCAGTGCACTTGCGTTAGCTGCTATTTTTGGTATTTCTTAACCTAATATAGGCATTGTTCTTTATCGATTCCTCATAAACAACTTTGGATGGATACAGACGTTTAGGTTGACTGATTATCTCACCATTATTTCGGCGGCTGTCGGAATGTGGAGTCTATCCATAGGAGCTCAAACATTCTCCAGGATACTATTTGGGCTTGCAACTGGAGTAAACACTATCCTTATTCCTACCTATCTCACCTCAGTGATACCAGGCTCAATGGGAGGGCCTGCTGGCACACTAAATCATTTGTTAATAACAATTGGAATTTTTGTAGGTTTTTGGATGGGCTTTCTGGTTTTAGGGGACATCACTTAAGTTAGTAATTTCAACTGGAGATTGATCATCGGACTCCCTATAATTCCAGCGTTGATCCGATTGCACACCGCTCAAAACGTTTTCCCGTAATAATTTATTTATTATAGATATGAATATCTTTAAAATTATATAGCAACAGGCGACTATGAACCTTTACAGCACTATTTGACCCTTATCTATGATGGTGTTTCCGTTTAGGAATTTATTTAAGCCAAGCGATTACCTGAAATTGATATTTAATCATAAAAAGTAGGTTTCTTTGATCCTGCTGGAGAACCGCATCGACGAAGACTGTTACTTGGCTGTGCGATAGTTTTTTTCAACCAGTTGTCAGGCGGAGCAGCACTGGGATCTTTTGGTGGTACTGAGGCATTCTAAACTTGGGTTGGTGAAAGTTAGCATGAGATTCTCACAGTATATGTCTATCTTAACCTCCTTCAAGTAATTGTAACTTTTATTTCTGGGCAACTCCTCTAAAAATACGGCAGAAGAGCCTTTATGCTTGAAGGACAAAGGATAGTTATAATATCTTTGCTTCTGACCGCTTTCATTGAAATATTTGTACCAACACTTCACTTTTTCACAGTTATCTTTACTTTCATACAAATTATGGGCTATAGCGTGTGTTACGGTCCTTGCACCTTCTTGATTGGTACTGAGGTGCTTCATGATATCTTTTATCCTGCGCTTCTTCTTTGGTTTTTCATCTTTATGCATATGATATCAATTGCTAGTTTTATTGAAATGTTAGGCATCGGACCTCTGTGCTTGATTTATGGTATTTTACAGATTGGAGGATATTTGTATATTTCGAGCTATCAGGTTGAAACCAAGGGCAGATTGAGAAGAGATGTGTATGATGATTTCAGAAAAGGAACTTTCCCCAACCCTCTTCGATTCTTTACACGTGCGAGTGGACACGAGCAGAGAGTAGATATTGAGATCCCTTTGGTTGAAATAAGCCACAATTCCCATAACTGATTGATCTTTATATGATTATTCACTGATTTTAAACAGCGGCTGGCGTGTTACTAAATTTAATCACAAATAGTAAATGATAGTAATGAATTCTTTTTGTAATTTGTATAAACGAATTGGTTATGTTAGCTGAGTAAGAAGCAAACCTGTTAATTTAGGGAGACAAATTCGCGCTTGTTGATCTCATCGATAAACTGCTTACTGATCTATTGCAATAGACTAGGCAGCATCCACGAGGGAATAGCACTTTCCACTGCCGATAACCTCCAGCGATATCAGTGGGTGAATATTTAAAGAGTACAATGTTGGTAATACAGGGATGGCTAAATTCACAAATTGTTCTAATTCTGTATTCGTGCTATCGCTGATCTATATTGACCGGCTGCAGGAGTCGATTGAGGGGCTATTATTAAATTATTATTGTGTGCATCGGTAATCAGAGAGAGAAATAGTCTGCTGATCAGTACTGTCATGCTGGCAGCCAAGTTCATTGATGATTTCTTCTACAAGAATGAGGTGTACGCCAAGATTGGGGGAGTTTCTAAGCAGTTAATCAACGAACTTTAACTTTAACTAGTAAACAATTTAAATTATCATCTGCATGTCACTCAGTAGGAGTTCAACATTTATTTGAATAAGCTAGAAACGTATAGGGACGTTAATGACAATAAACATCAGACTTGGGCAGTCCGCCAATGATTGTATATAGAATTTATTAAGAGGCATATTATCTAGTCAGATAATGATTGTAGGGTTGCAAGTAGAACTTGGTTAAGAAGTTATGAAGTGGTGATAATTAATGACTTATCAGTCGTAAAGATGAATCAGATGACTGCTGATTTGCCAGGCTGTGGATCAGTGGAACCATTGCTACCAGAACCATGTTTTCGAGTTTATTCCAGAATCGGAAAGTCAAAATTTTCAAAGTGTTCTAAATAATGATGGCAAATGTACAATGATTCAGAGAATTATGAAGCAAACCATAGTAAAATTCAGAGGAGCGATGATATTCTGTTTTGGTGTTGAGGCGAGGTTTACTATTTTTTAATTGCAAAGATTTAATTGGACTAGTAGTTTACCTCCATTTTATATTTTATAAATCAGACTCTTTTAAATTCAACCAGGGATGATTTAATATCTAAGTTATTGATTGATAGCCCAATCTTGCTGTCTGCTTTTTTTAGAGGAGCTGCATTAATAATGTTTTACCTTTAAGATGAAATCAGAGGCATCTTTTGATAATTTTAATAATTACTAACGGTCTTACAGATGATTACTTTTGCTGTAAATCTACTGCTTCAATGAATCTTTTTTACGATTCTAATATGGAAGTTTTTTGAAGAATAGCTAGAAAATAGTCACCCCAAGGGCATAGTAATCTACTGTATAGGAGTGAGTTTGATTGAAAAGCAGCTCTGGTGCCATATAGCTAGGTGTCCCTCCATTTTATGTTTAATTTTTTTTATTCCAGTAGGTTGCCATACTGAAATCTATGAGTTGTGGGAAGCCATGCCTGTCAATAATAATATTATCTGGCTTAATATCCTGGTGAATAATGTTCTTTTTTCGGAGGTAGTCTAGAGCTTTTAGCAAGCATATAACTATGAATTCTTTTATAATTATGTAAGTACTTATTTACTACTCACTGAAAGGGTAATCGTTCTTAATGTAGTAGGACAGATCTTTCCCTTCTATATAGTCCAACAATAAAAATAGCTTATGAATATTCTGAAACGCAGCTTTTATATTGACAATAAAATCGCTGGGATCTGGCAGTAAATCAGCCATTATTATTCGCTAATTCATCACCTCTCTCACTAATTTCTTTGATAGTATTTTAGCTTTATCCATTATCTTCAGCGCATAGATCAACGAAGTATTCAGTTATTTAACCTTCCAAACTTTGCCAGTGCCTCCAACTCCAATGAGCTCCACGAGCTAAAAATCTTGAAGTATATCTAAATGTTGAATTGCTTACAGGTCAGCCGTTTATTTGATGATTTTTTTTGCTAAACGCAATTTCCCATCAGAATTATGACTGTGATTATTTTATTTTAAACTTTTATTGGATAAAAATGCAAAAGAATTAATTTATCAAAGAATTATACCCTCAAATAATTCCAAAGGGTCATAGAGGGAGCTGACAAATAATCTCTCAATTTAATTTTGTATAGACTCAATTTAATCAACAGCTACTTGCTGTAAATCATCTTGGTAAACTTTTGAGGCTTTTTTTGGTTAATGGCTTGCAACAGTTCAATTAAATTAATATCTGACCCCACACATAACTCATATAATCCTTAATGCTTACAAAAAGAGATTTTATCGAGATTTGATCTCGCATTATGAAATTCAGAGTTCAGAGTGCTGACTATAATACAATAGAGCCAGTTCTTATTTTTAGCTCATCTCCCTCACTCTTGAATATTCTTTATGGCAATCTATTAATTTAAAATTTAAAAATATTGATTAACCATCCAATAATAATAATATTATAAGGTTTGGAACTACCTCACAGATGTCTGGTTTATGCATAGGGTCAATTATATCCCAATAGAAGTGATGCAGTAACATTTGTAATTGTTAATAAAATTAAATACGTTCTTTTTACAATAATTTTATAGCATGATCTGCAGCAAACCTTCTGGTATCTATGAATCTCCACTGAAAAGCAGGCTTTCATCCAAATCCAGCATCTCCACCAACTCTGCGTCCCCAATCAAACGTTTTTCTTATTCTCTGAATGATACTCTTTCTTTTTAAGAAACTAGGCTTCATTTGTTCTAACCAGTGTAGAATCTACTACAGTTTTCCAACAAACTCAGCAAGAAAGCGGTGAGTTGGATCATGACCATCTGCTGGTCCAAAAATATCAACTCCCAATGCCTGTGGACCACCCTCATACTGTTCTATGCTTATAAATCGAAAAAGAACATTGATAAATCCAAACTTTAAGCTATATGTATATCAATACTTATTTAGTACTGGTTTGTCTGCAACTCAGTTCCAAACTCAACGAAAGCTGTCCAATCAAGACATCAGAACTTTTTCAATATAGTACTCGGCCCATTAGCAGACAAGATTTGCTTACCATTGAGTACTAACTGCTACAAATGGTCGACTTCAACCTCATTTTCGATAATTGCTTGACTTCTTTCATGCGTTCTGGCTACTTCGAGGAGGAGCGTATGCAAATGGTTTTTTACGTTTGTGAACTCTATCTTCTCAGAGCTCATCATATTTTATTTGATAAGGACAAATTCCAAAAGATTATTGAAATAATTGAAGGGAGCTGCAACTATTAAGACTGCGAGCTCGAGTTGATATAAATCAAGGAAATGATGGGGGAGCGTGAAAGCAAGATACTGAGCAACAAATTCGGTTCTAAATTCGACCTGGAAGCCTTTCATCACATGTTTGCGTGATTTGAATACTTGCTTAATTTACTGCGTTTTTGGTGGAATTATAATTGAGATTAATTCATGTTATAATGAAGCGCAATAATAATAATTAATGTTTTATATTATAATGACTTATTTAAAATTATTGAGGCAGACCTATTGTGAATAGAGAGAACCGAGTTGACATATCTACCATACCATTAGAATTAAATCAAGGTGCGATCGAGCTGCGCATGGTAGAAACTCTGGTAAAGATATTGTATTTTCCAAAATACAATTAAACTTTTTAATACCTGGATAATTAAATATTGCTGTTTAGAAGTTTGAATGCCATTTTATATTTAGAGAAGAGAAAGAATATGTCAATAAGTATTTTTTGTAATATAAAAATCATTATCGAAATTGTAGGCAAATAATATTAAATATAATCAAATCAGCTACCAATCAAACACACAGGCTTTATTCGAAATCGGGTGGTTAATCATAAAGCAAGTCCTTTTTCTTTCGAATTATCTGCAAATTATCTGACTGAATATACATCCTCATATAGTCGAGGATATTAGAATTATTTTAATGGAGATCATTCATGGTTTAGCAACACAGGTACAAGTCTGAAAATTCATTATTTCGTTTATAGGGCACGCTGTAAGAGATAAGCAGGTGGTGGGTGCTGTCAGCAAACATTGGCATAGAGTTGAGTCGAAATAGCCTTTATCTGGACATGTAATTGGCTGACATTGCGGTTTAGGCTCACAAAGACAAGTCATATAGTTGAACACTTCATTGCTAGAGCAAGATAAACTACTTACGTTGCATTGACACTGACAAGTGTTTAAATTAAAATATTCACCAAGAGGGCAGGCATGGCTAAGCTTGCAGGTTTTTGCAGTTATGAGCACAATAAGTAACGATAGCAAAGCATATGACCTTTATAACAATATTATTATGGAAATTAATTTAAAATTATCCGTATTTATAGTGCTTCTATTATTATCAAAACTGTTACAAAAAAATAAAGTTATTTTTCTCAAAAAATACTCATCTATAACTGCTACCTTCCAAGAATATAGTGTTTTTTTAAGTCTCCCATTGTAAATATTATTTTATAAAAAATCATTGACAAATAATAAACGAAAATGGGCATCTTATCCAACTTAAATTTGGTAATCTTGATGGTCGAAATAGAAAGGAGTAGATAAATCAATGAAATAAATTTTGTCATACAATAATTTATGCAACGGATGCTTTTTTTTAAATTATGTTACACAACACGAAAGGGCACGAAATCATTTATAAGAGCATACTTGCTTCATTGAAACGGGTCTCAAGGGCAAATGTGCTCAAATATAAAATCTTTATCAAATAACGACTTTTATCTTAAAAATATCAAGGTTTATAATCATGGAGATTTTTCGGCAAAACTGATATTTTAACTGAGCCATTTCGAAGAGAACCCTAAATTTATGTCAGCATTTTAATAACATTAATATGAAGATCTATTATGGATAGATACAATTCTTCAGATGCGATTTGATTAGTATTTATTAGGGGAGGGATATTTGTCAATTAGTTACCTATTAATCTAAAATTAATAAAGAAAATAACGATCATTACTAATTTTCCAGGAGTTACATTCTTGTCAAGATGACTTTCATTAAGTGATGACATTGATAGCTTTTGTTCTCTAATATTAATACGAGTAAATAAATTATCACTTTTGTTGAAGTCGTAGTTTTTACAGTAAAACTCGTCTGTCCTTTTCCATTATGGTTAGTCTTTCCTTCAATTTTTCGCCGTCTCTTTTGATTGTTTTATAATTATGATTGTTGATTGTCTATGGTTCCTTGACACTCTTGACGCTATATCTTCTTCGATTAGAAAAGCATTTACTATATCTAAGTGTATCAACATGTACTTGAACAAATTGTAATTGTCATACATCGATTGAATCTCTGATCTTTTTTATTGAATTGGACGGCTCAATGAACTCGATATTTTTTAGATCGATTCTAAGGGACGATCAGTTGCGCTGAATCTGGTAAAGAAAAAAGTGTCGGTTTGAGAGTTTCTGTTCATCCAATAAAATTATAGAAATGGGAGCAGTAAAGTTAATTTAATTAAATGATGGTTTATAGAATAATGTTTAGTTAGTATGACTGATATAGTCTAGTGCTAAATCTGATGAACTAAGATTTAAAGTATATTTATTGATGTTCAAATTATCAGTTTTTATAAGTTGAGTTATAATTTAGAAATTAACATCTAACAACTATAATCCATGAAGACACAGATCTTTTCAAAATATCAACAATAGATAGCCGTCGATAAGCAGGCATTCAATTAAGCAACAGCAACCAATCGCTCCGCTCACGACTCAAACCGAAATTCGATGAAGCATAGAAAAAACTTAACGGACTAGCCGACAATAATACATTGTTTGGTCGCCAAACCACCAAAACTATTAGGTGCTTGTCACAACAGTAGCAATTCGTAGTCGAAAAAGCAGGAGACAACAATGATAGAAACCTCATAAAAATCATTACCGCTATTCGATCGAATATCATAGCTTTGCAATTGCCTGAAAATTGAAAATGAGTAAAAGTCGTTAAAGATGAAATCCTTCCAATCTTAGCGGCGAAATCTCCTAACCCTCCTCTCTGGTGCGCCAACTCGCGCATAAAAAACAATATCTCCAATAAATTCTTTGCTTAATCTCCTCTAAAAGTGATCGTTTACTACCTATTTGCATTTTACTTAAAAAGAAGAGAATCCTCAAAAAAGATTACTTATCCAAAGTTATTATTTAATTAAGATTTGCTACAATTTAATTTGAAATGATCGATTATAGCTATCTCTCCCCGCCTTCCAAAGTCAATCGGATCAAAGTTCCAAGTACGCTCCTTGTAAATCAGATAGCTACATCTATTAAAATGTCAATGGCAAGCCTATTCGCCGCATTTTCACTCGGTCGCATTACGAGTCATTTGAGTTAGAAGCAATATAAAAGCTAAAAGATTATTTGAAGAGAAAAGCGCCGAATATACATTATCCTGATGAGCTTCTCCTTCGCTTAAACTACCTCGGTAATTTTCTAATTTCTGATGTCACCGAGAAGGTCAAACTCTACGATGAATGGCACCAAAATTAAGTTATAACCAATTTGCAGAAACTAGGCAGGTAGATTTTATAAAATGGACACGTATATGCATATGGGAGAGATTACGAGTATTGTCCGATATTAATTGTGAAAGCGCAACAGATTGACCTGAAAAACTACCAGCCAGACGATTATCTAAGCGCTGTATGCAATTTGCTGGACCCTCTGTAAAGATTTATGTTGATCGGAGGCATCATATAAAAATGGAGTGTTCTCGTCGATTTTGAAGGTAAAAAGATAAATATTAGCATGTAGTTACTGATTAGATGTTTGAGTAAAATCTCATACGCTTATCCCTTCCGCCTGAAAAGATTAATATATATCAACATACATCCGCAGACCTAATCGCATATTCAGCATATTGATACTTTTCTAAAGAGCATGGACTCCCAAGTATAAGTAAACTTCGTTCGAAATGTCTCGGATATTGATAGATTTATTGGCAGTGACGAAAGGTAGAAAAAATATGGAGGAACTCTTTCCAATTTATGCGAGTACTGGCCGATCCACACAACCAACAAATACGAATAGACTGATTCACAACCTGAAAGTGAGACTGAGTACAAATCAGTGATGAATGATCCGCTTTATTTTTAAGAGAGCAAGGCTCCTCTCTGTGATTTCTCTAACAGTTGTGGAATTTACTGATTTACGATGCAGTGACTGATCATGAGTAAATATAAATCAATATTTCTTGGCCCTCATCATTTTTAAGTAGTACCCCCATCGCGTGAAAGTGGACAGGCCAAGATTTTGAACACACTCTCTCGCGATATCTTCGTAGACTCCCATCTATCGTCCTGACATCATATTCTCGATTGTTCTTGCGAACTCGTTTACTTTCAAAAGCAGCAAAATTTATCGATTCAATTATGAGAGAACTTTGATTATTTGTTAGTGGTTTTTGGCAGCTTATGCCATTATTTTACTCTTATCGGAAGAAGGATTTAAATCAAAGAGGCCGCGCGATGAATCGTTAAGCTAATCCTTTGTCTTGCTGGTGAGGATGGATCGGAGTAAGCTTGGATTTGATGTTCCGAGATTACGTGCTGCAGGTTCATACATCGAAGAATCATTAAGTATGAGTCCAAGCCAGAATTAGTTATAATTCCGAATGAGAGTCTGATCCATCTCTTGATAGAGTCCATGATCGAGTATAACGAGTTGATCTTGTCCATTTTTAAGTTTGCGTGCCATGATATTTCCTGAATGGGTATCAGCATGCACAAATCCCTCCTTATGAATCATCTTAATAATCATATGGGAAAAGGTTTTGCCTATCTCGGTCATATTGATTTTGGCTTGTTTGAGTCTATCAATCTCATCAATATGAATTCCATTAATATACTCCATGACTATCACTTTTTTGGTGGGCTTTAACAGTATTTCAGGAACATGTATATTTTTAAAGTTATTGTCTTCGAGGAAAGCTCTGGTCCTCTTCATATTCTACGATTATTTTACGAAATCCAACTCTATACGAATGTTCCTCTAAAATCCTTTCACCAGCCACTCGTAGTTAAATTACTTAAACATCCATTTTGCGACCGTTACAAATCTATGCATCATTACAAGGTCAGATTAGACATGATGAGCTAAATGACGATGCTGCACCTTCACAGCCGCCTACTAGCCATTCAGAAGCATCGCACGATGAACCTGCGCGATCGAGGCTGATGAAATCGGCTATTTGTCGAATCTTTTAAAGACCACATCTATGGGATACTTTAGTTATTCTTAGATGGTCTTTTTAACTTATTAATAGGTTTCTTTTTAGCACTATCTGGTAAGAGTTGACATAATACTCCTGTATTCATCTGGGACGATTACATCCAGAGTTGCAATTAGCTGCCCTAGCTTCAAATAGATGCCTCCGTTGAGACGAAGCGCATCTCTTAAGTAAGAACCTGCCTGAGTATTTTTTACATGGGTGGGCTCTTATGAATATTTGTAGATGTAGGCCATGTGAGCACCAGCGTAGGTGAGATTGCACACGCTACGAAAGGATTTGTTATTGTTATATTAATAGTAGCCTCCAATAGACAGACCGAGCAATGATAGCCCCAAGATACTCTTGAGCTTCATCATATAGATTTTTTAAAAATTAGTTATGATTAAAACACAAAATAATATCATCCAACATTCATAATAAGACACGTATAAATACATTAACTTACTTACAATCAGTCTTTCCTTCATCATCTTTTTAGCTGATGCAATATATCTGATGCATCTGGTCTGCTCTGAGGATTGACTGACAGTAAAGATTTAATAAGTACTTGCAAGGGCTGATTCATTTTTCTGCAGGTGAAATTTCCCGAAGAGATATTTTTTATGAGGTCCTTTTAGTTGTAGCCTTTGAAGGGGTAAGTTCCTTCGAATAAGTAATAAAAAAGTATTCCAAGTGCCCAAATATCCACTTTTAAGGGATCGTATTGATTTTTCTTTTCGAAAAGTTCAGGGGCCATGTAATTTGGAGTTCCACAGTGAGTCTATCCTCGGGTGACGGTGGTGGCAAACCCAAAATCAATGAGTTTAACTACTCCTTCATCATTCACAATAATATTTTATGTCTTAATGTCCCTGTGAGATATTCCAGCCTCGTGCAAAAAGCTAACGGCTTAAATAATCTTTATGGCCACTGATTGCTTGACTGATTCTGGAAGTTAAAAAAGATGCCTCCTTAAATAATCCTGAAGTGTTTCGGCGTTGTTGATATATTCAAATAAGATATGAATCTAAATATCGTTGTGTTTACTTGTCGTTTGTCCTCGAAGCTGTTGGTTATTCTTATGATATTTGGATGGTTAATTTTGCTGAGAATTTCCATCTCCCGAAAAACTCTTTTTCGTTTGCTGGCTTAGATCAATTTGTATTTTTCATATATTTTAATAGCAAAACATATTCCAGTCTTTTTATCGCGGCCAATGCGCACAGTTGCGTTGGCCCCACATCCTAAAGTTTAACTAAGTTAGATTAACCCCACTGAGCTATCACCGTTATCATAGAGTGAAGCAAATTTGCTGTAATTAATATTCTATTTTTTAACTGGTTTGCCCTTTGGGAGATGAGTCAGCATATTAGGCATTTTAACATTTTTATCCATAGATTCAAGCTGAGTGTAAACTGTTTTGTGTGTGTGATTAATAGTGATGTCATCTATTTCAGTGGTTCTCTTCTTATGTTTCATCAAATTCGACAGCTTACAGCGGGATTACTGGCTGCACCCGCTTTTGCCTATGGCTGAATTGGATCTTCCCTTTTGTTTGATATCGTATAATCCCAAATTATTTTTCTATTTTAGAACATCCATACGTTTTGAGCTAACGGCTGATTGTTTTGATATTGCCGCATATAATTTTGTAAGAGCTCCTCTTTATAATCATTCTACAGCGGCTCTTATATCTACATTCTGTTTTCGTTATTTAATTCGGATTTAAGTTAACGATTTGTTTTGATATCCCCCTTGTTGAAGATTCCCTTCATTTTGCTGACTAGAAGAATCGATACTCGAAGTAGGTGAGATGCTGACTTATTGAGCTGGTTTTCACTGTTTTGTTTTTTATGTATTGAGACAGAGGCACTCGCCCTTGGTCTATGTGTATTTGGAGGTACTCATAATGGCTTTTAGACTTCGAATATTTGATTTATCGTGGGTTGATTCGTTTGTGTCAATTAGTTTCGTATTAACGAACTGGTGAGTTTGGACATTGCTTTGCTTCATCAGTTTCATGCAGTTAATCTTAACTTATAAATTAAACGAAATTATAAAGCATACAATGACTTTTATTATAGTCATAAAGCTAACAATATGATAGTCATGCAAGGAGGAACTAATAAGTTGATTCACGCATGATTATGCAATGATATAACAAACATTCTTGATTCGAGATGATATTCGTAATATTTTATTTTCCTCAAATGCAGAAGGGTTAATCAGTCAAAAAAATGATGATGGTTCTTATACTATTAACGCTAATTTTAAGAGAAGTATCAACCTGCCCTTCTCATAGTTCTAGTAATAATGGTTACTGCTCATGTAATCCTGGGTATATCTTTAATTGCAACTGGACTGCCACAAATGAGCCTTCAAATTCATACTTGAGTTTAATTGTCGGAGTTCCTAGCTTCTTTATTCTCAACGCTCCTATAAACTAGCCTTTGAACTACAACATTAATTTAGTTTCCAGCGATAAAAGTATCAGCATTTAAAACATATTTGACTTTGCCCTGTATGTAGATGAAGGAGCTACTACTCTAATAGTAAATTGTGAACCTTCACGCAGTTCTCCTGAAATAAACACGCTCAATTTGCAATCATCTTTCCAGTTGGGTAATCAGCCAGGAACACAAAATCCATAACAGCTAATCCTAGCGGTAAATCAAACAATTCCTTCCAACGCCTCCCTGTTTCTTAATTATAATTACTCAACCATTTCAACCACCAATATTTTTCTTATATTGGGTTATGTGGCTGGAGGACTGCTCGTAGCCATTGCTGTCTTCTTTATAATCCTCCTCTATAGAAAAAAAAGAAGAGAGGAGGGAGAAAGGTCCGACTAAAGCAATATGGAAAAGAAATAGATTAATATTTCTCATTTTAATGAGCTGATGCCTGCAGCCGTAATCAGTGTTAATATAAAAAAAGAAATGCAGATTTGCTCTGTCTGCCTGCAAGAGTTCGATTTTGCTTCGATCATTCGTAAAACAATTTGTGGGCATGTGTTTCATCAAGAGTGTTTGGATGAATGGTGCTTAAAAAATTTAAGTTGTCCCATGTGCAGGACTGACCTATCACACGTTAATATTCTGAAATTGCGGATATAAAATGCAAAGAACAATGAAACAACTGATTGGGTGATGAATACTATTGATCAGGAGTAAGCTGCAGAAAGTCCAATCAGAGAGCCGCTCGTTCGAGGATAAGAACAGATGGACCATTTCATTCAAAACAACATAGGAAATGGCTCACTATGATATTCTATCAGTCTCTTTCTTATTATACCATATTATTTCTTGTCCATCATACGCAAGTAAGCCTAAGTTATTTATCTATCAACTAAGTATAAAAATAAGGATTAAAAATCATATTAGCAAGCTCCGAATACTCGGCAAGTTGGTTGTGGATTCATAGCAAGTTGTTAAACATTGCTTTTCCTCTTTAGAAAAACCATGATCGTTATTCATGCATTTTGCTAAACAGTGTTCTATCATTGAGGAGGCAGTGTGGTTGATGGCGAGCCCGATAGCACTGGATGCAAAACCGATTGGGTTAAAAAAATTCTTTTTGGCATATTATTTGGCGTTTATTTTGTTGTTTTCTATTAGTTGCATATGTTTGTTATAATTATAGAACAAATTTTAAAAATGTAATTAGTATTCTATATAGTTACAGTTTTAATCAGATAATAGCGAAATTGAATTTTGTATAAGGATGATCATTTTAGTAAGATTCCCACTCCGTATGCAATACCCACAATAGCAGAACCCAATATCAGTGTCTACAACCCTGATTTCCAAGGATTTAGGCCGATTAAGCTCGCCTTGGCAAATCCTAAACTGAATAATTCGACTACTCCAATCGCCATCACAGCAATTTATTGCTGATCTTGTAAGTCCATAATACCGGAAGATATTATATATGGTATGCTTGGCAGAACTCCAAACACCATAAAAGAGATCAAAGTAACAATTCCACATTTCAATGCCATAGCCTCATCAACAACAACTAATCCCAACTACTATAGCATCATTATATTTACAAAGGCCTGAGTATTGGTGGCGTAAAGTTCGGCGATTCTGTTGGCCTCTTCAAGGGTAAAATCTTTTGCCAGGTAGATGTCAATAATTTATTTAACTTCAGCATTGAAAAGATGTTCAACTTCGTAAAATTACCTCTATTCCTATTTTTTTATGTACTGAATTTAGGAACGGGCTGAAAGGTAGTCTCCAAGACCCATTCCGAGACCATCTCCAACCACAGCCGCTATGCAGAAGCCCAAAATGATACTTGCACTGGTTTCTGATGCCACACCACTCAGTATGATGATGAGAGTGTTGATGGAGCCATCAAGGCCCCCGTAAACTAAAGACTTCAGATACTCTCCAACATCGATATGAGATTCCTAATGTGTTTTTTCCTGCTAATTTTTAGTAATCAAAGGATCGATAAAATTACGCTCTGACTTTTACATTTATGTGTTGTTTTTGTTGATCAATATCAATTATAGATAGATTTATTATCGGAATCAGATTTAAACCTTTTCCTTATTCAACCCTCCCAACTATTTAGTTTATTCGCTTCTTTTACGGCAATTGTCAAACAGCAGATACTTTATTCTTCAAATTTATAGTTATATATTTAGTTGGGTTTTATATCAAATATCGTTTAGTCTTGTGTCATCATAATATATGTATATTATTCAACTATAGCGTCCAAATCCCACGCTTTTATTATTTGAATTACTAATGCAACTTACTTGCTGTTTTTCACTCGTATTCGGCCTCTCTTACTATTCTTGACAGGATGTTGACTTACTTACAGAGCTAACGCTTGGACCCTTTTTGCGACTGTTGTTGGCTGTTAAATGTTTAAAATCCTTTGCTTAATTTAAAAAGACAGAGTTCATGGGCAGTCTAAAGCTGTTATTAAGTGGAGAGCGAACCTTGATATCTTTAGCTTTAGCATAAGTAGTCAACCCCACTTCTATATGTTCTTCTATTTTTGCGGTATGAGATGAAAAGGTTAGGTTTTGATATTCCTTCTTTATCACCTTCTGCAGTTCGCTCAATTTCCTAGAATTACAACTTTATCCTAAAAAATAGAATGATTTCATCTTCATTTTAAGGTCTTCCTTTATTCCTTTGGATGAACCTGCAACTTCTATTTTGTTATTAACTGATTTATCCATGAAAAAAGGATCTTTTAATATTGCTTCCATCGTCGGCCGTTTACTCGGAGTAACTCTAAGAATCATTTTAATCAAATCAATGTCTTAATTGTCTAATTATAAGAGCAGTTACCAAATTTATCGCTGAAATATATCTTTGTCTTCATTTTTTGAAGGATTTCTTCAGGTCTATCGCCTCGGAAAGGGGCATGACCAGCAATGAGTTCAAATAATAAAATTCCTAGCGCCCAAACATCAATCTTTAAGTCATAAGGTCGATGCTGAATCATCTCTGGTGACATGTACTCATAAGTTCCACAGAGAGTTTTCCTCTCTCCAAGCATGACTGCAAGGCCAAAGTCGCAAAGTTTAGCCTGATTATCTTTGGTTAGTAAGACATTTTAAGGCTGGATTATTCATTATATACTTTGATATCACGATGCATAATGTTCTGAGAGTGAAGATAAGAGATTGCTTAGCACATATTTTTGAAATACGTCTTGACTTCTTTTTTTGTCATCAATCCCATTTTATTTTTTTAGTGGAGAGTGCCGTTTTATGCGTATTCAAGTATCATATATGTAATTTAGCGCTCGATATCAATGTGAACATCGATGAGCTTGATAATGTTGGGGTGATTCAGTTTATTATGCAAAAATACTTCGTGTTTTGCAATCTTATTAATCTGACATATCGATATAAATACCACTTTTACGGCTACGATACGACCAGTACTTAGATCTTTGGCAAGTTTAATTTGTCCATACGATCCGAATCCTATAGTGACATGGTTATTCTAAAAGCCTTTGAGTATTTAAAACCTTCCTTTTATGAGCATATAATGATTAAAAAGGTAATAGCTCTTCTCGAGAATAATTCATAATCAAAATAGAGGGCAGTATATTCAAACATACAACAGATTTAAATATAGCAGA
>Ga0302186_10000296_pt1 | contig 45403 bp, 44 predicted proteins | sample II_Bog_E1_2_FD_198782 | JGI IMG/M metagenome (GOLD analysis project Ga0302186, IMG submission 198782) | Peat permafrost microbial communities from Stordalen Mire near Abisko, Sweden - II_Bog_E1_1 | ecosystem: Environmental > Terrestrial > Soil > Wetlands > Peat | place: Sweden: Abisko...
ACAACGTTAAAAAGTCAAGAAAAAATCTGATAATATCATGATCTATATTTACACAGCTTATTTTGTATTTATCAGTAATTGATGTTCAAATTACGACTTCATACTAATATAAGCGCAATATAGTTTTATTATAATTTTATTCATTGTTTTCCATAAACATCAATTAGCAATGTCATCAGAAATATTAACTTAGGAGGATTACGTTAAAAAAGTTTAAGGAGAAGCTGAAAGGCACGAAGATTAAGTAGTTTTGAGCCAACAGCAAATTGTGGACAACTATGAGCACGACAAACAATACTATCATAAACGATATATTTTCTACATAGGTTTGCTTTTGGGACTGCTAATTAGCTATGGATGGATAAATCTTTGTCCATGGCTATCAGGAAAATAAATACAGGCAGATATATGATGTTGACAACTTTGAAGTGAATAACTCACATCCCCATTTATCTAATAAAAAGAATAATAATGAAGACTTTGATGCCTCGTTGATCTATTACTATATTTTTTCCCAAATAAAATGGCTATTCATAGCATTGACTCATTTTTAGTTATCTTTTTTCATGTTTTAGTTTGGCTTAATTTGTTCATAATGATGATATTTTATGAAAGAGGGGACGATTTTAATTGATCTTGGTCAGAGTAGTTTAAAGAGTATACTATATACATATATATGAAATTAACGAATAATTTATCCAAACCTAACTTTGATGATTCGGCTGATCTATCTCTATACTTTATGCCCTCTGCTCGACAGTAATTGCTAAACAACTCTGTTTCCGATAATAATGAAACTTTGCTCTTAGAAACTACTGAAATATACCAAAATAGCAAAAATAATGGTAGTAGAAAAAATATTACTAATCAATAAATTGACAAGAAAATGATCAGCTATTACTAATCATCGCTTGGAGAACTCTGCTCGTAATTAGAAATTACAGTATCGCATGATCAGTAAAATTAGCATGAGGACACCATTAAATCACGCAATAGTGATCTCTACAATATTTGTCGAAATTTAATCAGCACTCTTAAAAATCTGTAAGCTAAATTTAACAAAATTTAAGGTAGAAAAGGTAGTAAATTGAGGAAATTAGATCAGAAATAATCTTTTTTTGCGTAATCATAATAATAGAAAGAGGTTCAATCAACTCTCACTTTTTCATCACTTAAAAATAGTAAGGGCTGCCAATGTGATAAAGAATTCGTTAGTAGTCTTTATGGCTTCGTCTAATTAGAATCAAAAATTGAGATTTATAAACAATAAAACGAGGATTTGAAAAAATAGGTTATCAAACTCGAAGTCAACATTTAGGAAATGAAGAAGACCATTAAAAAAGCAGAAGGGGAAAATATCAAATTGAAGGAGTTGCTCAAGCAGTATCAAAATTTTAATAGGAAACAAGCCACAGAAAGAAAAATATTCGAAACTTAAGGTTATTCTAATGTTCAGCTTCACAGTATACTCAGTGAAAGAAAATTAAATCCTGTTAAATCGAATATTTTTGAAAAAGTTGATGAAGACTTAGAAGCCTATATTTCTAGATCAGATTCTGAACATAATTTTTAATCAGAAAGGCATAGTGATGAACATATTAAAGACTTTTACTAATATATTATCAGTGAAGAGCAGACAAACTGTTTCAATCACAAAAAACTGCCATTAACGCCAAGTTTGATACCAACGAAGCCTAACATGATGAATGAGAGTCAACAAAAGTCAAACTCCAAACCAATTAATTCGAATATGAATGTTTAAAAATGTGTATCTTTTAAAATGAAGAATAAATAATGCGAATACTATGAGCAAAACTAACAAAATTTGTTTTAATAATAATCCAAAGATCTCCATACACTGAAGAAGATGGAAAAATGGAAGTCTGAAAATAAACAATAAAATCCTCTACATTAAAGTAAAAACCAAGGAAAAGCTCTGTGTGAGATAAAACAAACATAATAGAAAAGATATGTTGATAAAGAGAACAAAGTGCCCTTTCCACATTATGTATTAACTCCATCTTCAAGGCAAATTTCTACAAAAAAGTTTAACCAGATTAAAAATATAAAATAGATGGATAGTTTATCAAAAGTGGCTTCTCAACTCTTTGAGCCTCAAGTGGGAAGAAAAAGAATAAATCTGCAGTGACTAATTTGATCCAATTTAATGAATATTACCTGTTTTTGTTATTTCTTAAATTAGTTATTAAATTATTTGTTCACGCATGCCTGGGATTCTCAAATAACTTCAATGTATATTATAAATTATCAATTATTTACATTTTGAAATGGTAAACAAATTAATTGACTAAATTACAGATTTTACTATTAAAAATATGGAATCTTATTTTTCCTTATAAATTAACGATAAATTATTCAAATATTCTTATTGTTTTTTACAGATCTACTAAATTTAATATCATTCAAGGAGATTATTGAAAGTAAGCAGCTTTGCCCTTAAAATGATCACTAATATTTAAATAAAAAGAATATATCCTTCTTTTGGATTTAATTTAGGGTTGCGTTGCCGTTTTTTTTCACAAAAAGATAATTAGATTATCCTGATTTTTTTGATAAAACTAATTCATTTCCTTATTTTAAGGGCAGAAGATCAAAAATGTTGTAATTCTGTGAATTTTAATTAATTTTTATTTGCAAATTTGTTTTATTTTCCTCAAATCTCAACGTAAGATAATGGTAATATAAAAATTTTTTTTTAATTTGAAACAACATTTTGGTCATTCATCAAGTAAAGTTAAAATTCATTATCCTACATTTTTTACCAGTAAAATATTCTAATTTTATCAAAAATCCTTTTGTTGAGTTCGAAGTATTATGAATTTGTGATAAGAAATTTAGGACCACCAAAAGGCAGAAATTGATGAGATCAATAAGACTGGATCGCAGCAGAGTTTATCTCGATGCGGATGATATCGTTAAATTTCAGGATCCGATAAACCTTTTGTCTGGAGTTTATCTCAGGATAAGAGTTCATCAGAATTCTGGGCTCTGTTTGCCTGAACAGTTTCCATTCTGACTTCAGAGGAGAATATTTCTAACTCAAATGTTCGATAATGCTCTCAGAGGTCTTGTAAATTTTAAGCATTTTTTGGTGATGGCTTTTGCACTGGCTTGTTTTTCTGGAGCGTATGAATTTCATCATTCGAGAGAAAACTTGATTTTTTTTACGTGTTTCCTCATCTTTAAAAAGATGAATGAATTCTTCCAAAAATAGAAGATATCTCATGTTTTCTCGAAGTGTCCATTTGCCAAAACGCTGGATTGTCTCTGTTAGAATGGCCCCTTGATTTTCATAGTCATACTCTTTTTTCATAGTTTATGCTTACTAAAAAACATGGTTACCATAAATGTTGACTGATGGTAGGGATGTTGATTGCCCAAGATAGTTTTATCGACTGAGATCGAACATAAATGCGTGATAAATAAAAAAATCTGATTATAAGATTATAAGATTATTAGATTAATTCGAGTCATTATAATCCAATTATCGATATTTCTGCATCTCCAAATTTATCATTGACTCTTGTCTTTAGATAAGTGTGTAAATCTATCGGCTGACGTCTTTTTATTCAAAATATTTCATATTTAACAATCTATAAATTTTGTTAGATTGTTGTTCAGATTTTTTTTTAAGTTAGATCAGTGAAAATAAAATTCTGATTTTTTAAAAAATTGAAATATGACTGGACATGTAATGCTTTTTTGTAGAAATCGATATTTTAATATTTTTCCACTTAATTTTATTTTGATAAACAAATACTTAATTTCCATAAATGGTAAGCTCGACTAATGTGATATCCTTGATCGAAGGCAAGGGAATATTTATTGTGGCTTATAAAGTTTAAATCTTATTAAATTCTGTATTTCTTAAGTTTGAGTTTAATTTAGCTGATTGAACTTCTTTCTGATTTATGCAAATATTAATTTCCCTTTTTATTTATTTAAGATAAACCGTGTTATATAATTTCATTTAAAAAAATTGAAATGATTTGAGGCATGACCAAAATTAAACGAAGACCTTTTTTTGAATGCTTGTATGTGCACTATCATTTTATTACGTCCTGTTGATATCTTAGATGCTATTTATCAAAATTTGATAAATCTCCTATCAACTTTGGTTGAAGATTAAAAATATCTTTAAACACGGAATTATTATTTTTTCACAGTGAAATTCCGAATTGACTACTCATCACTCGATTGAATAGGGAAAATGATGAATAATATTTGTTTCCCTTCTTTAATTATTAATGATTCTTCACTGGCATCCCGCCAATTTGAATAATAATAATTTGTTGAATGAATAGGCCACAAGCATGTTCATTTTTGCTGAAGTTTTTGAGCCCTAGCGGGAGGAAGATATTTTGAGCCAGCTGTTATATTTTATTTTCGTTTATTTGATTAATTTTGGATATATATTTACTATAAATATGAACTTTAAATCTAACTTTGGAAACAATCTGGATTATTATGCTCCACAGAATAATATGGGCTACAGCAACGTCTCCAGAAACTACACCCGAGGAATTTCACCCAGAAGTATCATCATTTATACTCAGATGGAATCGATTAACACGGAGGCGGCTTGGGAGAAGTCGAATTTATGCTCGAAAATGAGCGCAAAAAGTTCAGATAGGCCAAGGATCGATTTGAGTTAGATTTAGACAACGAGCGTAAGAAGCGAATTTAATTCTAAAACAAGCTCATTAGGTTAAAAGATGAATATAGTCGTAAAGAAGTTCTCCTCTCCGAAAGCTAATTTAAGATTAACAATCTTTTACATCAAAATCAAGATATTTCCATTGAAAACGAGAGACTCAAGAATTAATTGGGCCGCCTTGAATAACTTTATGGAGGGAGAATACAATAACTTGAAGCACAACTTAACATGGAAACTAAAAACTTTGAAGATACCACTCTCCAATACAATGAAGAATTCGATAAGTTTAAAAAAGAGGGACAGGATTATGTGGAACAACTATCCTTTGAAATGGAGAGAAAGATCAAGAGTTTATAGGAGCGCTTAAAAGCTGCTTAAATGCTTAAAAGAGTATTTCAATATTTATTTAGGATTTAGGGGTGGAGAATAAAAAGCTAAATGATTTGCTAATTTCCAATCGCTTACAATTTGAAGAACAACTCAGAGACATTAAGAATAAAGCAAGAGATGAAGAAATCAAAAAAGCTCAATATCTCACTAAATCCTATGAACAGAAACTTAAAGTTGTTGAGGACAGTAAGGAAGGTCTCAATCGTAAAATTCAGGAACTCATGCGAATTCTCCAGGACAAAGACAGTAAGATCTTGGAATTAGAGGGGGAATATGAAAATGAAATCAACAAATTATCTCAAGATCGTAATGACTTGCAGGAGCAACTTAACCAGGTGAATTATCTTTTGACTAAATTAAAGCTAGAAATTGCTGAAAAAGACAACATGATCGGACGATCTGTCAACGACAATGATGGCTAAGTCAAAGTGCTTCGACAACAATTGGAAGGTAAAAAACAGGAAATCAATCAACTACAGTCAACAATTCGCGAGTTAAGAATGGCGATCAAAGAAGTAGAGGGCTAATCTGAAAGAAAGAGAAGATAACTGGCGTAGAGATGCTATTCTCTAGAGACGGAAGCTCGCCGTTATAAGTAGGAATACACTCGTCTCGCAGATATTCTAAAAACAAAAATAAATAGCACCATCGATAACGTGTCCTATGCCAAGAAAGAGAAATGATGTCTAATTTGCATATCTTATCATATCGCTGATTTAAGCATTGATTTTATGTTTGAATATTTCCTAAATGGCATCATAATATAAAGTTAGGAGTACTGAGAATTAATATAAAATATGCGGATTAGAGATTGATACATAAATCTAATTCAGAAGAGGAATTTTTTATTCATTAAATTTTTAAAGACAAATTAATTAAACTCTATATTTCTATATAGAAATTTACCATAGATAACCTTTATTTTGTGTGAATTTTGTTTGGTTCTTTTTACATAAATCAAAATAAATTAATTATGACTGAATTTTGTAATACCCTACGCTTACCAACCAAAATTAGCGATTTTATCGTCCAATTAACATGTTTTCACAAAATTTAAAGAAAAAAATCAAATAAATTCCTCCTCAAAACTTCGAAACTGTAAAAGGATATCTGAAAAGGCAAATTTTTATTTAGGGATTATTTAGCAATAAGAATGGATTAATTTAACGAAGGAGCAGAATAAAAAAATATTATTGTTTTGATAATTTTATTTTTGGTGACACTATTAACATATTCAAACGCAGTTATTATTTATTATAGGTCATAAATGAACACAAACTTATTCAGCGGGTCAAGACATTCAAAAACGCAGATCAACTCTTGCTCACAATTATTTCTGTTGGCCAAAGATAAATGGTTTATATTTTATTGATTGTATGAATCATTTCTATAATTAATACAAATCAATGACAAGCAGGATTGATTAGGATTACAACAACTCCAATGAATTGAAGAAGAGTCATTCCTTCATTTCTGTCAAGGTACCTTTGACTTCATTCAGAAAAGGCAAAAACTTATAGAGCTTGTAGTACAAAATCATCTGACCATCTATAAGGCAGCAAAAAGACTCAATATTTGCCATCCTACTGCTAAATTTATCATGAAAAACTATAGGAAAGCAGAAGGACTAGTTCTCCAAACAAAGCCTTCTCTTGAGACTCCTTTAGATAATGATGAGCTTTCTTCTCCCAAAATTCCCTCATAAATTTAAAAAGATAACTAAGCCACAAACTCTTTAAATTTAGCAAGAGCTCAACCATCACTAAGCAGCATAGGATTTCCAGAGATTCCAGCTTTTTTCCCATAAATGTGGGTCTTTTATGGTCATAACTCCCCCATTCAGCCTATATATTATTACGTTTGATGTTTATTATTCCATTGTATTTAAAAATTTGTTGTTTTGAATTTTTTATTGAGAAAACCATTGAAATTTGAAAATCATTAGTAACTGATGATAAATTGTTCCTCAAAAGAAAAACACATTTGCAAGTTTTATATTTTAAAAGTTGTATTTCGAAAAAAGAGAGAATTGATGGGATATTTGCAAACTAATTTAGATAATTTAGATAATTGAGACAGTCAGTTTCATTAAGTTTACCCAGTCTCTTGTTTATTTATTGCTTTATAACTTTTGAACCTCTATTATTTATTCTGAAAACCATCTTTTTTTTGTTGGTATTTTGGCATAATAACACGATAGCTTAACCAAAAATAATTAAAAGGATAACCTTTATTTTTTAATCCTAAAGCGGTTCAGATAGACTTGATTAGCCATACTTTGTCTGTATTTTACATCCTTGTCATTTGGTAAAATCTTTTAATATCATTTTATAATTATAACAGAACTAAATCATTGAAATTGAAGAAGTATAAACCATTTGATTCAATTCTCATCACTATTTAGATAATGGTTGATCAGGAAATCATATTCGGATGGCCAGTAGATAAAAAAAATATTGTTTAGGTAGTGATCAACATCAAAAGAGTTTATACAATTGGAAAGCATTCAATTGTGGAATTAAATATGGTAGGTCTGAGATTGAAAGTTGTCAGGATGATTTACTTTCTACTTTTATGATTGTAACTCTGCATATTTGACTTCGAACTTATTTCTATGGGCCAGAGTAAATGAGAAACTCTTCAATATTTTTCCCCTCGTAGAAATTATCTTATACTTTTGATAAATTTTATTGAATAACTCTTTTCTGGCTTCTGCTATCTTGGGCTATCATTGCTTTTTAAGATATTCTGTTAGATATCGCTTATTTGTGTCATGATGATCTTGTTTAAAATTTTGGATTTAGCTGTCCAATGCTATCACTATTTTCATGATATTTTTAAATGAGGATCTTTAATTCTGGTAATGAATACATCATTATTATTTTTTTATTGTATTCCAACAATACAGCGTATGTTTGGCATAATTAATAACATTTGACTAATTAAAAAACCATGAATTTTAATTAAATGATAAAATATTACTCAGAGTTTCGTTATATCGCTGATAGGTACTTGATTAATCGATGTTTTAATTTTGTTTAACTATTGCCTAAAGCTTGATAGTTGATTTTTTAAAATCAATAAAAAGTTCATTGTTTTCAACTTTGTTTCACGTTTTAAAAGAATTTATTAATAACAAACACTATAGATGGTTTAGATAAAAGGGAGTAAAGCAAATAATCTCAATTCTAAGGCAAACACTATTATTTATAATTTTAGATGCCCTCAAGAATTAATAATCAAAAATTGAACCAAAAATAGTCCCTATTAATTTTGGACTGCAAAATTTAAATTACAGTGATTTGATTTATTGCTGAGTTCTCTTGGAAATACTATTTTTCCATAATCTTACTTCTTTAGTGTTAACGCCTTCAAATGATTTTAAATTTTAAAATATTAAAAAAAAACAAATGATTAATATAATTATAGTTCTTGAGAATAGATTGGAACTTTTCTTTCAAGACTAATGAAGCTTATCAGCAATATTTTGATTTATTTTTACAAAAATTTAAAAAATGGCAGAAACAAAAATATAGTCAAACTGAATTATTGAAGTTTTATGATTGCAACAATTGTTATAGAATTTAATAAACTTAAATGTCCCTCAATGATAATTTAAACCTTCAATTTTAAAGATTAATGGAGTGAATATGTGTTTCCCCAAGATAGACAGAATATCCTTTCCTTTTTATTTCAAGCATAGGGTTAGCCCTATAATCATCACATTATTCTTTTATACAAATTTACTATTTGTAGTTTTTCTGGTCAATTCAATTATAATATTTAAAATTAACTCATATAATGAAAGACTAACAAAATATCCCATAAAACAATCATTCCATTACTTATGGCTTCCTTTGCGAGAAAACCAATGTCTTCTACGCCTTTGAAACCTACTAACATTATATATAATTTTTGAATTGGCTTGAATCAAAGAAATAAACGCCAATTCAAGTTGATAAAGATTTGACAATGACTGACGACTAGCTAGTCATAAACTTCAATTACACCTCATAACAAATGATGAAAGTGTTTTAAGATCCAATTTTCATGGATAGAAGTGATGAATTAAAAATGGTATAAATTGACTTTTGAAACATATTCAGGGTAATGAAAATGATTGTATAAATATTATTTCAAACATAATTTTGATTATTCAATCATTCTATTAAATTTATAGATAATGTTTCTCACTCTTTATTATTTCAACAAAGCAATGCGAGATAAAATTATTAAAATACAATAAAAATTTAATTGAAATGTCATTTTAATTTTACAACTATATTTTATGACTGATCTCAAATAAAAAACAAATTTTTAATTATTTTTAGCAATAATAGGAAATACTTTAGTTTAAAGGAATAAGTCTTTTTGATTTTATTTAATGTCAGCAAGCAGTAATATTAGAGTTATAAAATCATCAATTGGAAAGATAGAACAGATCGTTTTGGTCACATTCATTAGGCTAGAAATCATCCATTTTCTCCTTACCCATCCAGTCTTATTCCACCTTTACCATCGAGCCTAGCATCATGCGACTACACCCATTCTCCTTGTCATCTTGGAAATCTTCAATCTTCATCTATAGATCCATCTGATTTATGGACGGAAAGCTAAAGGTGCAGCACTTCTCATCCTTGATTATATCGCCCAAGGAACCTCCATAATTTTGAATTTTATTCGTTATCTCTCTAAACTATACAGATTTGTTTGTAGATTGTTCTGGTTTTGGCTGATCCTCTATGGTCTTCTCAATCAAAACCTTCTTCTCCTCTATGGGACGATATTTTATATCGTAATTCTTTTGAATATAAGAGTAAAATCTGTTTTTTATTTTATTTTAAGGTCTCCCAGGCAAGTGCTTGCTGATTTATGACCACTTTCTACCAATTTACGAGTAAAGTTCAATAATCTTTCTATCTTCTTCATCAGTCCATTCCTCTTTTTTTATACGGGGATCTAACTTGTTAATAAATCGTTATCTAATCTGCTTTCCTGTTTTTGTTCCCAGCATTTCAGATAATAATTTCCAATTTTTTCCTATTTTTTTCATCAATCTTCTAACAGTTTAATCCTCTTCAGATGACCATATCTTGTGATGGGCACCAAGCTGTGAAAGTCGTCTATAACGATGCAAGCACTGATTTTAATTGCGATCGGTCATGAGTTAGGCGATCACAGCCCACTTTTTGGGATGAAGTTAATAAAGTCGAATGAGCTGTTCATCCTCCTCAGGGCTCCAAGTCTTCACATGTCGCTTTTTTGAGTGCAGATGTTTTTGACGGACTTCCATGTTGACTTTAATCCCATCATATCTCTAGATTGGCATGAAAAATTGACCTTAACTTTTTTCTTCCATTTGATTTATTATAGAAGACTGTGTAAAGCACGCTAAAATTTAAGTTGAATTCCCATAAAATATAATTGAATTTGGGAATGTCAAAAAAATAATTTGATTAGATTAGCCTTATCAAGTAATCATGAACCCAATAGATGTTTTTTAGAGTCTCACAATACACAATCAAGTAGATCAAATCATCTCCTCAAGTAAGGAGTCCACATCATATTCCAAGTGGACTTTCCAAAAAGCTGATTTGTGTTAATCGTTTTCCTCGATGAGTTAAGCCTTATGTTTCTCTTCCTCGACCACTTCAGTTGGTTTATTCATGTTTGAATCTTAAAATCCATCCAGCTGTCTTTGAAGTTCTTCCAGAACAGCAGGGTCTTCCATCGGATCATCCATATTAGCAATAAAAACAGAAGGCGGTGCGTTTGAAAGAAAGTTTGCATGATGAGCTAGAATTTGCTATATATATTTGCAATTACTTCTCTACTAAACATGATCTAATACTTCGTGTTCTTGAGCATGGCATAGCCGGCCAGATTTCTCTAATTAGCAATAATTTCCTTCTCAATAAGAGTCTTTACGATAATAAGGAAGCGATTGTCTGTGTAATAAATTAAGTACCTTCTACTAATTTTTGAATTAAGGGACTTTTGCTGGCTGCCTCTTTTAGTTGTTTACATAATTTTACTAAATGACCTGCATATCCTTTTGGCATTGATTTTTTTTATTACATTAGCCTGTCTCTCTCCTGCTGTGCTTATTCCTCCAGCCACAGTAATAGTCTGTCTCCACTCAATAGTCCTTACAAAAGATTTATGTTTAAATCCTATGGTTTTTCAAAATTTAAAACAATTCCAAGAATCTTAAATACTTCATTATGAAGGATGTTATTAAGCGGAAACTGTCTTACCAGCGAAAGTAGAACTGGAAAAAAGTTTTATTTGCCTGCAGCCCAGTCTCTAATCCATGCTTTTTTGAACAAAAATCCAATTATTTCTGTTAGTTTTACACGCCCCATGCCGAGTCGTCTTCTTGATTCATCAACACTACGCTTTAATTTCTAAAAAGCACCTTCAATTAGTAATTTTAAGCTATCCTGGATCAAACTCTGATCAGCATCAGTAGGCAGAGAGTTTAGTAGCTGATATACAAAGGGCACGGAATAGACAGATGAGTTTTAATCTTCACTAATGATATTATTGACAGCCAGTTCTAGCAAAGAAGGTATGTTATTGAGGTACTCTCTTAATTCCTTAATAGGGTTAATAGTCTTTAGATGCACAGCTAATTTCTCAAACACTTAGCAAGCGCAAGCTGATAGATTACTGCTAATCTAAATTCATCAAGAGATACTTAGATTTGATTTGGCTGGCTTAATCTGCGTATCATCCGAAAATAATACTATAATCGCTGAGTTATAAGCAAATCAGTTTAAACTGTGAAGATGCGAACCAGCAGGTCAACTGCTGACCTTGACTCTATATGATTTAGCAAATTTTCTCCTATCTTTTCATCTGCGAAAAATTTTCCCAAAAACTTTATTAGACTTATCTTACTTGTGGAGGTTTTTTGTTAAGTAAGGAGGTAAGAACCTTACAAACATAGCCAGTCAGAGTGTAATTCACTTCTTTCTGAAAATAAGCGAACAGCGAATCTATCAGCAAGGGCATTTCCTTAGATACAATTTCAGTGGTCTAGACGACTTGTTTAACCTTAACAACTTTCTTTTTGGGTGGAGGAGCCTCCACAAACTCACCAAATTCTTCCTCTCCTTCCACTGTTCCAGTTGTCGCAGCTTCTTGTCCTGCTTCCCACTTAACTCCATTTTATTCTTCATCTTCATCATCTTCTATAACTTGTTCAACTTCCTCTTCCATTGTCTTCACAATTTTCTCTTCAACCAGAACACAACCTTTATTACTGAGCATAAATTCACCAATCACGGCATTATCGGATGTGAGCATTTAGCAGACGGCAAGTGGAAACTTATAACTACGCTTTTTATCCAAAGGCTCGCCAACTTCAGTGATTAATTGCACTAATTAGGTATATCGTTTGTAAGTCATGCTGAATAGAGATACATTTACATTTACTGCACACGAGATGTAGCTGATTTGAATTCTGCAACAAAAGTATCATCATCCAGTAATCGCATCAAGCCAGGGTTGGGCAGAGCCAAAATTTCTGCCAAGGAGTTGTTCGGAGCAGGGCGAAATTGATTAAAGAGAGTGGCGAAATTGAGCATTTAAGCTATGGTAAGATTATAATCCATAATTCAAGCCATAATTTGGAATATAGATCAAGGCAAAACATCAAGCTATCTATTGCATTGATTTATCCCAAAACAAATTCGAATATAAATTTGAATTTATTGGCATTATTTAGCATTTTTTAGATTGTTTTCGTATTCTGAAGAATTTTATCAATCACTGATCTTTGTGGAGAAATACTTGTTGGATTTATGAACATTTATCACATCCAATTTTATTATTGATAAGACTAATTAAGCTGAAATTTGCTAAATTAATTTGGTTATGTTGTGAGCTAATTAATATTAATTGTTGCTATCATGCAGAGGACGGGACTCATACTACGTCAATTTTTTAGTATGTTCAAATCAAAGTCAACGGCTCAAGTTACATAAGCCCTTAAGATAAGGGAACTTTTTGGCGAAGTCGAAGATTGTAGTAGTGGGTAAGCGAATCTAACGCTTCAATTGGAAAAAGAATTGATCGAGAAAAGGCTTCATGAAATATAGTAGAACCAGCGAGTTCGCAACTATCATTATTATGAGTACTATCGTGGCGAGGATTATATTGAAAATTTACCTTACGCGATGCCCTACACTCTCAAAGACAAGGCGAATACACTCGAAGAAAAGAAGAGAAAGGGAATTGAAGAGCTGCAGCCGATTTCTAACCATGTGGAAAGGGCAAGACTCATTAGAGAAAAGATATCCGCATATCATGATAAACAGCGTAAATATTAAATGGAATAATTCTAAAGGCATCTCAGTCGTTATCCAGGAACAACAAAAGGGCCACGCCCTGAAGATGATTGGTAGGCATATCGAGATTATGGGCTTAAAAAGATACCCAAGATATTGATGGACTAACTTCACCATGAGATGGCTTTAAAAGATTTGATAGGTGGTAAAAGAAAAGTGACGGATGAGGTGGACAAGCGACCCAAAATAAATTCACCTTCTTCTTTACTGTCTTACATGGGCAAAGATCGAAATCTTTTGGAAAATTCATAACATGATACCACTTCAAAAGAGAGTGAAGTGCTAGATATTTAATAGTCTCATGGAGGGCCACAAATAATCGAAATGACTCGCACATAGGTACCCATAATGCCCACTTTACATTATGAAAATTATCAACATTTTATGAACCATTGGATGAGCTGGATAAATTTCAGAAATCACTATATTACCCATAATATGGCCAGCAATATGAAGTACTCAAGCAAGTATTTAGGAAATTGGAAGAGCGTTGTATAGAACTTTGCAGAACTTTGGATGATGATCCCACAGTCGAGTACGTTGATCTCCCTAGCAACATTCCAAGTTTATATCGTTACTATAAATGCCTGCCTAAGAGTTTACAGGATCATCCAGGTATGAAAGACATCTATCTTGGACTTGAATACTCCTCGCCAGACTTCACATATGATTAAAAAGAGAATGGAATTAATTATACATGTCCTCTTCTCCTTCCCTTTGATGACAGTAACTAATTTATTATCCAGTATCCATAAAGGTGTTGACTGACTACACTGCGAACTCACGCCATTTTGCTACTCCCTTCATGCATGAGAAAATATTTACAATATCCCCTGAGTTCACTTGGGATCTCCACTTATTTGTAAGATGGTGATAATTTAGTTGGATTAAATTAGAAAGCAAGAGTTGCGAGGCGAAGCAACCAATCAAAATAAAGACGCAAGATTCCCTGAACCTCCGGAAGTGCATAAAATATGGGAAGAGGGAGCACCCAATCTACCAGTAGATTATTACAATAATGACGATGGATTTTGGGATTCAATCATTAGTGAGAGGCTAAAACGGTACGACTAATGCAAGCCTATGCTGAAGACTCGTAAACACTTCACGCACTGATAAACTGATTTAAACAAACATTAAAAGACTAAATAGACAAATATGAATCAATATGAATCAATATGAATCAATATGAATGAATATGAATGAATCAATTGAAGACTAACATAATTGCAGGGAGTTGTAGTCTTCATATGTCAAACAAGAGCTCCTATAAGAATGAATCAAGAATGCGAATTGTTATTTTAAAATAAGTTTGCTGTTTCTGAAATCAATAGGATTGATTTCATAAACTGTAATCTTCATATTATATCTTTCAGATAATATTATATGATAAATAAATCTACAATGCTATGGGATCGTAAAGTCTCGTTTTATTGGGATAATCGAAATTGAAAAAAGCAATAGAATGATCCTGATCCAAGATGGTATTAAAAAGTTGAGAATGATTCATTCAATGAAACGGCGCTTTAAATGTACAATACCAAGCAAATGTAAGATAATTTTGCTGGATAAATTATAAATTAAATGTCAATAAACGAACCACTCCAACAGCCCCGCTTCAATTTCTTCGCTTTAAATAGGCTGAAAGTATAATGCCACTATGCACCAACTCGTGTAGATTTCAACCCTAATCCCACGTACCTCCAATCCCATATAGACCAAAAATACCCTCATACTCCATCCTGCCAGTATATAATGACGACAAGCAATACTTCACCCCTTCTTTTGCCCTTCCTAATTAAAAGGTACTTCATTCTCTATATAGCTCTTGATATCTCATAATCTCGATTCCGAGCGTTAAAAATTTTCATAAAAAATGAAAGTCGAGATATGTCACTGTCAGGGTACTGAATGCCCTAACGCAAGTATCGAACTGCGTTCTTCATAAAGCCGATACTGCCAAATCTGTGAGATGTGGTTTTAGGAATACTGGGAGCATCTAGCCGAAAAATCACATATACGAAAAATGAATCAAAGTCAATACAATGCAGATATACAGAGGCTCTGCCTCATTTTTTCAAATTCGGGAAGACAGGACCAGAATAATGAGACGATTCTAAAACAATCCAGTAGACGATAGGCCAAGCACATATTACCCAAACCTGCCAATTTAACCAGTTGTGTAACAGATGAAGTCATGAAAATAATTCAAGGTAACTGCAGTACTCAGATTCTTCATGAAGATCACGATTTGCTTCAGTTGTGACCTTCCTTTAATATATATACTTATAAAATACTAACATTCATCATCACTTATTAATAGGAATTTAGTTCGAGGCCTATATTTAGAGATGTTGGGGCTATGAATGGGGTTCATTTTATTGCTATTATTACCAGCTTATCTGATACTGCGGATCAGAGAGGATCTGAACAGTGCGAGACCGACGGGGCTAGTTTAAACTATTGAAAGAAAAGTCGCGTCGACAGACTGGGCAACTTATACTTTTTAGACACCATGCATCGAGACAGGAAGAGTGAAAAATATGTTTACAGGGAGTACGACGTACGACTTCCACTCTTTCTATTTACTACAGACAGATAGGACAGCTCAATTTTTAATCACTTAACTTGTCAGCAGGAAATAACGGCATAAATGAATCGAAGTGATCAATGTTATAATAATTGGGCTTAGACCGTATTATAGTCTAAGGAGATGAAGTGCTGTCCCTTCTGTTTCCATTCCTCCTTCTTCTGATAAGAAAAGTTACTGCAGCAACAATAATGCTCAATCCGATAAATACTACCAAAGCAATAAGTATATATTCGTAAAGATACATAGCCATTACTTTCTTTTGCGTAACCGAGATCTAAATATTGGATGATATGCCATTATCAGTGATTCCAAGGATGAGCAAGTCATTCTGTCCGTTGGGCTGTTGGCCAAAAGACAAAGATGTAGTCTTTAATTCATTTTGACCGGCGATCATATTGTACAAGCTTGGCGGTGCCAGAGCGTTGTCAGAGTTAAAGTTAGTGATATAGCCAGTATCTCCCCAAAGCGTGAAAGTTAGTAACAGCGATGAATTGGTCAAATAAATTGTGAATGTAAATTAAATATAGTGGTCAAGTGCCTAAGGGTTGACAGAGAAGTATGAGGTTTGCGATGAGTTTAAAAAAGCTGGGGTTGAACTAGAGGTGAGAATCTGAGCCGGAATGTTGCAATTGCCAATGTAGCCCGAGTTACATATGCAATAATTATTGCTGCAGTATGCTTGGCCGGGACACGAGGAGCTAGTTGTGCATTGTTGGTCAACACTCAAGACAAATATTTGAAGGCCGATTGCAGAAATTAAAAAAAATGGTCTCACCATATTTAATTATAGAGCCTTGGCAGTCATGAAATTTGAAGTGTATTTGGAAAATCAAACACACAAATAGAGATGAAAATTTATTAATCAAAGAAAAGAGGTCTTTATTAATTGCTTGACTGACTAATTTTAAAATTGGACAATCTATTAATCACATCAGTTTAGATGGGTCAGTTTCAATCTATAGAATTCGGCTTATATCTTCTTGGAAGTAAGTGACTATTCCCGCTGCTGTGAGGAAGATGGTAAAATCTTTATATTGAGTATATCGTTCTTTGCGTTTATCATTGGTGGCGGGAAGTATCCAATTCTTGATGCTGGTGTAGGCTCGCGAAACTAAGCTGACTTTATTATTTGCGGGTTTGGATGATTATCTGAAATGACTGAGATCCATTTCAACTCAATATATTATAGAAACAACAAGATCAATAAATGTGGATGGTTGCATTCGTATCCAGCAATAAACTATCGTTCGATTGACTTTAAACTTCTTGGATTTTATCAGTCATGCACCTCATTAAATTATCAAAAATAAAAATGCTCTATGTAATCAATTACTGAAAGATATATCAATTATTAATAACAATGGTTTTATATTCGATACAAATTGTATTTGATGATGATTTATGATGTCTGTTCTTTTAATCATTTATAATCAATCTCATTATTCCCATTCAACAGTTACATATGATCCACTTCCAGATGTTTTATTACAACCTTGACAATTTTTGTTATTCGAGCTCTGTAAGGGCTTTTATCCACGCCAAATATCAACAACACCCTAAGTACCGCATCTATCATCAATTCTCATTCTCTTACCATTAACTTTGACTTAAAGTCCGTATTAAAAGCACTCCTAATCTGGATGAATGGCTATAGAATAGCCTTGAATTAATTAATTATCTTTGCATCCAAGTGTAGATCCATATCCAATTCCTGAGGTAAAATTGCAAGAAGAGCAATAAAAAGTTTGTTTAAGTTTTATAGATCTCGTTTTTGACTTATTTGGAGATCCTGTTCCAAATAACTTTCCTAGAGTTTGAGGTCCAATAATTCCGTCTACTTTTATCCCAACTTTCTGCTGAAAAGCTTTTACTGCCTGAGCAGTAATTGGTCCATATATTCCATCAATCTTTCCTTTAAAATATCCTAATTGATGAAGCTTTTTCTGAACTTAATAAGCCTAATCGTCATCCATTGATTAATCAAGAAAGATTGATACAAGAGTCAAATATATTTATTATAAGATAGAATGATTAAATTTAAAAAAAATAGTGATGAAAATATTTTAAAAACAGATGAAAGCCAATTAATCTCAAAAATCAGTATTAAAAATAGTTGTCATTTGGAATGCATCTGTAAATTGTCTATAAAGGACGTTATAATTTTTTATTTAGAGGAAGGTACTTTCTCAATGACTATTAGCAATATCATTGGATAAGTAGTGTATCATTATCTCCTCTATATATAAAGCATAATAATTAAAGTTATCAAATTAATCATAAACTGCACAAGCAGGCCGTAGTTACAATCACAGCTGATAGAGGTAAGTGTCGTTGAACGCCTCACGATAATCTGAGAGTTTAATTTCATTTGCAGAAAATTACTAAAATTGAGGAATATTGGTATTCTTTAGTAACCTTGCCACCTCCTTATATTCCTTAATCGAATTTCCAATCACAACAACTTCACAGTTAGATTGCTACAGCCGTAGTTAGCATACTTTTTCGTAAAGATTTCGATCGCAATGAGGCATAAAGATCACATGAAATGTTTTAGGATGAAGTTCAATTGATGATTATCTGCTAGTCTTTAATTCAATTAACTCGTCAATTTATGAGGGAGAAAAGATGGGGTCATAAACATTTACATGTGCTTTGCAATTCTCTTGCCGTAAAGGTTCAATGATGCAATGCTTTAAAAACAGAAATTGAAGTTGCGGCTTAAGCTCAGTTTGAAAGTGGCCCAGTCCGAGACAAATAATATTAACATCTGCATACCCCCTCGTCTTTACTATCTAATGAATCAATTTTCGATTTGAAACTGTGGATTGACTCGTCATAAAATTATCAAAGGTCGCAGATCCCTCTTCGCGATCGTACAACTGCTTGCCTTTGTTGCTGATTTTACTTGGATGGTACTCCTTTTCTATAAATTTTCGCTTTCGCTTTGTCACGACAATCCATTCGCCTTAATTATCATCATCCATAATTTAATTGCAGTGAGTAAATGGAATCAATATTTCATCATATTTCAATTATTAATAAACTTCAATAGGATTAAGGCTCCTCAGAAATCATCTACAATCCGGTTTTTAATCTTCTTCATGAGTTCTCTCCTGCGATCGATCTCCTATTGGCTCACTTTTTACTTCTTTGGCTACTCCATTTGTGTCTAATGGATACCGTCTTACTGCAAAACGATTGTTTGCGCAGGATGATTTCCCTCCTCTTCAGTTGCTTGTTTGCGTCGTTATTACTCCTTCTTGCGACGAATACGCTCTCGCTGCTAAAGAAGGCGCTTACGTCTGTCTTATTGAGACTCGGCTTCAGTTTTTTAGACAGGGTTCTCAATTTTTTACTCAACAACTACTGGAGGCTATGGCTTCTACTCGACCTTGACTGGGGATTCTTATTTTTTAGTTTGTCGCAAGGGAGGAAGTGGCTCTAGAGGGACACTTTTTTTAGCTCTAGAACGAACATTAGGCATATATGTTTTTTCCTCTTCAACTGTTTTTTCGATTTTCTGAGTAACTACCTCTGGTTGAGGCACATTGACCGATTCCTTGACCTTTTGAACCTCCTCGACCTTGCTTGCCTTTTACTCTAATGTTTTTATCATAGATTGCTCTTCTGCTTAAATCTTTGACATTTCTAACACTTTCCTCAGTTGTTACTCTTCCTCCAGTTCTAATTTACGCTTGCGTTCCTCTTCTAATGCTTGTGATTCTCTTAGCAATTATTCCTCACTGATACGATGGCTACTCTTCTTAGTTTCGACCTCCTTTCCTGTACTTTACGTTAATGCCTTAATAGCCTCAGCTTCCAAAGTTTTATTTCTGCTAACCATGAGCTGCTTGAACCTCAGAAAGTCATCAGCCAGCAAGAGCTGATTGAATATCTTCTTATGTTTCGAAGTAAAGCCCTTATCAAGTAATTCTGCTAGTTTTTATTCGTCTAGTCCTACTTCCTGCATCATGCCATCAAAAAGGTTAGCAACCAGTTCTTTGAATTTCTGAATGTTTCACCGATTTACTTTGTGAATAGTCGTGTATTAGAACTTGTTTTACTCCTCGTTGTCAAAGACGACACAGTGGTAATCCACAAAATCTAGAATGCTCACCTTCCACACTGGCCCACTCAAGAATTGCACGAGGAAGTCATACTTCCATTTCTGGATAATGAGAGATCTACGTCTTCAGCTTCCTGCTCTTTGGTAGGTTTACGCTTTGGAGGAGGGGATTACTCTTTACTCTTCCCAAACAGCCACTAAAGCATTACTTAAAATCAATATACTGTATTAATCATGATCTATTAAAATGAAGTTTTTTATCAACTCTATTCCTTAATATGGATATATCTACAAAAGAAAAAACAGCTGACTTTTTAAAATCAATCCAAGAAATGAATCCTTGAATCCAACTGAATTGTTAGTATTGGCCCAGCAAAAGATCTCGAAATTTCGCAGAAAAAGTTATATCTTTAATAAAATGCTCCTTAAAATTATATGATGGTTTATTGGGTTAGATTTATCACTACTCCGCTTTAGGTTTTTATTCCTCAATGGGAGGCTTCTCATCTTAGGAGTGATGTTCTTCCTCAGCGGCTGAAGTAATTGTTTCGCGATTAATGGACTATGGCAAGACCGATTCTCCTACTTAAGTGGAAACCTTATTTTCAGTTATGAGCTTTGGTGGTACTTCTTCTCCTTCTTCTTCATCTTAATCTTCCTCATCATCTTCATCGTCATCATCTTCATCATCGTCATCGGAATCCTTTGAACCTTCTTCTGCTTACTTTTACAGCAAACTCTTTTCAGCCTAACTTTCTCTGTTGGGTCTCTTACCCTTTATTACCTTGAGGTAGGCTATAAATCCAGCGCCAGCAGCAATAGCAACTGACCCAATCACGATTAAAGCAATTGCCCATCCAGGCAAAGTAGACTCATCAGAGCCGCCCTCGATAAAAATTCTAAAGGGAATATCCTTGAAATGATAATCGTTTCGAGCACGTAATTTAGCTTATTGGGTCGAGCCTATCTCTGGTAGTGTTTATATCATCAGTTTTTAATGCACTCGCAATTCACGAATACGGGCATCTCGATTATGCAAAGCCAACAAACCTATTCTACGGAATGGATCTGTTGAGTTTCGGACAAATGTAAAGTTCCAATCAAAAGCAACTTTGCCCTTGCGGAAGGTATACCCACCAAGCAGATATGAAATAGGAATTTTAGTACCAGCATGATATTATTGCTGGATTTTGGTCTTCTCTCCATTAATAGAGTTGAAAGTCCAGTGATCACGAGTGTCGTAGACTGTAAGCACCATTTGACTGTACCAATCAAAGACTTACAACATAGTGGGTAATTTTTGTGCAATGGCGAAGTATCCGTCAAATGCCTTTATGTAATTTTGGTTTTCATAAAATCCATAACGATAGAAAATTTTGCCAATTTAATGAGCAACAACACTTCCAGTTTTGTTGTCAGTGTACATGTTCACTTGGAAGGAGTGGAAGTTACTGGTGGATACTATGAGCTCCGTTTACCAGTAGTTAGTGGCTGTGTTGAGAAATTCTTTGTTAATTGCAATGGCTGTGAAGAAAGCCATATTGGGTAAGGGAAGATGGATCCTCAGCAATTATTCCTTTAAGTCAATGTATTCAATCTTCAAAATCTATACAGATTTACGGCCCTTCACCCATTTGAAGTCCACCACAAAGAATCCACTCGTTAACTCAGTAATCACGAGACGATATGAGCTTGTTGAGTTCACGAAAGTGAAATGAGCATTTGCAATGAAGCAAGGTCCTCCAGGCCAGTCATTAGCAGCAATAAGATCATTGGTATCAATGAATTCCAACTCATCAAATATTTCAGGCTCAAAGGGATCATGATTCATGGCGTAGATGATAACACCACCCTCCCGATCAAAACTCCAAGGATTTTCATCAACATCAACAATAATCATTAGATCTTCCATTACATGCATACTAGTCACGTGCTTAGCACTGGAGTAGTAGGGTCCATTCACGAAAGGCTTGCTTGCAGTATAAACTGTTGTATACAGATAGACTTCATAACCTTGCTTGCATGCAGATAGGGTATATTCATAAATCCAACTGTGTTCAATATCTATGCAACTTTCTCCATCCAAGACTGAAGGGAAGGAGATAAATTGATCAATGGAGCCATTATGTTTCATCTTGATGATACTCTGGAATTGCTGTATAAAACCACCTTCACCCGAAAAGACATAATCCTCCATATCGAGAGTGCCGAGGAGTTCTCTCTCTTCTTGTACATGATTGATAACTTTAATTTTGTTATTGCATTAACTGCAATTAATAAGTGTGAAATTAATGATGCTGCCGTTAAACCAAGTCTCATCATCAAAGACTGTAACTTTAGGTTGATTGGTGTAATTAATGGAGTTAGTAAGATATGTCGCGTCATTGAGTTTAGTGTCATTAATTATGATATCCTCAGGATAGTTTGCAATCTTAACCGTTGATTTCTTCATATAGTGGAATCGTGCTTGTGGGTCATTGGTATAAGTAAGATTGAAAGAATAGTCTGAGAAAGAGTCTTAGAACACTAAAAGAGGTATTTAGTATTGACGGAATATGGCCAGCGTATTTCCATAAGCCACAGCCACATAGTCACCGAAGTTGCCAGTTGCATCCACCAAAATATCCTCATATTTACCATAGAGATTAAATACATCGTAAAGCGAAGACACTGCTGGATATCCTGTACGATACACCATAATTATTGAGTTTGTATCTGCTGGTAACTTAGGATCAACGCCTGTTATGTAGACGAGATTTCCCTTATCCGAGAAGTCCAAATCAAAAGTATCTTGAATTACATATCCATAGGTGGGGAATGCTTTTGTCATTGGCACATCTTTCATAGTGTAGAGTTAGTCAAGATCATGCTCCTCAATGGTGTTTGGTGGATTGACCAAAACCAGTTCCCCTCTAGCAATAGCCATCTTCCATTTATAGAAGCCAGGCTCCTTGGTTGCTGGCGATGAAACCTCTGCCAGTTTAATAAAGCCAGTTCTGGTGACATCAAGAATGAGAACGCGATCCAAGCACTGTACGAAAAGAACATAGGGATGGAAATCACTGTAATAAACTTGCACAGGTGAGAAATAGTTAACTCCAATGCGGGTCATATTCATAGGAGTAATACGAAAAGTCTCCTAGCATTGCTTGTCTTGAGTATCATAACATTTTACCATGTCAAAGAAAACAATCTCCTTCACATACTTTAAGACTACTACCAAATAGTGGCCTACGAATTATATTGATGCAATTGTTCCCTCAAAACCCTCAGGGAACATGATTGGCCTAACTTCCTGCTATCCTCTACTCTCCACATTATACACAAACACTTGGGTAGGAAGATCTCTATAAAGGATTGCTGCAAGGTGTATATATCTGCCTTCATAGTAATGGAAGCGATTTGCAGTCAGGTTTGCAATACGGAAGTTTATATGAGACACGAAACCGGATTCTCGGCACATCACCTCATCCGTATATGGAACAGTGGCACAGCGACTGAAGTGTGTAGCGTTATTGTAATCCTGTGTATACAAATATAGATCTGTTTCTTACAGGGAATCGTACTGCTCTTGTCTTAGGAAGACATACTTCGAGATGGTAGGAGTTCTATTCCAAAAGACTCTTGTAGTATTTTGCTGAAGAACGTAGTATACTGGGGGTGACGGGTCATAGTTGTCAACAACGCCCCAGGTGATATTGGAACCCATGACATAACGATCCAAAGGTATGAATAACTGCCCCGGATAATTAGCATAGTAGGTTTCAGGCAAACTCCGACCAGTAGGCCATAGTGCATACGAGTCCACAGCCACAACAATAAACTGGAAGGTGAAATTGCAAGATTTACTGGCATTAGAATACTAATTCTTGCTTTCGGCATTGACCGTAAATATAAATTCTTTATTTAGGAGGTCTGAGTTTTGAGGCATGACACTAACGGTAGGAATGCTGAGTTGGAACACAATCATGCGTTCAGTATCGATGGTTAGCATCTGAGACATATCACGGTTAAAGTCAACAAAGGCGTGGAAATTGACATGGGGAATAGCAGCATACGCGTTGAGGTAAGTACGAGTTCCTCGACTAAATACATAGGTGGACTGAGAAGCTAAGACTTGCCCTTGATCATTAGTCAAATTAGCAGTGAGTTGTACAACCACGTACTGCTCATTTACCCACAGATCGTGGATCCATGCGTTATCAGGAATGCTATATTTTGTAACAATTTCAGGTTTAATCTGGTTGGACCAATCAACTTAGAATATAGCGTGGTCATGGGCCAAAACTAAAAGGAACTAATTGTCAAGATTATTGCTGTAAACACCCAGTTTTGTGAATCCAGAATCAGTACGATATCGTCCCGTAATCACAATGGTTTGTGCCAATGAGATATCAAACTTGATAACTCCACTGTGGTAGTCCAAAATGTAGATGTCGCCCAAATAGACTTAGAAGTCAGTGATAGAAAGTTTATCTTGGTGTAGGAAGGAGCGGTCCATGACACGAATTGTCCAAGGTTTAAGAGGATTGTTGACGGAGAGAATCTCAGCGTAGGTATTAGTGCTGTAGTGTTCATCTACATGTTCTGCAAAGTAGGCTCGGATGAGATAATGATAATTATTTTACGTATGCAGACGTATCTTACGATGAAAGATTACGTTGAAGGGAACGTACATATCATTCTTTACTTTTGAAATCACTGTCTTATCAGTAGTGTTCACATAGATGAACACATTTTGAAGACCAAGCACAGTAGATACGGAACAATCTACAAGCGCTACCATCTAGGCGCGGAACCATACGGCATCATAGCAAGATGTCTTGGGGTCGGTCTCGATTATCAGATCATTGGTCAGATCTGGAATCGTCGAAGAGTTAACTTGTGAAACACCCCATCTAAGACGGGTGCTGTTGTCTTCCACGCTGATAGTAACAAGAGTGTTGCCCCATTGATTACCCTCATGACCGAGGTGATAGTTCCTAAGTCCAGGCTGAGCTTTTTCCGCGGTCTTGAGCTTAGTAACTTTATCCCTAATATAAACAAACTCAGGTTTGTCGGGAATGGTGATGTTGAGATTGTAGCCATGAAAGATATCATTCATGTTGTAGTTTTGTGTTTCGCGGAGGGAGATAGGGTAATCCTGGAGGTTGATTTTGAGTGCGTTGCAGATGGGTGGGGGCACTTTGCTGGCAAGCGTGATGCTTAGCAGCAGTCCTAAAAAGAGCAACCAAGAGGTTGATCCAGATAGATATTTTACCATGATAATAATATGGAAAGTTAAATGCGGACTGCATTAACTACTCTTATATTCAACAAACGATATTAATCTATTTTATAAAAAATAAAGAGATGTAAAAAGTTAAAATGGATATTTAGATAAGAATTATATTCAAATAATTTTGAGTATGTTTTTATAAACTATATGTGATGGAATTATTTATCCTAAAGCTGCGGACCAATAAAATATGCTACTTTCTTAAATACAAAAAAGACAAAGTATTTAAAACAAATAATAGTGATGATTAAAATTGAGAAGATATGGAATTTAAATATTTAATACTTTTTATACTTTTTATACTTATTATTTTATTATTAGTTTATGTTCAGTAAATTTTCAAATATAGGCGATTTTATCGATAAGGCCTTATCATATTTGCCAGGAAGTCAACAGACTATCCTCAACCACCAACCAATTATCTAGAAAAAATAGAAACAAATTTAAATCAAGGGAATAAAAAACCAAATGAATTAGCCAAATATAAGAAATGTAGAAATGTACGACACAAAGAAATAATTGTAAAAGAAAAATGACTAAATTATGTAATTAGAGAGAAGAAATTCTAAAATTACCCTTGAAAAAAAAAATCTTTTAAAATATAATAAATAACTAACAAATGGTGACCTGCTGTTGAAAGAAAATCTAAGAATACAAGAAACAACCATTTAAAAATTATCATCTATTCAACTCTAAAATTAAAATAAATTAACAATACAGGCAAGATCACTATAACAGCTCAACAATGATTTAAAAAATAAAGAAGACATGATTAATTCAAAAAATTTGGAAATTCAGAAATTAAATGACCAAATCAATAACTTATTTTCTAAAAAAAATATCCAATAATTTAATTTTAAAAGGCATATTAAAGAAATATAAAATAAGTTTGAAGGATAAAAACAGAATCTATTGGAAGCCAAATGTTGGATTTCTTATTTATAAGGACAAGTCAGAAATGCAAATTAACAATAGGAGAAGGCGAACAAAAAAACCATAAATTTAAATTAATAAATTAACCTATTAGCTAATGACACCAAACAGAAAATATAAAATTTAACTATTTAAATTCAAAATTTAAATCAGATGATTGGATCCAGATAACTTTAAAGGACAACATAAATTTATAATTTAAATCATATCATTTATCAGTTATAAACCAGATAACGTTAAAGGGAAGAGTAAATTTAAGTGCGTGGAAAAAAAGTTTAATAACTGGAGGAGTATATATAAATCTTGAATGACAATAATTATCGAAGTAATTAAAGATAATACAATACTGCCCATTAAGTTCAGAGACTTAAATTATAAAATACAGAGATCAAAAATCAGAAATTGTTTGAAAACTCTATCTTTGATGAATCAACTCAAAGATAAGAACTCATTACATCCATTCGCATACAAGCGCAAAATGCTTTATAGTCAACAAAATCAGTATATTCCAGTAGTTACATCGAACCTAATGCCAATCTTTTTAAATTGAAGAAGAATCATAACTACGCTTTTGTAGCTAAAACATTTAAAAAAAATTATTTGGCAGCAGTTTGTTTACACCATTCTGATTAGTTGTGGCAGCAATACTCATAAAATAAGGATTTTATAATCGACCTCAATGATAAAAGAAACTTTTACTTGAAAGAGGGAACATAAGTATAATTTACAATCAGAGGTAATGATCTAATATTCGGTAATAATGACCTGAATGTGCAAATGACGGACTTTAGAATCTCAACAAATCTAGGGTCAAATAATTCTAGCTTCCATCTTCCTTATTGGGAACGAGGTATTTTCGGAGAACTCAATCCAGCTTTCAACATTTAGAGCTTCTAAGTGTTCGAACTATTCTTTGAAAAATAACATTGATTAATTGATCCACATCATTAAATTCGTTTATCATCAGATTAAAATTATTTTTAACATATGAATATATGACCTTTTATTTAATATCATGTAAAACAAATTGGATCTGCTGGGATGTGCCAATGATAAGTCCATCGTGAAGTAGTTCAAAAATGGAGGTACCTCTCTCTAATTTAGAAGTCGTGTTGCTGAGCACACCCATCTTCAAATTCAACGACTACAAGAAGAAGCAAGAAAGAAATATCCTCGTTTCTAATCAAGGGGTTTACAATCTGAAGGGCAACAGTATTTCTATTATCATGCAGCCATAAAGAGAAAAATAGAAATTGACAAGGTTAAGGCAGTGACTGTCAGTAAAATCGGAACAGAATTTATCATCCATGTTCCTGATTAGTATGACTACAGGTACTTGTTTCCTCATATAGATATGCTTCATCAGATAGAAGAGATCACATCATCTTTTCCATTTTAAAGGCATACCGTTAAACCTGCAAAGGAAAGTTGCCCATCTACTACAGGGAGGAATTGAATTTAGTCAATTATGCTACCACCAAGGATGAAAAGAAGAAGGAAGGATGCAAAGATATCAAGGGTGACTTCGTTATGCACGATGACATTACCTTTCAGAAGTATATTGAGGGTGAGGAGAAGGAGAAATAGATGGTTAGAAAAACAACAAAAACCCTCTATTCTCGGAACAACACCAAAGAGTAGGTGACTATCAATGATTTCGTTCCTAAAATAGTGTTAGGTAAGGGTGCTTTTGGTACTGTGCTTCTTGTGTAAAAAAAGAACTCAAAGTAGCTTTTCGCAATGAAATCCATCAATAAGGATGATATAGTTAAAAAGGATCAAATTGAACATACAAAAACAGAAAAAATGATCCTCGAACACGTCAATCATCCCTTTTTAGTTGGATTGGCTTATGCCTTTCAGACGTCTAACAAACTTTATTTCATCATGCAATTCATGAGTAACCTTTTATCTATTTAGGAGGGGGAGAATTATTCCAGCACCTTTCAAATGTCAAACGATTCCCAGAGAAACAGGCCAAATTTTATGCCATGCAGATTGCACTAGGACTTGGTCATCTTCATTCTCATGATTTCATTTATCGTGATCTTAAACTAGAGAATGTTTTAATGGACGATAATGGTAACGTGTGCTTAACCGATTTTGGAATGGCGAAGATTGTAAGAGATGGTTAGACTGCCAAAACCTTCTGTGGTACTCCTGAATATCTTGCGCCCGAAGTACTAGAGGGAGGAGGATATGATAAAACAGCTGATTGGTGGTCGCTCGGCATATTAGCATATGAAATGATGCATGGACTACCTCCATTTTACAATAAGTCTCAGAGTTTAATGTTCAAGCTCATTAAAGAGGGAGATGTTAAATTTACTGATAAGGTAAAGATCAGTCCTGAGGGCCAAGATTTCCTGTTAAAGATATTGAATAAGAATCCAAAGTATCGACTAGGTGCTCAGGGTGATGTGGAAGATATATTGGCTCATCCTTGGTTTAAGGGAATTGATAGATAAAAAATGCTGAAAAAAGAAGTATTTTTTTGCTTATTTAGATGTCTCCTCCCTTTAAACCTAAAATTTAGGGCGACGAATGGATGGAAGGCTTTGACAAGGAGTTTACTTCTGAATTGGCAGCATACGATGAGCGAGAGGGCCATAAGTAATCCGAGCAGTACAAGAAGATCTTCTAAAAGTTCTGATACTGATCTACAACCTAAATATCATAAACTGCAAATATGTTTTATATTACCCAGTTATTTATATGCTGATTAATTTTTTACCTTTTCTATTTTTTGATTCCATTTCACTATTAGGTATTGATATTATTGCTAAACTATGGCCAATACCAGCGCATTCCAGCTTCTCACTGCTATTTAATGAGAAACTTCTGCCAGATGGTGTAATGAGTTTTAAACGAGAGAAAAAGAGTCGAAATCGTGCTGGTGCTCCACAAAGCCCAAAATTGATTGAAAATCCATTTGAAGGTGATGATCGTGGGTGTGAATAAACTCATGCAGTCTCTCATTAAATGCTCTATTTCTCAATTTCTAAGATATTTACGGGTCGAAACGACCCTTTGACGGCGGAGGCCTTTGGGACATACTGTTGAACGAATGTTAGATGATCACCATTAACTTAATGACTGTTAATATCGAGATGACGCGACTTATTAACAAGTTCCTCTCTTTAATTAACGACTCTCACTCAATTTATGGAGCCCGTTTTCTTAAAAAATAATGCATAGCAGGCATATACTCATCCGAATTCTCACTCTAAACTGAGAAAAACCAGCAGCAAAGATAATATTTCAACCTTCTAACTTTAATCCAGCATAAAACTAATGAATAGTATTAATATCAAAGAGCTTTAGGAGAAATGGCACTATAAATGAATGGATATAATCGAATGCTATATAATTGATTTACAACAGAGATGTACGATATCAGAAAAAGAGATTACGGAGAGGTGGCCAAATCCAACAAAATTTATGTGTCCAATCTCAGTGCCAGCGTAATTATCAACTAAAAATAGACGACTGAGGACGAACTCAGAAAACTTTTTTAGGGATTCGGATCAGTGAGTGATATTGCTCTCAAGCAAAAAGAAACCATTACTTTCGCTTTTATAGAGTTTTCGTCTTAATCTGAGGCTTAAGCTGCAATTAAAGAGTATCCTCCTTATTATGACTGTTGAAATCTTATGGGTTCAACTGCTCTCTTTTACTTCCTCTTAGTTATGTAGTATGAACGGCAAAACCGTAGCAGGGTTGGAAATTAAAGTTCAGTTTGCTCGTGGAGGTGACCGTAGAAATAACTTTGCCGATCGCGGGAGGGGTAGATCTGGAGATCGTGGAGGATACCAAAATAGGAATTATGAAGGAGGAGACAGGCGCACCAATGACAGACCCAGAGGATGCTTTAATTGTGGGGAAGAAGGACATATGATCAAGGACTGCACCAAACGTATTTTTGTTAATATTTAGCCCGAAAACCCAGATAGTTTAGTGGTAGTGGTAGTGGTAGTGGTGCCCCAAGAGAGCGCGAAGGAGAACGCAGAACTTCCCGTGATCATAACTAAGATAAAGGAGGTCATGGTGGCAATAGCTCAAAATCTGATCGGTAAAAACGAAAGCGCAGTAGAAGCAGAAGCAACGATAACAAAGGAGCAAAAAGGAATCGCGATTCCAGCTGATTTGAGAACATTCAACATACATTTAATACTTATTTCTGACTTTTTGATTTGAATTATATAAAATTTTATGTTTCAAGAATAGCTATGATCAAAAATACAATCTATTATTGAACACAGTCTCTAAATTCCAACATTGTCATGATCTAAGGAAAAGAAGTCTCCAATGATTGACAGTATTGACTCTTTGATGTCGAATACTGATTACCTATGATATATTTTATAAAAATCAAGCAAAAGTTATCATATTCGTCGTAATTTATCAATTATGAAAAAAAATATCAATAGAAAATGATTTTATGAAATTTAAATTCTCAGTGCATCCTCATATCCTCATGGTATAGTTTGGATAGTATTTACTTTAATTTTATGCCCAATAAACATTAATTGGATAATTGTCATCCTTAAAAGTAGATTTTGACTTTTCTTTTTCTTCAAAGTACAATGATATTTTTAATAAATTAATAATCTGGAGGCCATGATTAGTGGATGATGGTACATAAATTATTTGCAAATAACTTACTATTTGATTGCTATAACTAAATTGATTAATTTATAACTTTCTATGCTTTATATAAATTCAAAAAACGATTGATTCTACAAATATTATCAGTCAAAATCATTACACTAACTTCATTATTGTTTTAAATAATAACTTCCTTTCAATTTACTTGCACTTTTATATTAAATTCAATGTAACATTTAAATTCATCAAAAATTCCCAAAATGTAAATAGCAAAAACGATAAACTTGTCTCCTGTAGTATTTGTTCCCCTACTTTCTGCGAATACCAGCAGCAATAATAATAAATGGCTGTTAACTAAAAGTAGTTTTACTATTTCTTGATGGATAAAATTGCTAATTCTTCTTTGTGGTAAATAGCATACACACCTTCCATAACTATATATAATGCTAATTAAGACGCTTCTATCCACTAATTTTATAATCATTAGATTATACATAGATCAGATTTTAGTATCCCCCCACTGCATGAGTTTATCCACAAATTCAACCATTCAAACACAAAAAACTATGGACTTCCGCCAGAAGTTCAAAACAGAAGTACTTTTTATATTACTCAGCGATGTCGATATTGGTACTAACGCGGCTTTTGCCCCTTCAGCTAGTGCGTATTTCTGGGCCTATTTCCAGTGCGCCTTCGCACACAATGAAAGTGAGTTACGAGACAAGGGCCGCATCAATGACCACTACAAAACTAAGGCGTGTGCCAATTTTAAAAACCATGGATACTGCAAATATGGAGATAGATGCCAGTTCCTCCATCTCAACTAAGCTCCGGAGGTCTACAGTCAATCAGGCCTTACTGTAAGACTGATTTCAGATACTTGCAGTTAAAACCTATCCATGAGCAGCAATGAAACGAAGGAACATCGACATCAAAAATAGCTGTCAATTTTACAGGGTTTCGGGTTGGACCTCTTGGGCATGTAAGATAACATTCATTTAGAAAAAAGACAGTACGCTCTAACAATTGGAGATCATTTTTGATGAGCGGAGAAGACCCTTTCGAGAAGGATGCCTTTAGACTGTTGTAATTCGAGAAGGAGTTTCCTGACTATGACTTCAAGCGCAAACCGAGATTAGGGTCGATGTGAGATGATGCAAGCTGATGGTATTTGGTAACAATAAATTTAAATTAAGTATTGGTGGCATTATAAAAAGAATTTATTCTTTGCATTTATGCTTATATTTACTATTTAACACAATTGTAAAATTCATTCCCAAAAAAACTAGTAATAATGAAGGACTTTATATTCCCTTTGATGGAAACAATAGAACACAATTTAATTAGTTTTGATTTTCAAAAGTGAAACTCATGTGCTGATATTTAATTATATCAAATTACAGCATCATCTTCCTGCTTGAATGATATAATTGCATATTTTATGTAATCAGATTGTGATGGCCTTGAGTTTAGACACATTGTCGTCAATTCTTTCCAGGAGAGCAGCATTTTGATCTGGAAATTTGCAATACTCCAGCAACATCTTTTCGGTTTCAATTTTAATCTTTTTCAACTCATCACACTTTCCAAATTATTGATTTTTTACCAGGATTTGAGTTAAATCATTGGAACGGTTTAGGGCATTCTTTATCTGCACGAAATTGGGCTCAATATAATTGCAGGCTGGCAGTTGAGCCGCTGCATCTCTAATCGGTTTCAGTTTTAGAGCATCACTTTCCCAATTGTATTTTTGGATGCTTGAGATGAACTTCTCTCTGATTTCGTTGTGAGTTTTGACGGCATTCAGATTTTTGTTCATAAAGCAGGCGACCAGATCCAAGTTGTCAATATCTGCGTATAGAGTCTGGATAAGGAAAATTATACCTCAATTGGTTCAATTTAGCGAGCCTTGTTTTAGATGGAAGGAAAATTAAAAGTGTACATTGTTTTTTTCACCTACACATCAATAGAGTCCATAACATTTACTGTCTTCAAAAATTATCGTTTTATAAGAGCTCCGATATTTTTTCCAAAAATTTATTGAGTTAAAAAATATTTTTTTGCCGGTTTTTTGTCGAAGATACGCTTTTTCTTTGCTTTTTATTGTTATAGCTAATTTTTGTTCCATTCTGTTGGGATTTATGATGGTCTAGGCTTAACTGGATCAGGTGATTTATGATTGCTGCCTGAACTGAGAATAAAACAAGCTTAATCTTAGGCCTATTGAGGGGGAGGGCGTATCTATGGTTTAGGATGATAAGAAGCTTAAGTCATTTGAGATGGCTGAGGGCTAACCGATGGTTTCGGATGATAAGATGCTTGAGTCATTTGGGAAGGTGGCGGTGGAGGAGGAGGCAAAATAACGTTTGGATTTTTGGCACCAATGTTACCAATATTTGTTGGTGGACTAACCTGAACATGATGACTAGATTAATGATGATGTTAATGATGTGATTGCTGCTGAGGAGGGGGTGGTGGTAAATTGATATGGTGTTTATGAGACGAAGATTAAGACGAAGGAGGAGGTGGTGGTGGCAAGAGTATTGACGGAGGAGGAGGAGAAATTATTGAAGGAGGCGGTGGAAGTAAATTTGATGGCATAGGAGGTGGTGGAAGTAAATTTGATGGCATGGGAGGTGGTGGAAGTAAATTAAGAGGTGGTGGAGGTGGTAAAGGTACATTTGCAAGAGAGGGTAAATTAAGAAAAGGTGGGGGCGGTGGAGGAGGCAAAAGATCCAACGACGGTGGAGGAGGCGGTGGTGGAGGTAAACTAAATCCGCCTTCACTTGAAGTTGGAGCAATATTCATAGCATTGGATGGCGCCTTACCAAACTGTTGTTCCAGTAGGGCCTTCGCATTATTAAAATTTTTCTTATCTCCTTGAATTTCTTCCTTGTGAACTTCCACTTCTTTGGGTGCATTTTTGTTTCCGAACAAGTCCTCAAGCATCTTTTTATTCTGATTAAAGCCCTATCCATGGACATTGATTTGAGATGGCCTCGGGGTTTACTTCTAAGGTTCATCTTCAACACCCAATTGCTTCTTGCGCTTTTTGATTGCGTTTAATAATTCTTGGTTCATGATAATATTTATTAACAAATCTTGGTAGTCTGGACTAGATCAGTATAATATTTAACAACATATCAAATCTTCGGCAGAAGCATCATAAAAAAGGCTGTTGCCCATTTTTTATTAGATAAACTGTTTTATATCAATTTGATTATCGATTGTTCTGGTTTGAGGTAATAAAATTTATAATAACCACTCCTCACCAGCGTATGTACGAATCCGTTGAACTCAACGATAGTAGCCATAAAGATTGTATCAATTGCTTTACACAGTCCTCACACACTTTCCCGCAGTTGAAATTCCTAACAAACAGTATTCGTTGTAGGCGGATATTGCGACTGGCTGGCGTCCGAAAAGCAGAATAATGGGTCCAATTCCTCTGAATTTCGACTCATAAATAGTGGATGAAGTGATATAAGAACTTACTTCCTTCGGGTCTCGCCACAAGTAGCGAGTGATCTATCTCGGTAATTGACTTGTAATTCAGGCTTCCGGTTCGCCAGTAGCTTTAAAATGCACCAATAGATAAATCGTACTTATTCCTTCAAATATGAGGGAGCTTTGGGTAATAACTACCAACATATGGGAGCATATTTTAGAAAATTTCACGCTAATTTTAAGTCTAAAAATCCTCGCATCTTCAAAGGAATGAATCCTACCATAAAGCAGGGGCAGGAACTCGTGTTTGATAGCAACTTCTAGAGTGGAAACCTAGATACTGTGATTAAAGTTGGAGAATACGAGTACGATCTGTTTATGAGAATCGACAGCAATACTCGTGGACATTTGCAGTGGTTCCATTTCATAGTAAAGAACTGCGGAAAGAAGAAAGTCAAATTTAATATTGTCAACTTCAAAAAGATTAAAACATTGTATCAAAGGGTATATATTCTACTACTCAGGGAATGAAACCATATATCTATAGTGAATATTTAAAGCAAACTAAGGAATTGGATTGGTTCCAGGGAGGTGAAAATGTTAAATACTCTCGCCGTAAGCTAACTTACGATTTTCTCAACTAGTACTATGAGGAGGAGAGGCTCATGTTTAACTGTCTCCAGTTTGAGTACACATTTGGAGTAGATTGGGAAGAAGTCCAGTTTGCTTACGCTCCGCCCTTTACCTATTCTCACTTAGCAGAACTAGTGCTTAAATTAAAAACATCTGTGAACTCTCGCCTATTACTCAATGAATAAAGTAGTATTAAGACCATACAGGTTACATCAAGGAGGAAGTTTTCTGCGAATCGCTTGCAGGTTTGGAGATACCTCTTCTGACAGTAACTGATCCTGAGGTGGACAATAAAAAGAAAAAATGCATCTTGGTTTCAGGTAGAATTCACCCTGGCTAATCATGTGGAAGTTTTATGGGCAAAGGTCTTTTGTAATATATCTGCGGATCATCAGAAGAAGTCAAATAATTACGAAGAAACGTAATATTCAAAATCATACCTATGCTGAACCCAGATGGAGTGGTTATTGGTAACTTTAGAACATCTCTCTGCGGTCGTGATCTAAATCGAACATTTAAAATGAGCAACGATTTTCTCATTCCAGAAGTAAAGACCCTGAAGGAGTTAGTGCTTAAATTAAAAGCAGAATATCGAGGTAGACTCATTTTTTTCCTCGATTTACATGGTCACTCAGTTAAGAAAAATGTTTTTTTGTACGGTCCGGAGTACGAAATATGGGAAGCTAATTACTACAAAACAAGAATTTTTCCCAAGATAATTTCTAACAAGAGTGATATGTTTAGGTATTACAGTTGTTTGTTTCGAGTATCAGAGTTTAAGAAATCAACTGCTCGAGCAGTAGTACTTAGAAATGTCCCTCACTGCTACACCATTGAGGCTTCGACCGGATTCTATTACTGTCCAATCGAAAAGAAAGACATCCCTTTCACTCCTGCCAAGTGGACATAAATGGTATTGCTTTATTGATTTAGGGATGGCTGATAGGGTAAAGCATTAAGGATTATATTTAAATGGTCAATGAAGAGCACACTATCAAAGAGGAGAGAAAGCAAAGATTAATTTCTTTAAAAAATGTGAAGAGCAATCGGGCTCAGTCAAAAAAAAATAGTGAAAAGATCAGTGTAAGTAAATTTCAGACCCGGATCATTACAAACTCGTCTCAGAAAGCAAAAAATACAGAAGAGCTTATTGAACAGAAAAAAGATGAGTTGGGAATGCTCTCCAAGAAAGCAAGAGATTTTATATAATCAATTAAGGAGGATGAGAAAAAATATCAATAATTAAAGGATAAATAGGGGCATTAGAGCGACGATTTTAGTGAGGGTGGATCAGATAGCTAATCAGCAGGATAGGACCTAAATTAAGAGGAAATGAAACATTTTCAGGATGATATCTTTGCCTACATGCAGGAATATCGCTAAAAGTTTTATAGATAGGGCGCAGGAGAAAGACAATTTTCAATGAAAGACACCAAGAAAAAACTAAAGGAACCTGAGTAAAACAAAGGCAGAAAGGAATCGAAGGGTATCTAGCTTATTGCTAGTCTAAGGAAGAAGGCAGAACAACTTTAAAAGGCACGCTAAATAGTGGGGTGGAATCGCATGAAGGAATAATCTAAGTAACTCAAAGCTAAAACAACAGACGAACGTGCCTTTCAACCCCGTACTACACTAAGTCGTATTGAGGGACTACAATCCAAGGGTGTCAAAATGAAAATTCGCCGGACTGCTTTTGAGAGCGAACTTAAATAAAAGTAGGAAGAGCTGTTGGGTGCTCGATAAGTGCGCCATAGCAAGTGAGTCAATACTGTTCTGTGTTTGCTTTTTATTGAATATTTGCGTTATATTGATCATTGGATGAGATTTGTTGCTGTGACTGCAAGTTTATCTCTTTCTGTTGAAACAACCTCAACATTTCTAAGCCCATACTCTTTATCAAAGACCATTTTATCCTAGTATTCATTCCCCGTCACTTTGTCCACAATCATCAGGATGATGCCCACAACCGCTCCAGTTGACAAGCCGATTCCTATTGAAATTCCCACATAAACAAGGACCCATCTAGCTGCATTAATGTTAACTGCTCCTCCTGTCAAATCGGACTGGGATGTTTCAAAGGTTGTTAAGTTCACATTATAATTGTAATAAGTTTTGATTACGGTGGGTGAAATCAGGAAAGTGCCCAGGAAACTGATCACAAAGATGAGGACAATTCCGTAACTGTCACGAATTCCATTTTCGTTGATTTTAGCATAAACCTTATGGAAAAATAGAGCCGAAAGAAAACCAGCAGCTATTCCTGTAGCAATAGCTGCACCAATATTCATGCATGTCCCAGCCACTGGTCCATATATGACTGCTCCCATAATTGTGCCAAGAATTGATTCCCTCATTCCGATTTTTCCTCCTCCCAACAGTATAGCAAAGATATATGTAGCAATAACGCTTGCACTGAGAGCGAAGAAAGTTCCTAGGAAGGCTTCTTGCCAAACATAGCTGCGTGAAAACTCACCGGATACATTGACGAATTTAAGTGAGTAGAAGGTGGTAGTTGTGCAGAAGGATAAAAACAGGAAGAAAGTACCTATCTGTGAAAGGATTGCTGAAAAATTATTATGACCAAAAATCCTAAAATTTTGAGGCTTCTTGATGAGCAAGCTTACAGCGATGCCGAAGGAGGCAGCGAAGAGATATACATTGCTGATTTGATAATCATCAAATATTCGGTTTTCTGAGTTAATTTGCTGCAGTAGAATGCAAAGGAAGTGGTTGAGGTTCCAAGCAAAGTTGAACAGGAACGAACTAATCACAACTTGTGGCGGTGTCATTCTTCCAAACAAGCCCAGTATCATCACCAGTTGAGCTATAGCGTTAGCTAAGGCGATTTTTAGTCCATAAAGGTCAACTGGGATATTAAGACCTTGTAAACTAAAAATATAAAATCGATCTGGATTAGAGTCGTTGGGGGTGGCTCCATGAAAATTAGTGATAAATATATTGAACCAAAACTTTTGGAAGATGGGTGATATAAGGATTGTGAAGGATACTATGAAAATGCTGGTGAACAATGCAGAGGCTGTTGAGTTTTTGAAATAGATGAACAACAATCCGAAACCAATCACCGTGAACACAGCTGATAAAATGAAGAGATTGCCGTATATTGTCTGTGTTCCCAAGCTTTCTGGCGCGGTTGAAGTTGTTACAAGAGTTGACTCACTACCCCATCCATATATCCAGAATATTCCGAACATAATAACGAGCAGAATCCCACCAATCACACGGTTTCCTGTGTTAGACTCCGGTGAATCCTGAGTTTAGTGTGCAGCCTGGTCAATACGATCAGATGGAGGAAGGGAGATAGGTACTACCTCATAATCACCTTTCTGAGCGTTGGGTTATGCATTCTCAGCCATTGGTATTCAAAGTATTATGCTAATCAATAAAATTTATTGAACTACATATCTACTCTCTCAAGGAGTTTCAGCAATTATGTCAATCATCTGAGTCTCTCCATCCACCAATTAAGAAACTAGAATATTGTGAGCTATCACCTTCAATAAAACCCTCATTTATGAATTTTTAAAATTCGATCAAGGGATAATCATAATCATTATCAATATCTAAACAAATTACAATTTATTAGATTTATGCTTCCGACAAAATTAGCCGACTCAACTTATAAAATTCAAAAAATAGCAATCACTAAAAAATAGGATTTCTTGCATCTATTTAAGAGTTTGATAACGCACTCTTGGCAAAACAAAGGTCACATATACAATAATCGATAATGATTAATGATAGTAATATCTTCTGTGGTTAAAATAAAACAGTCACCTGTAACTTTTCAGCAGCAAACATCTCCTTGTTTGCCCTCCAGACAAGCATTAGCCCACTCTTCAATGTTGATTGGCTCTATTCTTTGATCATACATAAAACCCAGTGCTAAACAAACCTTTCGAAAATACTTAAAACTGCCCTCGATTAGGACCTAATTCAGTTCAATCTTACCTCAACGTATTTGGTCTCGATTCCACTGATGCATTTACGCCACTCCCCTGGGCGGTTTGTAACTGATCCCATAACGCTCCTATTTTTTGTGTTTCCATTCTCAGAAAGGCCTATTTCCACCACTTCGCTTCGAACTCTTCCAAGTCTATCGTGAAGTTGTTAGAATTTTATCGAAAATTTGTTGATCAACTCCTCCTTAACTTTGCGATCATTCGGACGTGAGATACGTTCGACAAGGCGTGCTTCATGGAGTTGCTCCATTAAAGACAAGATCTCTTCAATGATGTTTTGATCCTCAGGTTAATCAGTAGATTTGCCTCTTCGTTTAAAGACACTTTGCTTGGATAACTATCGAGACATGATTAAAAGTTCATATGGCTCAGTCTATTAAATTTATTCATTGTTGGAATCATTCCTCAGCTTCAGCTTCAGCTGCAGGTGCGCTTTCAGTTGCCTCATCTGCAGATGCACTCTCCCCCTCAGCTGCAGATTCTTCCTCACCATCAGCGTCTGCCAATTGCTCTTTGTTCCACTCTTCAATTTAAGTATAATCTTGAGCCAAGAAAATTGGTTGTTCGTTGAGATGCTTCTTCGGCAAATCGAATCGGTGGATGGTGGGAGTAAACCAAGAGTTCACCTGACTGACGGGCAAAAGTTCTTTGGGATACTGTGACTATTGAGGGTCAGATAATAATCTAAATTGATAGTTGTTTACTTTAGGTTGAGTCTTTCAGAGTGAACAGTCCATAGATGTTCAATTTGATCCATCCAGTAATAGTTAGTATAGGCTGATGCCAATAAGTATGGGAGAGTAGCAACCCAGAAATACTGTCTGAATAATCTGTGCGTTTTAAAGATCTTTCCGAATTTACTGAAGATAGGCAAGACGACGTTTTGTTTTGCTAATTGATGGATGGTGAAACTAAATCCATGAGTTGTTACAGTCCAGTTACGCTGACCACCAAAGCGGCAGTGCGGGTATTTTCTCTCTTCTCTTCGTACATTTCTGCTGTGCGTTTCACAATTGGCTGGTAGGGGTAGAACTTTTGGAGTTCAGACAACACGGTATTAGCTGAGAAAAACAGATGAAGGCGGCTTGCCAGAGTGGATTCGTATTTCTAGCCGCTAAAGAAGCGACGGCTGATGTCATCCGTGCTAAGCTGACTGAAGTACTTCTCCACCGAAAAGAGATTTGAAAGTTCGTGTGGTTGGTAAGTCATCTGAAATTAATATCAATCTTTCAATAAACTCAAATTGATGGTGAAAAATATAAATTAAATTAAATAGGACACTACCAATATGACCATCAATGAAGTATATGTAAGATTGAAGAAAAGAGATGGCAACTGAACTTTATTATTTTGTTCTTTAATATTAATATAACTTACTGTAATGCCACCTAAACCACCTCCTGCACAACCTGCTCCAGTCCTCTCTCGTACCTATATTTTGACAAAGGCGCTTAACAATTGGGTGTAAACTAAGCACAAAAGGTGAAGGACACCGAATCCTAATAGTTCAAAGTATTGCATATGTAACCAAGTTATCGATGCGAAAATAATTAAGAGAGTTGAAGCGAACCTATGAGTAATAACAAAAGTTGTTGGCTTACTTTCAAGAATAGCGTGAACGCATTAACTACAACTGGATTATTGGCAAAAAAGAGCTATAAGATAAGAAGAGTTAACTTATTAACAAGCAGCGTGAGATAGAAGATCTCAAGGAAAACCATGTTATGACTCTCAATCTATATAAACAAAAGTATTGATTTTTAGATTCAGAATTAAGCATATACTGCTTATTAATCAGGATCAGCAAAGCTAGTTACGTAAAGATGTCTAAGTTACGCTTAAGCAACTTGAAGATTAGCATCGTATTAAAGAAAGAGCACTCAAAACAGACATACGAGCGCTCAGCGTGTCGCTGAAGGAGCAGGAGCTAAGTCAGTAAAACTATACTTTTGCTCTGAAAGCAGAGAATGACAAGCGTCAAACCGAGCTGAGGCAGTAGTTCTAGCGCAAAGCCAACGATTTAAAGAAGAGATATGACCTTAAAATGGTAAAGGTGCGAAATGAGATGGAGAACTACCGAAAAAACCTGATAAAGCAGTTATAAGACAAAAAAGATGACAAGATCAAGAAACTGACAACGGAGCATACAAAAAAATATTCAGACATCAAGGCCTATTACACTTAAATAACAGCAACCAATCTTGATCTCATTAAACAACTTAAAAACGAAATCAAGGAACTCCATAAGAAGGAGGATGAAAATAAACGATTACTTGCTCAGATCGAAAAGGAGCGCAAGGAATTGGTTTAACCTTTAGAACAGCTGAAGATTTAAATTGAGCGATACTAAAAAGATCTGTTGGAACAGAAGACCATCATCAAGGAGAAGACTCAAATTAAAAGTTAAATTGATAAGGAATAGAAGAAGTATCGAGACTTGTAATATCAATACTAAGTCAAAATGCAGTCCTATAAATATAAAGAAAAGGAACGAGAAATTTTATTTGACATCTTCAACAACACTGTCTACACTATCCAACAAAGGGAGGGACTTCAAAATCTTATCCTTGAAAAAAAGATCAGCTCGGTTTCCGAGGAGCTGGAAGTAAAGAATCTGCAACTCAATGAAGTGCTGAAAGCAGCGCATATCGACGGAAAGGCTATTGGAGCCATTACTAAATCAATTGAAGAAATCGAAAATGGCAAGAGCGATCTTGTTAACGATTTACAAAATCAGCTGCAGCAGATCAGAAGAGCGCATACTCACATGGTCAAAGCTTATTAGGGGAAACTTGCTGAATTTGTGATTCCTGTTGAGTAGTTGGGTTTCGATCCCCTTGTGCCCACGAATGTAGAGTGATTGTATACTCTAAATTTAATCAAAAATAGTGGGGGATGTTTATTTAAAAAATAAATCATTATTTGTTAATAATTATGCATATAAACCTAAATAATCCAGCAGATAGCTTACCACAACTTTCACCTCTTTTTGAGCATATGCGTGGGGATGGTCCCTACCTTAGCCCGCTTCCCAACGACGCTCTTCTCAAATATTAAGACCCTTAGGATGACTTTCTCCATTTTGAGTTGGACCCGCATTCTGAGCATGAACAGTTTGTTAAGTTCAATGAACCTCTTGAAGAGAAAAATTAGGTAACACCGCTGAACCCGAGCGATTATCTGCTGGATATCCCTAACAATAGTGAAGAACATGAGGTGGATGTGATAAAATAAGAAGCCCAATCGCAGCAACAATTGGTTCAAAGCACCACCTTGCCTATGGAAGTCAAGACTAAAAGCTTAGCTTCCTTAAGCTCGAGTGAGAATCCATCCGTTCCTCGAGTGCAGTAACCCCATTATAACCTAGAGCACTTATCTAGTTTTTGGTATAAAATAGTAGCCTGTAAGAATAAGAGCTGATGGACTCGAAACAGAAATGGTGTGAATCTGACCCTATTATTTGTGAAACTTTCTCTATTCTGCTCTCTAAATTTAAAAAATTGCGCAAAACCAAGTAAGAAATGACAAAATACTGCATGAGAAAGGCATTCAAGTTTATTGCTGATAAGATGAAGAAAGACAAAGCACACAGTCGTGATGTTGATGGCTGCATGAAGCTCTACTTTTCCAAAAATCAAAGTGGTACCAATTTTACCATACCTTTTAAGTAGCCTTTTTGTGAAATAGAAAAAATTCGTTGTAAAAAACAATGAATAGCAACTTCCTTAAGAGAGTGTTTAGTTCACAATCTTTTGTGGAGGACTATCGATAATTTCTAGGTGATTTATTTGATATATAGTGGAGTTTCGAGGCCTAATGATTGATGACAATGATAAAAAAATCAAGTATTTAGCCGCATTGCTCGAGAAATACCTCTCTCTTCAGGATATCAAGGTAAGGATGAAAGTTACACAGAAAATAGAGAGCATCAAAAGACTTCCCTGGACAAGATAAACCCTCAATCAAACATAGTAGCTAGGCATAAATCTATTGGAGTTTGCAATTGGAGGAACTAGACGAGACAGAATCAAATAATAGTGAGCAACAAATATCATTATGTGTGAAGTATAATCTCATTCACTTTTAGCAGAGTCCTTCTCCATTCTATCCTAAATATCTCTCTTTATGTGCAAGGCTACATTTTATATCGAGGCCTTTATCACTGCCAAATTTTATGTATCATCTAAAAACGGATTGGCAACGATATATTTTTAAAAACTAAAAGGGTAGTTCAGTTCGTAACAATTTTGAATCCAAGATTCGGACACGATTGGAATCTTTTTTTCATTTAATTTTTTCATAATTTAGAGCTATTGAACATAGTCGTATTCCTGTTTGGGAGGTGAACTAGTTTCTGGAGGAATTTACATTTTTTTCATATCCTGAAGAAAGGTCCTAGACCGTATCACTAAATATTAATAAAGTAACCCAAAGTAGCTGTGTCTTGATTTTACTTTGTGAGAACAATCATTCCTAGTTTTTGTGCTCTCCTAATGGTTCCAATCGTATCACTGGGAGGGCCAAAAAATCTGATTTTATGTTTCAAGAAAAAATGTTTTAGTCTGTGCTGAAGATACCAAACTGTTTGATTTTTATCATGTTTCTAATCTGTGGATTGTTGGCCTTTAGCTCGTTTCCTGATTTAGAAAAAGTTTTTATTTATTTTCGTGAGAGCATGTGCCGCAAAAAGCAAAAAGTAGTCCGATTTATTAATTACAGATACATAGACGTTATTCTTTTAAGGATAATGCTGCTTGATGATTTTGAATTATTCAAAAAGAGTATTTTTAACTTATGGCATGTCGACGGCTTCATTACTCATCAAATGAGATATCTAGTCAACGGCTTTTATTGGGTTCTTAGTTGCTATTCTGAGTTCCTTAGAAAAATAATAGTACTCTTGAGTGAAGTACCAAGAGGGTGAATTATTCCATACGTCTCTACGATCATCCAAAATAATATGATAATCCTTTTTTGACGGGAGAATTTTTTACATTGATTTTGATTCCAGATTTCCATCCTCGTTCCTGCTAATTATTCGATGAGGTTTAAAGTTTTTACTTGACTTCAGGAAAGATAACTGTTAGTTCCATGTTTTGATATGAGTAGTCTGCTAGCCTGCGTATTGTGCTCGAATAAAATTGCATATCTCTTCAGCATAGAGGCGCGTTCCCTTAGTATAGACGTAAACTTCATAGTACTTGCTAATTTCGTATAGGAAATGCTTGAAATATGGCCTCATCTTGACAACTATGTAGTCTTTTCTTGTCCTCTCTTGGAAATAGGGCTATATTTTGGGAATCAGGTAATAATCTTTCAAACTCATAACAGTTTACACTTAAAGCTCGCTCATCTCATTTGAGTGCAGAATTGTATTATCAAGATCAAGAATCATTATCGTTTTTTAATTTTACAACAAATTTTGAATGAATTATTCTTATTGTTTTGCCAAAGCTGTTCCCTTGACGAGCATACTGCCGTTACTTGTTTGGTCAAGCTGAAAGAGATAAGTTTCATACTTCATAACATGCTCTTCTTTTATTTACTCCATGCAATACTGGCATCTTCCCTCAATCAACTTCTCATGCTTGCAAATGGCTTTTCTTAATTTTATAATAATCGTATCTTCTCTGAGTTTTTTCTCTTGGCATTCCTGAAAATTTAATAAAAAGGTTGGCTTTGCTAGATATGGCAGATTAAGTTATTAATCGTTAATTTTAGCGATAACTACGGTGGGTGTAAATTGTTCGTTAAGTATGATGTCCCATTCCAATTCATGAATTTTATCTCTTAATGTTGTCTTACTATTCATCTTTAAAAACTATTATAAAGTAATGGATATTTCCTTTTACTCATAATAGATCCACAGAGCCTTTTAGCAACGAGCACAGATGTTATGAAATAGTGTGGGGAGGGTTACTCCTTGAGTAGACTATCTTATAATATTGCCACTTAAAAACGATTATTGTTGAGGAATATGATCACACTATCGAAAAGCACAGATTTAAAGGCTTCCTTTGGGAATTCCACTCTTTAGATGGAATCCTGCTGTTTCACCACTTTACATCGATACAAAATTAGCTCCCACCTTTTCGATTGTGCCTGAGAGATGTGTGGTGAGTTCAACATCATTTATCCTTGAAAATATCTTATTCTATTGTTCTTTTTATCTGAAATGAACAGTGGCTAATACAGTAGTAGGTTTGACTATGCTGCCAGGTCCAACATGAACAAAGATATCCTCGATGTCGAGTGGGTCATAGAAAGGATACCCAATTTTGAATAATTCATAGTCCTCTCTGGTGCGCGATGCCCGAACCCCTTTTCTGTTTTGAGCCATTAGTCGTTGCTTAGATTTCCTATTAATCAAATATGATCATTATATTTTGTTGAATTAGCGCTCTGATGATTTATATTTTGCCATCACCAATATTGACACTTAA
>Ga0302186_10000297_pt1 | contig 45355 bp, 24 predicted proteins | sample II_Bog_E1_2_FD_198782 | JGI IMG/M metagenome (GOLD analysis project Ga0302186, IMG submission 198782) | Peat permafrost microbial communities from Stordalen Mire near Abisko, Sweden - II_Bog_E1_1 | ecosystem: Environmental > Terrestrial > Soil > Wetlands > Peat | place: Sweden: Abisko...
AACCCCAACCCCAACCCCAACCCCAACCCCAACCCCCTTTTAAATTATTCATATTATCAAGATTTATATTTGAAAAAAATATTTATTTTAGTCATTAGAAAATCGGTATTTCTTTATAATTGGAATTTTAATTTGGTAGCATTATGCGATTTTAAAGATTTAGTAGTATATATAATATTATAAGTGTATCTTGCATGTACAAGTTGTATACCTTTGCGAGAAGTTCCACTGCTTGGAGGGCTCGCATAGCTCTTAACCTTAAAAAAATCACTCCTGAATACAAGTATGTTAATCTGGGCAAAGGATAGCAGAAAAATGATTAGTATCAGCGATTGAATCCTAATATGGTATTTTTGTACTAATTAAGGGAGTGCCCACATTAATTACACCTGATGGTACTGCTCTCATTGAATCATTTGCCATCATTTAATACTTAAACGAAGTTCACCCCACTCCTCACAATCTTTTTCCTAATCCTCCCACCCTACGAGCTCAAGTTAGAGGCTTTTGCGAAGTCATTAATTCAGGTATTCACCCCTATCAAAACCTTCGCCTACTTGATAAGATTCATAATGAGTTCGGTGCTGATAAAAACAAATGGTTATAGTATTGGGTGATTCGAGGAGCCAGCACTATATAAAAATTAATTGCTCAACACAACAAAGGGGATAAATATGTTTTTGGCAATTCAATAACTTGCGCTGATGTCTTCTTTTATCCTCAAATTATGAACACCAAGAACAAATTTAAAGTTGATATTACCCCTTATCCTAATATAAATCGTATCCTGGCTAACTTGCAGCAAGTCAAAGAATTTCAGGATTCAGAACCTGAAAAGCAAAAGGATTTTGAATGATCAATCTTAAAATAATTCTATAATATATTGAGCAACGTTGATTTGACATATGATTATTCGACTTAATCATTTATTTTCCTTATCTTTTTTACAATTAATTAATCTCTTTTCGTAGTCTTCGTATTTTTTATCTGATCCTTGAATGGTGGGCACAGCTCGTCTGCATAAGCAGTTTCCACATTGTAATGTCCACAATCTCATTTTAACATCTTTTAGCAATTGTGTATTGTGTTTTTTGCATGTTTGGCATTCAACATACTAAATAATATATTTTCTGAAAATATTATAGATTTGCTTTTGCTGGATCACATTTCTAATGACTGAGTTAGGAAGAAATACTGAAGCCTTTATTTCCCATTGATCCCTGACACCCTAACTCGTTGATAAAAAAACTCATTACATGTTCAGGATGGCGATCTATTTGTTTACAAACTTCGACAAAATTTGTTATAATTGTTTTTCTGTCTACTCTGATGAATTGAGGTGGCTTCAGTACAATCTTTGATTTTTCAGCTGTATATGAAGCAATTATACCTAACTTAGGATTATTCTTGACCAGCATTTATGTAACTCTTTCGAGCAGTTGAATGTACCTCGTTTATTGATCAACAATTTTAATAGGAGCCTCTATTAAGGCTTCTTCTTTTGCTTTTTTTATAAATATAGTACTCTTTTGGCTTATTATTTTTTTAGATCTTTTCTTCTTCTCAAAAGAGATGACCTGAATTGACTCAAACTATTCTTACATTAAATGTTAAATATTGATTAAAATAAATAAATATCGGCCTAAGCTTTTTTCTTTTCTTAATTCATATCTCAAGAAATATATAAAATTTTAAAGATTGTTTTGAATATAATTAGCAACTTTAAAACTCAAACCATGTTAAATATAAAAAATTAAATGAATTTTCTCACTAGGATAAGAATTAATCGACTAGGCAATGGGTAAAAGTAAAATTTCACTAATTGTGGAAAGTATATTAGTCTTGGATATATGGAAAGAGAACTAGAATGAAAGATGGAAAGGAAGTTTTTATAAAGTGATTAAAATAAACAGCATGAATTTCGAGTTAAACAATAATTATATTGATTTAAGCAACAGTTTATAATATAGAGTATGATCTCACCATTCTCACTCAGACTAAATGTGAAATAATTAAAAAATCAATTATTCTCATATTCCATGCGTTAATTGTGATTATAAACTTATTTTGGAATTCGATTTAATTAACTTTAGTCTTAACAATAGTGGTACTTTTGCTTTGTATATGAAATCAAGTTAATTATAGATGCAAAAATAACTGATATGAATAACACCAAGAATGAAAGCGAATTAGATCAGTATCACTTAAAATTCAAGTATATTTATAGTTTTTGCTTATTTGGATTATAGTCTTTATTAATATTTTAAGTTAAAGGTAACGAAAAAAGGAGCTCCTATTTGTGGAAGAGTTTGAGATTTTAAATTCTGCTTATTATAAAAAATCCATATTTTCAGAGCAACTCTCGTTTCTTTATTGGTACTTAATCTCTTAAGTTTGAATATTGACTATTGATCTATATTTATGTATGCGATTGCATAATTCTGATAAATTGGATTTAATATTTCATCTCAATACCAATGAACAATTTTTTAGGCAATTAAAAACACTATTTTCGCAACCAAAAGACAAAACTTATTGGTCCAGCATGACAAAAAAAAATATGTCATTTAAGACGATCAAAAACTCTCAAGTGGAAGAATCAGGATTACTATTCCCTTTGAAATATTAATCAAGAAAAAGTGCCCTTTCAGATAGTCTCATTCCTAAATGAAAAGGAATAATTTTCTAGGTAAGAAAATTTTGATTTAAAAAAGATCTTTAAAGGATGAAGGAGTAGGATCTTTCGGCATGATACAATTTATTCCTTCAATAATCTAAGAACTGCAGCGTAATGGATTCGGTGTTTTGCCCTATTTGTGTTCTTTGTGAAGTTGTTAAAAATATTTAAACCAGGATTCATTTTAGAAATAGATGAAGTCAGTAACATCTTTTGGCGTTACCTTGACATGCTGATTTATTTTTTATTTTTGATTCATTATGAATCACTAGGATACACTAGGATACGTAATATCTGAATATTAATTTACACTAACAATTGTTAACATATCTAATAATTAAGAATTCATGAACTAAAGCGTGAATGAGGAAGTATTCGTATCACAACCATCTTCAAATCGCAATCGATTAAGCCAACGTGCTTCAGGTAATGAAGAATAGACTCTTCAAGCCCTTTCTTGGAGGAATGAAAAAGAAAGAGGATGCATCTCAACACAAAACTATGAGAATATTACCAACTGCATTTTAGTTGCCTTAGTACTAATCTTTTTGGCTATGGTCTTGGTTATTTCTTTTACAGCAAGACTTTACGGAGAAGCAAATGACATCAGGAGCTAACTCACAACACAAAAGATCTAACTCGCAAAAATATCTGAATATAATGCCATCCAAAGGAACTAACTCACAAGAATCGCTGGAGTGACTGGAGGTTCAACGATACAGACCGACCAAATCACAAAACTAATTGAAGATAATACCAGACTAAAAGACTCACTCACAAAGTTAACTGAAGAGAGTGCAGTCCAAAAAGACTAACTCACAAAATTATCTGCGAATGATATCCTGCAAAAGAACTAAATCACAAAATTAGGCGAAGATATTGTCGCTCAAAGGAAATCGCTGGAAAACCTAGTTAAAGATAACAATCTTCAAGTAAATCATATTAAGATGATGAGCAATACCATCTACTACAACAAAACAAAAGGCTATCACATGAAGCCAAGTTGGTCTGGCAACAATCTCACTGCTTTTAAAGAAAGAAAAGAAAGGGAGTTCTTATCAAATACCCGATATGGTCATCAGATATATATTGATTCTTATGATCAATTTTTATCAAGATTCATCGCTGAAGGCGGAAGTTAATACCCTGAGATGATCACTCTGATAGGCAATTTCGTACCTTATGGAGGAGTATTCTTGAATGCTGGTGTTCATGTAGGCTTCTAATCAATGATCATGGCTAAAGAAATGGGACCAAAATCAAGATTTTTCCTCATTGAACCCAATCCTATAAACGTGGGTCTCCTGAAAAAAAGTATTGCTCACAATCATTTCTAAGATCAATTCACGATCTACTAAATGGGTGTGTCAAATAAAAAGTCAAGCGGTATTCTTAATGTAGGTCTTGGTAATACTGGAGCAGCTAGATTGTTAAATGTGAGTAGTAATGGAGATTAACATTTTTAAGTTCAGATGGACAGGATTGATGAGATTTTGCCAAAAGATCTCGTTGTTGATTTTGCTTTAATCGATGTCTAACGCATGGAAAGACAAGCTCTTTAAGGAATAATAGGCGTGGCTTAGCGTTCTCCAAACCTAATCCTCTTTGTTGAGTTCGTTGCAGCCCGTGGAAATACAGAATAATCTAAGCTCATTGCACCGACAATGGATTATTTTCGAGCTAAAGGGTATAAATTTTATTTGTATATGAATATGGATCCCTATAAACTTGGAACTTTTAAGGAGATTCCTTACCCAGAAAAAGAAGGATTCGATAACGACGATGTATTGTTTGTTCCCAAATCGAGGCTTCATCTAATTGAAAAAAGTGGAAAATAATGGATGTGATCATCAAAACCAATCCCATATAAATATATTAAATTAAATGCAATAATATTTCATTTTAATAGCGAATGAACAATTGCAGCAAATTATTCTTTTATTGCATTTTGTTATTATAAAAGGAAAAAACAATATCCTTAGAAATTATCGAAGATAAAGGAGTCTAAATGATCAATCTTGAAAAATACATTTTAAAGAGAAAAAGAAAAATATTGCATTCACAATTGTCTGCTCAAGTAAACATAGATCCTGCTTCAAAATACAAATCAACAAATGTATAAATACCGTGAGGAAAATAATGATATTAACCATTTAGACACTTTAAATAAAGAACAAATTGAAAGGAAGACATAGCGACTCAAGCATAGAAGTTCAATTTCCAACTGATTAAGGTAAGGAAATAACATTTGATAATGTTAATCTTATGGTGAAATGAAAATATTATGTTTCACTCTTTACTATCTCAACAAAATGTGGAATTTATATAAAATTTGATAAAATTTAAAAGTATAATATAGGATTACAAAATTTTATACATATTGTATCTTAATTTATTAATGACCCGGTCAGAATTGTCATTCCCTTATTTGAACATGCTACTCAATCTTATTTATTTATTATTTTAATTTTCAGAAAAGTCATTTGATCTTAATATAATTAATTTCCAATTTGCAATCATCAACATTTATTTACCAGTCTTTTTGCTTCGAAGCTGCTCTTTGCCTTTTAAACGATTAGATTGGCATTTTTGCCTGTGTTTTGCACCATCTCATAGAAAATACCCTAGCGCTGAATAAGTTGGTAAGGAGAACCGCACTCGATGATATTTCCTTTTTCCATAACCAAAATCTGATCATAATCAGCAATCGTGTTGAGTCGGTGCGCAATTGTGATGACTGTTGTATCAGCAAACCGCTCTTTTAATACTTTTTGAATGAAATCATCTGTCCTCATATCGACATTGGAGGTGGCTTCATCAAGGACCAAAATCTTGTTACGTCTCAGCAGCGCTCTCGCAAGACACAACAGCTGCTTCTGGCCGACAGAAAATGACTCCGAAGTATTTGAAATATCCGTTTCGAGTTGTTAAGGCAACTGAGTTAAGAAAGACTTACCGATTTGACGTGTTACTTCAGTCCTGACTCCTCCAATACTCTCCAAATGTGTTGTTCTTCAAAAGAGTTAAAGGGATCAATATTCTGCTTGACTGAACCTTTGAAGAGAAAAGGTGTTTGCATAATCACAGAAATATGTTGTCGTAGAGAGTGCAAACCCATTTACAGGGCATTGTATCCTCCAATTTTATTGGAAGAGCCAGTTTCTGGTTCTATTATTCTGAAAAGTGTCTGGATAATTGAAGACTTTCCAGTCCCAGTCCTCCCAACAATGCCTATTTTTTGGTAAGGAAGGGCTGTAAAATTTACATTCTTTATTATCAAAGGGAGTCCTTCTTTGTGCTTGGCTGACAGATTAATAAATTAAACAGAAGGGTGTTACGGCCATTCAAGGTGTAAATCTTTTTTATATTTATAAAATTGTCGGCTATCTGTTGCCCCATGAAAACAGAACTATCGATGGACCGAATAGATTTCAGTTGCTCATCTTTCAATCATTTTTCCCCAATTTATGCATTAGATTCGATTGCGTTTTTAACAAAAATGAGATAATGTAATGCATGCAAAAATGTGAAGTTCCTAGAAAACATATTAAAATCTGATTAAAAATTGTCTTTATACTGAGAGGTCTATTCCTATGGGATGAATTCTTGATCTATAAAGCTCATTGATAAATAGATTTTTCTTAATTATTATAACTTTAAAAATGTTTTCGAATGTAAATAGAAAGTCAAAAAGATGATCACATCGTTCTCATTCAAATTAAATGTAAAATAATAATAATATCGATGATACTTATATTCCATGGGCTAACTATGAGTATGAACGTATTGTGAATAAATTTTATTGAATTTATGTTGGGATAAAATAATGTTGATACTTTACCGTTTAATTAAATCGAAACAATTATATTAATAAATGAATTAAAAAGAAACAATACTAAAAACAAATTATAAATATCATCATTAAAATTTAATCATATTTATCGTTTTAATTGAATCTATATTCGTTGGGGTTGGTATAATTCAATTGTTATATGAATATTTGTCGATTCATGTGATCTCAAAAAGAGTAAATTAAATTTATAATAATGAGGATTAATGCCTTACGGACCTCTATTTTTCAAACAGTTTGGATGCTCAACTACGGATGCTGAGGCTATCATGGTGCCAGCATAATACGTTCTCTATGATAATTAATAATTGTATTATTTAAATAGTATACTTACTATTTATAATGATGATTGTCTTGAAAATAAAAGAAAGTGAATTTTACCAATTAATTAAAAAAATTTTTATTGAAAAATTATTTCATTTTTTCCATTTTTTTAGTAAAATAATATGTTATAATTTTCTGATTAAAAGATAGAAATAAGATTAATTCGTTTATTTTTTATTTGATTGAATCTTTCTTTATGAAAACTGGACACATTTTGTAATTATTTATTACAATTTTAATGATATATATTTTTTTATTGACTGCAATTAAAATTGCTTAATCTTTTTCAAGTTAATATATATTTATTAAATCCAGAAAATCAAAAAATGAAATGATAAAGAACTAAATTCTATTTTGATATTTTTAAAATAATTAATAACATTAATATATTTTGCGATTTGCTAATGTAATCTATATCAAGCATCACTTCATACATTTTGTTTCATCATACTTGATTTTAACTTATCTATTTAGCCAAATCTATTTATTATATTTTATAAAATAATCTTAATGTCACACTCCAAGACTATTCCAGTAAAAAATAGCAATCCGATGCATAGTTCTCTCCTCTTTGCCGGATATCAGAATAACTCTATTCTTGTGGAGGATGATAAGTACTCCTAACTATCACCATTTTGCACGAAAGCTACCATATCATAAGTAGAAGATGTTGAACATTAAGAACACGTTATTCTGAGATAAAATTATTAAAACAGGATTAAACATTTGCAGTTAGGGTTTTAACGCTCTAAAGTTCAATTCGAGAATTCATTAAAAAGTGTTTACAAAGAGAAAATTGTATTGCTAAATATTATTAGTCACAATCAAATCTTAATTGATGAATTCCGCAACAAATTGAAACTAACAAACGATTCAACCTTCAAAGAAATAGAAACCAAGTATAATATCATTACCAATGGTATTTTTCATAGCCAACTTTGTCCTGACTGCATCCTTAGAATCAGTAAGGCAAATTTCCAGACAAAAACTCACGAAAAAGGGAAAGAAATCATAAAGAAATCAGAGTTTAATTCAAATAAAGACAAGACCTTGCAAATGAAACTGGTACCACAATATAGCTGGATGTATTAACCTCATGAATAAATTTTAGCAATATCAAAACTTAAAACTTAAAATATTAAACTGAAATCATTGGTAGATAATTTGATCCAATAACACTTGCGTAAAATTAATTAAAAAAACCGATAAATTGAATTGATAAAAAATCAAATCAATAAAACATTCATGGTACCAATAAAAACCTCAATCCATACTATTGGAGAAGTAGACAATTAAAAATTAATCAGATACAAAGAGAAAATAAAGCAGTTAGAGGAAAAAGTTGACCAATGCCTCGTAAAAAGAGGAAAAAGCGATAAATTAATTCGAGAATTAAATGAACGAGTAATGAGCTTTGAGCTGTAAAAATTGAATATGAAATATAGAAGCAAATATTTTTGATTGTTCATTTTTGAATTTATCTATTGATACGAGTTAAGACTTTCAAAATTGATACTGCATAAGCTAATCAATCATCTTCAATTTTTTAACAGCATCATCTTGTCTCTGGAGGCAAATATACTTTATTTGCTGCATTAATTTTTTTAGTTGCTGATTATTCTTGCTGACTCTCATTAGTTCAAGCTCAGTTTGCCGAACACATAGATCTCTTTATAATGTGAGTAGTTTATTAATATCACTTTTCATAGTCTTATTCAATGGTTTGTTTCCTCCTTCCTCCACCTTAGCTTGTGGATAGTGGAAATGATGAAGAGTTTACTGTTAGTTTGTGATTTTAATTTACATTATATACAACCATTATAATAATAGTGTATATGATGGCATTAAAACTTAAAAAAAAGAAGAGTTAAATTTAATTAAAAATGAATTAAGAATCCTGTAGCTATGAATAAATATATCAAATTAAAAATGCCTTAATGTTTTGTCTACTTTATCCTTTATACTTTCAGAAACATATATTAATGTTTAAAAAGTATTGCATATTTTGATTAACAGTTTTAAAATTCAATTTTAATTGATAAATAGTATAAACATTTATATGATATTACTTTCACTCTTTAGCCTCTTCTATTTGGTCTTAAACATAAACCAACAATGCAACTATAACTCATCTGAGCTAAACAAATTATATAGGTCTAAAATTTTCTAAGAGCATGAAAATTGTCCTCAGAATTCTTTTTGTCTTTAAAATGGTTATTGTGCATGCAATGAAGGATATATTGGAAATTGCTCTCAGTTTGCCTTAGCATTAGATGATACATAAATTTCAGTTGATATAACAAATAAATAATTTTCATTTTTCAAATTTTAAGTGGAATCAAATGAAGAATTTATGATTATGTATTTTATTGAGATCAAATAGAGTAGCATCAGTTCATTAGTATTTGATATTTGGGAAGATAATGGATATTTGGAAGATTTAAATTAAAATAATAAAATAGAAAACATATAATCAGCTTCTAAGGACAATATAATCATTGTGAATACACCATATATAACATCTACAAACCAACCAAACGGAATGCGAGAATCCATAATCTTAGGGCTAATTTTAAAGGATTAGAATTCCACAAATCTCACTATATCAGGAATCAAAATTAACTCTTTCAATTATTGGAGACTAATAATAGTAATTATTATAGTTATCGCAAGTATTGCTTTAATTATTTTTATTGCTTTTGTTCTAAGTCTATGGTTAAAAAAAAGAAGGAATATTTAGGAAGCTTAAAAAATTATCAATAATTGTTTATAAAATATTGAGAAAGATATGCCCAGATACAAATTTAAGGAAGCTAGAAGTTCAGTTATTTTAGAAGATTCTTGTCCAATATGTTTGGAAATATTTACATAAGATAAATGGCTTAGAAAAACTATGTGCAAACACATTTTCCATCAAGAGTGTTTGGATAAATGGTGTTCATCTAATCCAGTCTGCCCCCTTTGCAAAAAATCCCTTTAAAATATTAACTAAAACCAATAGAAAATGAAAGATTAGTCAATAGATAAGAATAATATTCGTTAGAATCTACTTCTTTGATTTTCATATCGTTCATTATGCTATAAATTTATTGTATAAAATAATCCCAAATATTTAATGAATAAATAACATTTAACGCCAATAAATAAATATAAAATTTAACAAATATTTTTCCAAATGATTGAAATATATGAAACAAAATTTTGTCAAATTTGAAAACTGATATAAATAGAAGAAATAAATATACTTTTTATAATATAAACTTAGGAAAAGATTGATTAACTTTATATTTGGGTTATTGAGTGGCCTGTGATAAAAAGAATTATTCAGATTAAAAATCGCAAGATAATAAATGAACAAGAGTAAATAAAGAGAAAATAATATTATATTCTCAAATGGTGTATTGATTTGAATCACAACTTTATAAAATAAAAAACATATTAATTTGTATCGCAGCTAATAGCATAAATCTTAAGAATCCATGATTTTTTATAAACGTTTCTTATTTCTACAGATTGATTTCTATATAATTTTATTATTATTACTTTAGCTCATCTATACATAATGCAAAAATATGAAATACTCTCGGCAATAGGAGAAGGCGCATACGGAGTCGTTTTAAAATGCAAAGATATCGAAAATAAAAGCTTTGTAGCAATTAAAAAGTTCAAATAAACTGATGAATAAGAACATACTCGTAAAACAACAATGAGATAAATCAAAATTTTGAAACTAGTCAATCATCCGAACATTATCATTATGAAATAGGCCTTCCGGAAGAAAGGCATCGTTTATCTGGTCTTTTAATATGTTTAGAATAATCTGTTAGAGGTACTATAGAAATCTCAAAATGGATTGAAAATGCAGATAATTCGTAAACTCATGTATCAGCTTGTTAAAGGTCTTGCTTATTTGCATGAACAAAATATCGTCCACAGGGATGTAAAACCCTAAAATTTACTGGTAAATCTCAATTATCATCTTAAAATATGTGATTTTGGATTCGCAAGACAGTTTAAACCAACATAGAAAGAAGGAGAAATCACTGACTATGTTGCTACGAGATGGTACAGACCTCCTGAACTCTTAGTTGGAGGATAATATGGCAAATAGATAGACATGTGGGCTGTGGCTTGCATAATGTGCGAACTTATCGACGGAAATCCTTTATTTGCAGGAGAGAACTAACTAGATCAACTCTTTCTAATACAAAAAACCCTGGGAGCATTACCATCTGAACTTAATTAGCGCTTTCTTAAAAATCAACGCTATTTAGGAATGAAATTTCCTGAAATTCATAATTTAGACAAGCTTTAAAAGAAATATTTCGGAAAAATATGCCAGAAGGGCATGAGTTTAATTAAAAGTTTGCTGAAGATGAATCCTAAATAAAGAATGACTGCAAACGAGGCTCTTCGACATCCTTTCTTTGAAGGTGAAGCTGAGGCTTAAAGAATGTAAACATAAAATGATAAAATGAGCAAATCGAGAAAATAAACATACACATCAATATCAACAACAAATAGGAAAGATCCTGATTCTCAATCACAGATCAATAGGTGCTCAAAATATGGAAAGATTTATAAAAGAACAAATAATATTGAAGCCATTTCAAATATTTATTAATCTTCACATAACTGTCAAATCAATGGCATTGCATCAAAATCCTTGGGCAAGCAGTCGAAAAAATTAATTTACAACAATTAATTAAGTTTAGAAAAACATCATAATAAAGATGTATTTCTAAAAACAGAGGCTAAAGGATTTTATATTTGTTCGGGATAATAAAAAATTCAAGGGTACGGGGATTTACAAAAAAAGGTAACATAAGTTGGAACTGCTGTATCGAATCAGCAACTTCCTCTTCTACTATATAGTCAACAAATTTTTACTGAAGATACATGTAGAAAAACAATTATTTCAAATAAAAAGAAAGCATTCCAAGTGGTTGGGCAAAAACAACCTGCAAATTTTAAACAGTCATCTTCAAACAATAAATGATTGATAAATTAGCAATCTTCGCATAAATTAAAAATTATGATCATATTGTTTTATTATTAAATCTTTAAATAGAATTATAAAAGAAGATTAAAAGAGAAAATTTTAATTTAATGTATCTTTTCTTTTTATTCATCTACATTAATAAATTGACTTTTCATTATTTTTGGAACACTTAAATCAAGTTTTTTTTCATTTTCTATATTTTTAAATTTATTCCCAATTATCATCTTATGCATATTGTAAATTTTACATCTTTTACATATTTTATTTATTTCTACATAAATGAAACTTATTGTTGATTGTGGTCTAATTTTAGACTGAATATCTTATTATCTTATTCGTTGCAAAAAAGGTTAAAATATAATTTAACAGATCATTTATATTGTGTCTTAATTAAGTAATTAATTAACATACTGATTTATTTATTAATCTATTAATTGAAAAAAACCTTGATAATGGTCATCTCACGAAAATTATTTACGTTCCTTATCTATGTATAATAATAATTATTATAGTGTTGCGAATGAAATATAATGGACTTCTTATAATCTTCGTCTCCTAGTCACATTCGACTCTAGTCAACCTTGCGCTTCCACCTGTCAATAATTCTCTTGCCTACAAATAATTTAATTTTTTGCACCACCTGTGATCATGGGCTTTACTTTGATCCTACCGGGTAATGTTTACCAATACCACCATACACATAAATTATGTAAATCATTAATAGTAATACGACTTTCTCTTCTTATATCTCACGTTTAGATGCTGAAAGTAGTGTATTTTATCCACCAAATCTTAACCAAATTTTCTTTCCCACTTACTTCATACTTCATGAAGCTACAGGTAATGCGTTAGGATTTTATTTTCAAAAATATTCCGACCAATTATCAACTTCAACTACGAGCAAACAGGTTTATGTAGATGTTACCATACCTGGTTGCCAATGGAATTATTATCAAGTTACTTGGGGTGATTTCTTTATAAATGGTTACACTCTAACGCAACAATATTTTACACTGGTTTTAAATTTTACGGGAGGACCAGGAAATGCAGACATATAAATCATTAATTAATATAGCAGTGGGAAGTGGCGCTTGCTAGAATATGTATTTTAACTAATTTGCTCTCATTGGCTTTTTATGCTATAAAACGTGCACATCTTTCTTATCTTACAGTTTTGGCACTTCTTGTGGAAAGCAGACAGGAGTTCAAACATACTTGCTATCAAGTCTTTGATCATGTTCCTTCACCTGCGCAATCAGTTATTATTATGCTCATAATTTTGTTTGTGATACATGCGATCCTTCTTGCTTATACTGTAACGGTACTGCTGCTGGTTTTTGCATCAGCTGTAATTATAATTCAGGATATGTCCAGTCTTATACTTCTGGCACCATATGTCTTTAAACCTGTCCACCAGAGCAATATAAAGATATTGGTTCTTCAGTATTATTGGCCTTGAAATGCAAATTGCCTTCGTTGTAATGGAAATTTAACAAATTGTACAACTTGTGCATTTTATACTGCCGTCAGCCAACTCTAACTCTCCAACAGTCGATGTGTCATAAACTGCCCTGCTGCAACTTTATAAATACCACTGCAAACGATTGCAGCCCATGTGATTCATCGTGTTCAGTTTGTTGGGTCAGCAAACACTCAGTGTATCCGCTGGAAAAATATAACTGTCGGTCGTAAGATCATAATATATTATCTGACAATCGGATCAACAGTATGTCGTGCACTCCGCATTTATTGTCAGAATAACAGCCACAACTGCATAAACAACTTTTACCAACTTTACTTCTTCTTTTATAATTACTCCTACATGCCAGTTTGTCTTCGAGGTACGTTTCCCAATGTCTCAAGTGAGTAGTCAATGTCAACCCTGTGCTGGAGGATGCAGTTCCTGTTCAGGCAGCACTCTGGGATATATATCTGATCGTTCAGTCGATTCACGATGCCATTTTATTAGGTAATACTCAATTAATTGTCAATATTCAAATTTTGGAAAAATGGCATCCAATTGTTATTTTTTTATTGAACTCAAGATTTAAGACTTGCCATAAATTATTTAAGGCTTTATTATATTTAAATAATTTAAGATTTATAAAATTTTTAAAACTATAATACTTTTTTCGGCAAATTCATAGTCAATGGCGTCTGACTAAAAAATAGACAAGGATTTGAGTAAACTGAATTGTTCTCAGTTAATAGCAAATGACTAAAAACCAGACAAAGAGTTTAGTAAACTCTCTTAGGATTTTATCATTCGTTAGCCAAAAATAAAATGCCCCTAGTAATACGACGTTGTGAGAGTATGCACAAATATAGAATGCTCTAATCCTGCTCTATTATGCAATTCACTATAATGTTAGACTTGTTCCTCAAATCACTGGAGTTGTTGTACTGTTCAACTTTCTGCTTTCACAAAAAAGATAAAAGGCAGGTAATAAAGGCAAAAGGTATTTATTCGCAACATATTTCTAGCTGAAAAGTAGATTATGGATGCAATCAAAAGAAACCAACGCATGACATTCTAAAAATATAGTCTTGGTGGCGATCTGTAAGATAATTTCATAAACACTCTCAAGTAAATTTATAGTAGTAAAAGCCAAGAAGAGATTTCTATTAAAGGAAAAGAGGCCAATTAACTGTACTCAAGACTCAATAAAATTAATGCTGACCGCGAAGTGGCATAAGCCCGCCTTATTGACACATACAAGCAGTAGTCCAAAAGGATAATCGAATAGCTTCTCAATCTCAAATAGAGGATATTTTAATCTTTTCTCATCCAATAGAAGCAAGCTAAAAAGCAAAATTTTGAGTTTTAATCTAAAATCGTTTATTCTCAGCCCTTGCTCAGATTAAATGAAATTCTTGACTCCTCAAATTAACAGATTTAATTTCTTAAACTGGCACTCAACAAACCGAAAAGGTTGGAGCTTCTGTTCAGAGCTTCAGAAAATAAATTCAGCGCGGCTGAATTTCACAAATCTTGTGACTCTATTCCTAACACTTTAACTCTTATTCGAACTGAATTTGGCAAGATAATTGGAGGATTTAGTCCAAATCCTTGGAAGAGTGATTGCAGTAATTCTGCTGATAGCACAAACAGCACATTTCTGTTGTCATTAAATCTCAGACAGAAGATGGCCAACAATAATAGCACTTATGCCACTCATAATAATGCAAGTTATGGCCCTTGCTTCGGAGCTGCCAATGACATTTTGATTTCTGACAAGTGCAATTAGAACAACAGCAGTCGATCAGTTTTTCCAACCTATTTTAACTTGAACGGCCTTTATAACAACAAACAGGAAAGCTACACTGCTTTCAGTGGGGCAGTCAGCGGCAGCAACTTTAAAGTAATTGAGTACGAAGTATTCAAAGTTATTGCTTGATAGAAACTACCTATAATTATCAAATTGCACTCCATAATATATAGTCAACAAATTTAAATTATCCTAATTTTTAAATATTTGCCATTCCCTTTTAAGATAATTTTTAGTCTTTAAAGTTCGATTTTATTATCTGAATATAATATTTCACTTTAGTTAATTTTCTTTTGCAGATGAAGCAAATTAGATCAATAAATTTCTTTAAATAATAGCACATAGTTATCATCCTTTCTCATCTTTTATTTGATAAAGATGTCAAATTCTGATGTAAACTTAAGAAATAATTTTTGTTTTTACATATATATTTCCTTATCTCTATGAAGGTCAAGAGTGTAAATCATGTTAGAGACTAATTATTTTATATTTAGCTCATAAATTTTCAATTTAACTGTCGACAAAAAAGAGTTGAAGTTATTATCAGGCTGAAAATTCGCGAACACAGGAGCCCTCGATTAAATTTACCGGGGCAAAACCTGGGGAGGCACACACACCCCACTAAAAGTTTGGTTTTCCCGATATTGGCAAGGTCGATTTTCCAAATGAAAAAGGATTGGAAGAATAAACGTCCAACCCTCCAAATACCTGTACAAGTATATTTATTTATATTTAGCTGATGTCCTTTTACTTTAATTTTATTTGTATCTTTATTATAAACTATTAATTGTAAAGCAATGATTATAAACAATAATAACTCGAGCTATCGCATTTGATTATTTATCGAAATATAATCCTGACTCACTATAATTTAGTTTAAGTGTTTGTAAACATTATAATATTTGTAAAATTAAATAATATGGTCATGACATCATTTCATTGGATCAGAAGTAAAAATTTAATTCGATTTAAGTGCATTATAAAACAAGGAAACATGGTTTAAAGATAAAACCACCAGTTCATAATAATAAATTGCTTGGCTTCTACTTTTTTTAAAAGGCCCCCAAATATTTTAATCACTCTATGGTATTTAAAAAATTAGCTTATAAAGCATTATCTATAGTTATGCTAAGCCGAAAGAATTCTAGCATAATTGTCCTTTTAATTATTTCTCAAGGCATAAAACAATTCAAATATATTATTGGATTATCGAATCTTTTTGATCATTATTTTCTATATACAATTAAAAATACACATTTATCGCATTTATAAAATTTATTTTTAAAGGCTTTTTGAATTTTAGTTTGATATTAAGTTGAATATAACTTCATGATTGACAAATACTCTTTGATATTTTCTCCGTTTTTAAGATTATATTTATCCGCTTCATAGATATAGTTTTTTAACAAGCTCATCTCGCTATGAGTCATGTTGAAATAAGAGTTTACCCATTAATTTTTTATCTTGATCACTTAATCATATCTCATTTATAATAATGATTTCTGATAATGCAAAAAATTGATAAGTCTCGGATACTCTTCTAGAATGCTCAGGATAGTGCTTGAATTATTAGAAATTTTATGTGCTAGTGCCCCTCTTAAATATTTAAGAAAAATATTGAGAGAATATGCATAGTCTTTGATTTATCCGTTTTATCTTTTTGGTAATTCATAGGAAAGCAAGCATTTGCTGTGTTTGGTTATCCAATCTAATTTATCTGTTGCATCTTGAGTGCAAATATTCTGTGAAATCATTTGAAGCTCTAAAATACCTCCCATAATAAAATTGTAACTATAGTTTTGATAGATGGGATCTTTCATTCTATTCATAATATTTTTTTATAATTCTGGTATATTTTTTTATTTTTTAAATTATCTCTCTTCTTCGTGAAATTTATCGCACATTTCTGACATTTTATTGTCAAAATATATGATAAAAACTTCTTTCTCTTGCAGAGTCATAAAAAAAGGATGTGAAAGTAATTTTGTAAATTGAAAATTTTCGCTTTTAGGTTCATGAAAACTCCTTAAGGTATCCAATAAGTAATAATAATTATTTTTGAAATGAGCTGAAAATTGAGATAAATAAGGAAATATTTTGGTTTCAATTATTTTAGAGCATTCGAAATTCATTTAAAATTGATTATTTTATTTGTTGTTCTCAGCATTGCCCAAAATTTTATCAATTAAAATACAAAAAGGATTAATTGAATAAGAATAACTTTCATAATTTATTTCAATTTATTCGTCCTTGAGGATACTTGAAGAAATTTTACGATTGTAAAAATATTGATTTGCTTGGAAAATATTTGAAATTAAATTTTTGGCGAGTTTTTATGCTAAACTTTATTGAGAAGGCTCCTGCTGAATAAATGATTTTCGAATTTATTTGATGTTAAACTCATTATAACTGTTGGATTATAATTCAATTAACAGAGATTTTTTCTCTTTCACCAGGCTTACTTTATATAGCCCAATTTAATTCAGCAGATAATATTTTTTAAACTCTTATTTGAGTTATTGAAACTTGTGCTTGAATACCTCATCAATTTAAATCATAATTATACTTTTATTTTACAAATCTTTTTTTGTTATCTTGATAGACTAATTATTGAACCGATTTTTGATAGGCTTAAACTCTTCCTTATTTTAGAATGAATTTTTTAATCTTCGCTAATAAAACTACTCTAATTGCTTGAGTCTTTTTTATTCATAAACTGTGTTAAACAAAAATTAGACGGCTTTCTTAGGAACAGGATAAATGGAATTGTTGTTTACTATTTCTGTGATTTGCTGGATGCTTGCTTATTTATCCTAATTATTGAAAAAATGATTCATCCTTTATAAAATACTGTGGATTCGAATAAATTGAAAAATTTAATTATTGTGATGCTTTGACCTTGATAACTCCGACAAAAATTGATCGAAATGTTAATTTTAAACTTTTTCTTTTAACAGCAATTTCCAAGCAATATCATATTTTTAAAGGAAACAATATCTTTAGATTTATAGCAAGGCGCCAAGGTTAATTTATTTTTGACTGTTTGTTTCATTATCCATGCTAAGTTTCACATATTACAGATAGTGATTTGACAAAATATTTTCAGATTACTTACTACTTTATCTTTAAATTAAAAATAGTTAATGTTCCAGAACATTAAGCAAATTTAAAAGATAACTCTTGCAGTGAATTTCGCTCTTAGCCATATGATTGTTGATGAAGTCGTTAATTTTTGTGATTAGCTTGAGAGAAGCCATTATGCAAACTTCCTCCTCGATATCATGGTCAATAATAAGTGACTAGGTTTTAACCATTTCATGAAATTCTGGTTTAGAAGGACTATATATCATATAATTTTATCTTTTCGAACCAGAGACTACCATCATTGAATTAAGCTTTGGGAGTTTAATAAATTCTCCTGATGTGTTACTATAAAGTTTGCTATAGAGGTTTACAATTCTGTTTCTTAAATTAATAGCCTTATCACCTATTCTTAGGGAAGGAACATGAAAACCCATTTTAAACAAGGTAATAAATAGTAATATTTTAGCTTTAAGATCGTATATAGGGCATTAAGACCTCTCTTTAGAAAAATAAGCTGCAATTTCTTCAAGTCTCTCATACTACTCTTGTTGAATTTTCCCCATATTTTCCTTTGATTTTTTATGACCAATGATATCTAATAGCATTAGAATATATTTAATTTATCTTAAATAGGGCTTAAATTATTGAAAAAAGTCACTGTCCTATGAAAGGAGAATTAATTCAATATTTCCTATTACACTATCCATTATTATCTTTGATTTAGTAATTAAACTCATAGTATCGACTTGCATTAAAGATAGATAAACAACTTTTGAAAGAACATTAGAAATCAAAGTGATTTTTTAAGATTTTTTGCTCTTCATTTCTTCCAGAACGACCATCAGTTCCATTAAAGGAGATATCTACTTGATAAGAGTAACAAAGTCGTTTTAAAGAGAAAGTACTGTTGACACTATTTTATTAGATGTGAGTATCTTATAAGTGAGCTATTCGTCAAACACTATTATTTTTTCTATCAATCGTCGATGGTAGTGAACAAGATGGCTAATCATTTGCTGGAGGTAATTCATGACATGAGAATAAATATTATCTTATCGAATGGAAATAAAGCTGGGATCAATATCATTGTATATTCTCAGAACTATAATATAGTTCTCAAAGAGAAGCAATTGATTTTATTAATATTTGGTAATTATAATCCATTTTTCAAGTAAATATATGATGTCCAGCAGTAATTTTTGAATAGCATCTTTGTTTTTATTTGTTACGTTCAATCTTTCCAGAACTTATATTAAGTTTTTTTGATATCTAAAATACTACTAAATATGTAACCAGGCCTCCCCTTTTCCAGAGACAATATCTAAAATGTTATCAGTGCTGTATCTTTCCAGTGGATCTTCATGTACTATTTTTATTAAAATTTAAAGATTTGGTTCAATCTTTTTGTGGCTATGCCAACTTAAAAAGGCTATAGCCTCATGTTTAATTTTGATTAATTTAAGTTTATTTATTGCAATCGATGTTTCAACTAGAAAAATTTCATCAATTATTAATTTAGACTCTCTCATTGCTTTGTGAATATCCTTATCTTTATTTTTTAATTGATGCTCTAAAGATTCTATCTAATCAATGATTTCAAGTATTGAATTTTTCATGGCATGTTCTTCTTACATTTTGAATTGAGAATTTAAGCTTGACTCTTTCTTTATCATATCTTTTTCAAATTGAGTAAAATGATGTATTGCTGAAAATATTTAGATAGAATCAGATTTATTGGGAAAGAGAAAATGAGGAAAGGAAGCATTTTTTATTTATTTGAGTAAGTTTTGAATGTCTTGAATAAGCAAAAAAATATCTATTTTTAATTTACGATTGTGATTTCCAAAGATTTTTTTTGCAAGTTTCTTTATATTATTCTTAACATCTACAATTTAAATGAAAAAATGTAGGAGTTTTTAAGTTTCAAAGATACAAAGCTAATTCTAATTGATTGCTTTTCTCTTTGTTTAATTGCCATAATACCTATGAAATGTTGTAGATTTAAACTTTAAATAATTGTTCATGTCTTAAGAACTTTCATTTTTACCTGTTGGATTGCTTGTATATTTAAAGTGAAGGATTTTATCATTAATGTAAGAGTAAATTTCTGTTATTTTTTCATGGTCTATAAGCCCTTCTCCAATAATTTAATCAAAAGCAATGGATGCAATAAGTTGCCTTGACTTTAGTTATTCTTCCGTGGCATAAAAATGAATTTTATGAAAACTGGACTCATTGAATTAATTGCAATTATCAGTTCTATGTTCTTATTAATTTTGCATCGGTCTTCTAATTGTACTTTTAAACAATCAAAATAAATTGTGATACATTAAGAAAAAATAAACCCTTTAAATTTATTTATTTGAGAAATTCATTAATGTTAAATAGATGATCTATCAATTATCATATTTGCTTTTTTGAAACTTATTACTCTTAAAAATTTAATAAAATTTAGAAAATCGTATTTTGTCGTTTAATCACAGATCATAATCTTTTCATTGAGAATGTTGATAGATATATCGCTATCAAAGAAAGAAGAACATATATGACAAGTACAGATTTATCTTTCCAGTTTAAGTAGCAAGCCTTTTATATCTCAATCATGCTAATTTTTTTAGGACTTTCTTTTGCTAATATAGGGGGGGCTGCTAAGGGCACCTATTGTAAATTTATTTTAAATGCATACGGAGTAGAATCATTAGGGATGGATGAATTAACCGATTCTTCTTAGTCAAAGTCATGAGGATTTAATTGCATCATGCTATCTTTGAGAGGAGATATATAATTATTTATCTATTCAGTTTTTGAGCTTTTAAATTCATTATCTTTATGGTTGGCTTCCTGCATTGACTTAAAAAGATCTCTTTCTTCTGGCTGTGCATAATATTCTAACATTATTCGATCAATTTATTCTAAAGTAGATCCTATGATCAATTAAAACTAAAGGGATTCACATCTTGTTATTTAAGCTTTTTAACTAAAAAAAGAAAGTTGAGAACTAACCATTCTCTAGATATACTCAGAAGTTCTCATGTGAAAAACGCCAATTAATTCTTATCCTTTGCGTATCTACAGTCGAGTAGGATCATTTGACTCTAATGATTCTAGACCTTCTTTAAATGAGAGTTTTGGGCTTTAATTTTTTAGGTAAGGAGGCATTTCCCATTTTCCTAAAGATGTTAGGATAACTTTATCTATTTAATGTGTCCCTTCATATTTATTCAGATACCTTGAAAGATCGAAAGCAAGTAACAAAGTTGTTTTACTTAAGTAAACTATTGTTCTCTTAGTATTTTAGGGAAGAAAACAAAAAAATATTCCTCTTGCATATCTTTTAAATTCTAATTAATTATGAAAAAGATTATAATAAAAGTTGGTTAGAGTTCTAACTAAATTATAAATAAAAAATAATCTTAACTCTTTAAATCAAGCTATAGAATTTAATATTATTCAATTTATTGTTTTTACAATTTTAATCATAATAATATAATAGCATCAGTCCTCTCAGAAATAATGCTTTGCTATCTCTTAGATATTTTATAAAATTATCAAACGGGATGTTAATAAATTATTTTAAAATTCATTATCTTAAATTATACCGAGATCAAAGAATTTTTTATTTTGTTGGGGGTGTTGGGGCTGATAGGTGGGTCAAAAAAAGTGATTGGACTGATGAAGGCTCGGTTCGAATTTGATTGTTTTAGAGAACAATACAATCAGTAATGTTAGAAGGTGGGTCAGCATTACATTTAAGTTATTTCAAGATTTAAATATTATTGGAATATTCATTAGTTGCTAGCATGCTGGAAATTTTTGCTCCCATTTTGGATGGGGGATGACCACTAACTACATAATTAAAAGGTGGGCGGCTTGCCATTAATTATATTCTTGTAAATTAAATGTATTAGCAACCAAGATATATCATGTTATAATATATAAACCATGTCGAGTTATTTTTGATAAATGGAAATAAATGTATTTTAAGATGAGCTGGTAATGTTCTCTCTTTAAAAATATAGAAAATATTTAAAGGAAATTATAATTAGTTCGTTCAGGAGCAACAACTCAAGGATTAAAACATGTTTTTACTCTTTAATTGCTTCAAAAAATAGGCAAAGTATAATTGTGCATATATTTCATCCATGCGGCAAATATATATTTTCATTTTATTTGCATGATTAATTTTAAGAGAATTAAACTTACTGATGATTAAAATCTTTAGTAATGAATCATTATTATTTTCTTGAATTTAATGCTATTTATTTATTTTTAAAATTGATTTAACCTCATTTGCACATTGAAATTATTTTATTAGTGAATACAAATTGGCCATATGCTTGTTAAATTTAATCTTAAAGATAACATAAATTATTAATATTACAGCCATAATTAAGATGAACATATTTTACTTTGTCAGCCGATGGCCCAGAAACAACTAAAGTGCGAGGGCAGACAAAGTTATGAGCATTATTGAGACATTACTCAACATTGGAAAGATGGTTCATCTCGTTTCAGCCGATCCCTCTCCCTAAGAGAGCACTATTCATCTAACACAAATGCCGATCTCATTAGTTCACATCAATCCCAATAAGATTATGGCATCCCTGAACTCAGCTTTATAAAAGCCTGATTTAGCTATTTTCAATTCTTATCAAATGGAGTAAATGTATTCTATCTTCTTGTATTCGAAGTGGAATAAATGTCCGCGCGTGTTATAGATTAACAGATTAGAGGGGCTATAATAATGGCGAAAGGCAAATTATCAAACATTCAACTCTTCATTTCTTCATCAATATGATGCTCCTTCTTATCCTGACCTTGAAGCTCCAATCACTTAAAAGTTTGCAAAAACTGAATTACAATCCATATACAGATCAGATTACTTCTTTTGTGGAAATGACTTTATTAGTAATTATTTGAAAAGATAGACAAGTTATAAAAACTACATCAATCACTCAATAGGCGTACCAATTACTGATTTTTTAGTTTAAGTCAACGAGCTGCAATACAGAGACTTTAAACATAGAAAACATTTTGCTTTTTTGGGAAATATAGTCAATTAAAAGAATATTGCTATGATTAATCTACTCATCAATATCATATGGCCACTCATTCGTCAGCAACTCAATGATGTACAATTGCATATTTACGGAAGTGGGTATAATAAACAGTTGCAAGCTAGGAAAAAATAGTTGGAAAAACAAGGTATTTTTATCAGAGGTTTTATCGAAAATACTGAGGAAATACAAAAATATCGGGCCATACTCTATCCAATATCACATACCACAGGAACAAAGGGTGCTATCGTCGAAGCATGGTTTCATCACACTCCAGTAGTCACAACTCCCATTGGCGCTTAGGGTCTTTTTCTTGAAACAAGTGAACCAAGATTTTCTGCGATTTAAAATGGTCAGGCATATACAGCCTTTTTCAAAGAAAGAACTTTTAGCAAAAAAGAAGAATAAGATGAAAAATTGGTAAAGCAATACTATGACAAAAATAAGTTGACTTAGGAAATAGGAAAGTTTACATTTGGAGGTCTTTGCAATAGTTTCAGTTACCTTTAATTTGCTCAGAACGCAATACAAATATACTCTAATGAGTAAATTTGGAGATCTTGCTTGCAAAATAGTAGAAAATCACTTTTAAAACATCAATCTTAGTTGCAATTATAAGTGAATTTAGGATTTGGGATTTCACAGGTAGAACTAGCAGCTCACTAGGGACGACGAAGAAAAGAGTATTGCGAAGAATGGGATCGATATCTTCAATCTCGATAGGGTTATAACAAACTACATGAGAGGAAAGCCAAGTGATTGTTTATATTATTGATAAAATAGTAATATTCATGCTGTAGGCCCGCAGTAATTTATAAAGTTATGTAATAAAGTCTAACAAATTATCTTTGCAAAGACAAAATTTTCATTATAATTTAATACTTCCATTTTGTAGTTTTAAATCAAAAAACAAAGGGTTCTATATTTTTATTCTTTTAAAAATATTTGTATTTTTTAAATAGTTTTCACTTTTATAAAGGCATAACAATAAGGATTAGTATACGATCACTCGATCCCCAATTGCTATTACCGGAGTCTTGTGAGTAAATTATTGAATTCAGGGTGAGCTGTCTTCACAAAACTATTAAAAACTGCATTCTATCGATGGTATTGCTCTTCTCTCATCTCCTCAAAATTGTTCTCAAGTTCTCTTTTGTTTGTTCTCTGTGACATATTTTTTCCTTTTTTTTCCTAATATGAAGTATCGAGCTATTTATAGTTCATTAATTAACGCTGTTCCCAAAAACGACTTTGTCTGTCTCTCTATCGGCACAGTTATTCATAATCTAAAATTCTAAAAGGCATCTCTTCGTTGAGATTTTTGATTCTTTCTAATGTCTATCTATAGTTGGGAGCGTAAACAAGGATAAATGTTTAAAGATGTGGTTTGATATCCTAAGTGGTAGTAAAGGCCGTAATTCCAAGATACTCCCGAACATCTGAAGCAGTTAGATCTTCTAATATTCGCTAAATGCAAACAGGTTTAATGTTCTTCATTTTGTTCCCGTCAAAGGGACACAATCTCCTTACTCGCATGTCCTTAACCATTAGTGAGAGACAACTCTCATCTATGGTCCTGTAAATCAGCAGCAGTTGATCGTTCAGCCGTTAAATGTGTAAATTGTGAAAAAAATGTTGTACTAAATTGATATCTGCAACTGTTTGAAGAGATATATATCCTTTTCGATCATCGAGAATGGTCCTTCTGAAACTTTCATGGACATAAATAAATTAATCACTAAAAATGTATTCTATGATATGGGCGAGCTGTTGCTGGTTGTTGGTGGCAGACTAACTGATCAGCTCCCATTTTTATGTCATGACTGATTATATCTGTGAAATTATTATTATAAACCAGATGAAAAATAACTCTTTTATTTATTGAATATATCTCTACTGTCATCAGCAAATTAATTATATTTGGGAGCTATTTCCCTAAAATAAAACTATATTGCCTATTAAAATACATCACTAGCTCATCTCTTTTTTACTACTTATGACATTGATGAGGGATTCCTTAACTTCCAACACTTTCATCAAATTACTTATCTCGCTTCGCAACTCATCGTTCTAATTTTCAAGAGATATGGTAAACTCTGTGTTCTTTTTATCCTTCTCAGCTAGCAACGCTTTCATACGAGCTTGCATTTCTTAAACTAAAAGTTGCTATTTTTGTTAAAACTGTCCTTGAATTTATGTGATTCTTGTCTAGTTATCCTGCTACATTTCTGTCAGCTCCTGCTCTTTAACTTTGTTTAATCTTTTAACTTTTTCAAGCCAATCTCGTTCCATTTTATCTAAATTATTCTGTGCTTGTTCTTAGGAACGTTGAAGTAATCTTCTTTCCTCTTCCAGCTATTGAAGAACTTGTTCGTAAGCCTGTTGATACTATTGAATCTTGCGCAATGCTTATTCGACGTCTGCTCGATGATCCATTAGTATGCCCTGATTATTGTCCAGTTTATATTCCTCAAATTGGTTAAGGATGTTTGTTTTCTCCTCCTAAAGTTATCTGAGAGTGTTTTCCTTATCTTTTTATAGCCAGTCAAAACGTTCCTTCCAACGAACCAATTATCGGTTTAACCTTTCATTCTCTTGTTCCAAAAATTTCTGTCTTATTATTAGCTCCTATATGTGTCCATCTTTTTCTTCCAATTCAGTTTATAGCCTCTTCTTTTACACGAAGTAGTTATTTAACAGTAGCTTCATTTACTTTTCCTTTGCCTACCATACTCTTCTCTCATCGACTTTGTCATTGTTAACACCTTTCACAGCAGTGCTTAACTTTAGATTTATGCTATGTAATTCATCGTTTTGTCTACGTAAGCGAAATATTTCGCTTTATCGTTCCTAATTTTCAGTTTCGCGATGCTTGATTCGTTATAAGTACTCATTGAGCTGCGACTTGAGATCATCCCCTTTGCTCTTGAGCTTACTCTACGACAACTTTAGCAGTTAGTTGGTCTCAGTTAAAAAATGTATTCTCTATTATTGTTGTTCACTCAGAATGCGGTCCTTTTGTTGAACTAAACTTGTCTCTTGCTACTTGCTTCGAAAATCTTTAAGCTTGCCTTTGAGTTTTCGAGCAAGGAAGGAAAACAAAGCTCCCTCACCATCAATTTGATTGACATCAGCGAGTTGATCCTTGTTGAGGCCGAACTCTTGTAGCAAGTTAACAACTTGCAATTTAATCCGAAATAAAATTTCTTAATTCTTAATTTTAAGGAGATTTTCCATTCGCTAAGCTTTGCCTTCTGAAAATTCTTTCAAATTTTGCACTTCATTCTCAAGCTCCTGTGCAGTAAGATATTTTTTTAATTTATCCACAAGACACTCGCACTTGTTTGTCAACTACCGAATTTTTAATTCCTTAGTTTAATTTTATTTTCTTAGAATTTAGATTGTACGGGTAGACTCGCCTCTCAGCAGTGTTGATGCGCGTGCACGCTCATCTCCTCCTTCAAATAATAAAAGTCGACTGCTTGAGGATACGTTGTTAATGTTAAGGTGCGTTGCCGATCGTATTTGGCTGACAGTTTTTTCAGTTTGTTAGTTGGGAAGAAGATTGGTAATGGTAAGCTTTTTATCAACTCCAGTGCGTATTTCTGCCTCGATTGATTTTTTGGAATCAAATTGATCATGTTTATCCTTATTAGTGGTATATATCTGTTTGATCTGGCTACGGTAGAGGGCTTCTATTTATTTAAGTTTATCATTTCTGTGATTTGTGCGGCGTTATTAACGTTCCTTTAATTGATCAGGCTCATTCATATTCGATATTATATTTAATGGACCTGTTAAATATATCAATAAAAATCATTAGAAAATATTAATAATGGATAAACAAGGAAAATTTATTGATTTCATTTGGTTTAGTATTTTCCTTATTAAAAAATTATAACACTATTGAAATAATCGTTTTATTAGTCAATCAGTCTTATTATCTTAATAACCACCGTTACATGTCGCAGGTAGATCCGCATCAAATCGAACAACTACTTCAGGTATCACTACTAATATTAAGGAGGGCAAAATCGCTTCAATGTCCGATATACTCGCTTTCATCGCACAACAAGTCAATGCAATTGCCAGTGCACAAATAGATGAACTGGAGGAGAGAGTGACAGAATTAGAGAGGCCGAAGGGCATGGACAGGGTCATGATAGAGGAAGTTAAAACAATTGTTTAGGCCATGATAGATCAACGAGAGGAAAATATGCGCCGTGGATTAGATAGAAAATTACGTGATAACATTAGTAGCTTTGAAATGCAAGAAAACTCCCGTCATAGCCTTAATGAGGTTGATTTTGCCAATTTCATCAATATACACCACGGAACGCAGCAAAGTCAGCAGCCTCGCAAGCAAAATATTCTCTTACAGCCCCAACTTCCAGCCAAATCTGATAGTTTTCAGCTGTAAATAGGACAGTTGCGTGATGAAGTACTGGCTAAAGCAGAGAGGCGAGAATTGCAATAACTTCGGGCAGCCGTTGGCAATTTAGGGAAAGAGGTTATAGCAAAAGTCACGTTTTAAGAAGTTTAAAAGCTTATCATCAAATTTCAAAAGGATACGTTCCTGAAAATAGCACAGGGGAGAGGGCAGATTGATGAATTAGAAGCCCGAATGCAGAGACAGATTGAAGGACAGCATTAAACTTGGCAGAGGGAACTGCAAGAGCTATCCAAGAATAAAGGATTTTTTTCTAAGTTTGAAAAAAAGGTGAAGAGGCAGGGAGAAAATTTGCAGCAGCTAATTGCTAAAATCGATGAAATGGATCGTTGTGCCTTGGAACTGCAGAATTAATGCAAGCAAAGTCATGGCTTAATTATCTAAGACATGGGCTAACTTCAGGGGATTGTTGAACGCATTGCAGAACATAAAGAAGAGTAGCTTTTACCAAATTATATTAATAATTAAAGGGAGAATCATATTGGTAAAGGGGCTTTATGGATGGCTGCCCCTGCCACTTTTAAAAACGGTTGTGTGGTTTGGTCTCGCGAAATAACTAATTAGGAGCCTTAAAATTTAGAATTTGATAGTGGCAAAAGCTGCATCAGATTAGTAGGCCCTGGCTTCTATGAGATCACCTGCATGATTTACGGTGGAGCTACCAAAAAACCTCCTATGTTAATATGCAATTCTTAAGTAGTAATTCGGTTTGAACAGCATAATCAGCAAGCATAATGCATCAGTCGATGGCAACTTCGAGAGTGGATACAAATTCGGCAGAGTCGCAGCCAACTATCAATACGAGTGTAGGGAGAGGACTCATTTTCATGTATCCTACTATGGGTAAGTCGCCTCTCATCTTGATAATTGGATTACTGTGTTATCTTATAATAATTATTCGATTGAATAGAATGAAAGAACGACTCTCTGGATGAGTTTAATATAATTGTTTCCCAAATACAAATCATTTTTCTAAAAAATTTATACAAGAAGTGATAGATTTTAAAGTCTTCCTAAAAGTAAAATCATAAACGATCCATACCGTAATAATTTGATAAGTTTAATCAGTGCGCGCTAGTTTTAAGCCCTTCAAGATATTACATAATCATTGCAGTTAGTTTAGCATGATGTCAATGGTTGACTGATTATGTAGCAAAGTCAAGCTTTTGAAAAAGAGATAAAAGAAGATTCATCAAATTAAAAATAAGCGTGGCATCACTAACATACCAAAACATAAAGGTTTTGCATATTTTCTTTTCGATGAATCAATCCTCTTATAGTTGAATAAATTTGGTAATCACCTCTCATTGATGTTTTTACCAAAAACTCGACACCTAAGACTATATAATACACTTATGGATGCAATACCTAACAAATTAGCATCTTTATTGAGATTATCCTCTTCAATAAGGTCATAAAATTTGGCTTTTTCATTTTATTTTTCATTTGAGTAATCATTGCCTAATATTCTTTTAAAGAAAGACTCATTAAATCTCTTCAGGATTCTTTCAAATATATACAGAATTTAAAGCATCTTTGAAAAGGAAAAATATATCGATACCCATCTTGAGGTTATTACTTCTTTTTGCACTCTTAAAGAGTATACACTGAAATAACTCTGAAATAGATGCAACACCAACAACAACTGCATAAAATTTCATTCAGAAGGTGATTTATATGCACAATTTTTTCTTGTGACTCGAGGGATCTTAAAGATCAGCGGGTAATAAATAAATACAATTATAACAAATTTCGATTATTTATAGAGTGCAGGAGCTCAGTCACTCGAACTTTATAAATAGGATATTGATTAGGAGCGCTAAACTTTTAAAAGGGTTTCTTTTCTCATGAAGTGCTTTTTCTATTAAAAGGAGGACAGATAATATTATTTAGTCTCAAATTGACATAATTTTTCATTACACTCTCAATGAGAAATGTTTCTTTGGATTAGAGTTGTTTTACTTTGGATGCCTTTCTTCTGGTTATAATTTATCTATTGATACAATCTATTGTAAATGAATGAAGAGAAAAATCAAATTAATCAATTTTGCCTGATAATCGTAAATAAATGAGGTACCTTTTGCTATTTCTGTAAAAATCAAGAGATTCTTAAAATTAAAATAATTCTAAATTAATAGATTGATCTTTACTCAACAATTAAGTTTAATATCGATATTTTAGTACTTTCTATTTTTAATTTTTGGCTTTAAGTATATATAAGAATCAAAGTTTTAAGTTTAAATGTTGTCAACTAGTTTTTTGTTCATATTTCATATTTCCCTTTTGGCGTCTCCGATTTAATATTGACTCCCTAGTACCATGTGCCCAACCCTGATTGCCGACTTCACAGACCTTTAGTTCTTTGAGAATACGATTTTTGCTTTCATAGAGCGTCTATTATAAGATACTCTATGGATCTCCTGGCAAAATGTTCCTAACCTTAAACCATAACATGACTCTCCTATAAATATCAGTTTATATGTCCTTCTACGAATTGATTAGAGGCGTTTGTGCTCCTTTCTTCGATTTGCTATGACGTGGAGGTAGTAAAACAGAATTTTATTTGTCTATCTTGTCGCGTTTGCTCATGTGATGCGGTTATTTGCCTAAATTTATAATTTCTTATGACAATTTTAGCAATATATTTACAAAAAATAGGTCAATCGTTTTTTGGTAGAAGAAAGAATCATGCCGAGGGTAGGCAGGAGAAAGCTATGTTTGGATAAATTTAATTCCACAATATGAGTGTTAAGGTTCTCCTAAAATTTGGAAGGCGTAGTTCCTTTTTCTATTAATAGCGTTTTTGTGGAAGGAGCATAAGTCTTCGCTTATATTTTCATCAGTTGTGATTTTAATACAAACTATAAATGATAACTCAAAGAAAAGAACAATAATTCATCTACTCTTGACTTCACCATCCACTGTTTAAATTCACTTTGTAAAACTACTGTTATAGATGAACTAAATTTTATTTATACTATATTTATCAGTACAATCACTCCATATACTAATAGTTAGTGTTATCTTTTTTATCTTAGGCTAGTTTTAGCAAAATCAAATTTCCTATAAAACAACAGCAAATACTAATAATTCATAACCGTTAAATAACTCCGAAATAAATAAACATCAAGCTTTGTCTGAGCATAAACTTTTATTAGGTGCAGGACTACAGGGGTGAGTTCTTTGAATTTTTCCTGTTTTTTAATATAATAAGGCTTTTTTCGACTCTGACCCTAAAATTTATCTTAGACTAATCGATTTGCTCTTGACTAAAACACATTTGAGATGAGGTAGCAATCTGTTGTGCATTTTTTACTGCCCCAATATGCCATCTTTTTCTTAATTCTCCTCCGCAACTGATAGATCTTAAAGGCAGACACTGATGTCTTCAGCTTCTTCAGCAAAATGATAATCATTCTCCAATTCAGCAATCGTCAGTTGCATTTCCTCAATCTGCTCGTCTAACTAAGTTATTTGTTTTACAAGCTGTCTGTTTATTTGTATTTCTTGTAGTACTGTCTGTAGATCTTCCTCGGGCTTTGGTGTATTTTAATAGGCGTATAATACTTCTTTGAGAGGTTTAAAAGCAGGAATAATTTTTGGTTTGCGGACCGGTTTGACTTTAATCTTGAGTCTGCTGGGATTACAGTGCTCTTGCGGTTAACTCATCGAATTATCAATAAAATCAATAATTATAAGAAAGATTATCCCATCCATCTTGATTGTCGTAATAAATACGTATTTGATTGATAAAGATAACAAAAGTTGGAGTCAGCCTATGCAAAATTGTAAAATTTATAATTGCCAACCGTAAAAGATATCTTTCCACTAGTGAGAAATAATTAGACAATGATGGAAGATATCAAATTTGAAGTTCATCTTACAAAATGTATTCACAGTTGTTTTACCAGTCATATAATATCTTTTTTCCTCTGCTGTATCGAGGCAGTTCTTATCTTTTAGTGTAAAATCCTAAAGCAGCTATTCTTTCTGAATTGAAATGGATGTTCTCCTCTTTCAAACAACTAAAGGATCCTATTTGAACTCGTAGCATTGATGAAATTTTACCATCAATACCCTTTCTGTCTGTTCTTTTCAAAACTTTTCCCTAGACCCATACAAAATTTTCATCCCTCACATCAATTTTATCATAATTTTTAACATCGAGCGGCACCATCATTCTTTATTTGTTCAGTTTGGCTTGAACACATCTGCGTTAATACTCCTCTATTCCATCTGTATCGACAGTTTTAAGGTAATTTCTGATTAGATTATCAACTAAGATATTAGCTGAGAGTTTATATTTTCGAAGATGAGAGTTACAAATAGGACATTCATCCAGAAAAAGCTGGTATTCTGTAATACACTATCTACAGAAGTGATGATCGCAGCGGGTGGTTGCAGTATTGCAGATATAATCTTAGCAGAGTGAGCAGGTTATGCAAAATCCTTGATACTAGGCATTTTGTTAGGGCTGTTTTTTTTTTGGAGTGATATTTTTTTGTTTACGCTGTTAATGATTAATTAACTATGACATAATAATAAAGATGTGTTTGCTAGCTTAAATATGTTGATTTATAGGAATGGCTTTTAAAATTCGTAATTAATTGATATTATCTTATACATATAGGCATTAATATTCAATAAATCCCTAAGTTAATCAATAAAAACATTGATTATTTAGAGAAATGAATTCATTAGTTTAATTATTATTAATTCATGAAAAGCTATATTAACCCATTTCTATTAGTTCAAAACAAAATTAATAACTAATAACTTTACTTTGAACAATAAATATGATTCACAAATCAATTGTTCATTTTTTCTTTTCTTGAATAGTCACAATTACCCATCGATTAATTTGTAGTTGTAGAAACACTAAATTAATACTTTCTCCATCTTTTTCATAATTTATCTATATTATTTGACCAGTTCCTTGGAGCTGTCTGCTTAGAATTTGTTCTGGTTTAAGTATCCTTGATTAAGAGGAATGGGAAAGTATTCTAAAGGATCCATTTTTCGCATTAACTAATATTTCCTTCCATTTTTATGATTCTCTGTCATAATAATGAGCGTAAGGCTATTTAATGAGAAGCTTTGCATCATCTGATAAAGCAAAAAATGGTGATAAGCTATCTTTAATCGTATTTTTATCACCTTTTTAGAACCTGCTGATCATATTATCAATAGTTAATAACACTTATTTTTTCATTTGCTCTTTTCTGGATGATGTAGCCTTCTCCTTAATCAACTCAATTTGCATTCTACTTTCAAACACTCCATTACGATATTCGCCACTCCATTTCCTACCAAGATGATCTGAAAAAATTCCAGTCCCATGCATGAGATGATCGATCCATTAACCTTAATATCTTGTGCCGTTGGCGAATTTAAATAGCCCTTTACCGTTATGTTTATTTTTCTTCCACTAGCCTTCATAAATAGAACCATCAGGATAGTAGTACACGCCATATCCTTCCATTAAATCTTCTTCCCAATTACCTTCATACATTTATTTTCCCATTTGAGAGGTGACTGTGTTAGGAATAGTCAACACTCCGAAGCCTTGTTTGACTTTATTTCCTTTGATCATTTTCCACCTGCCCTCGTAAATGACTCCATTAAGATATTCGAACCGACCGTATTCAGTTAATTCGTGAGCAGGAATTTATAGTTCAGGCTCCTTTTGCACCTCTTAAATGACATTTTTTGCTTATTTCTTTGGGCCCATTTTATATAACTTAAATAAATGATACCATAATTAATAATCTATAAGGAATTTAATCATATTTTCGAGATATTTTCTGAAGTCAATGCTACTAGTCATCATCTGACAGCTACCCTCTCTCTTTTAGCTGTGCTTTTGTATAAAAAACAGGTCTATTGCCTAGCTCCTCTTCAAGAAGTTGTTTTTCGGTCATTTATTCGTTCGTCAGCAAAAAATCAAAGCAAGTACGCCCATACTGGATCATCAGTCTGTCTTTCAGCCGGAACTATTCTCTGAACTTAACCAATGTTCCAAATTTTGACTTCATATCTCTCAAATAGAATTTTCCATTTTCATAACGGATTTCTGAATGCACCCGTGAAACTGAAATATCAGTAATTTTGATTTAGCATTGTTGCCCACGACCCATTCTGACTGGAATCTTTTCATCAGGACAGATTACATGAAGATTTCTTTCTTTAAGTTCTTCTCTCCTTTCGTGTTTCTCTGTAAAACTCTCAAGCACAATGTATGGATTTTCTGGCTTCTAGAAGGTGATAAGTTGCATTTCTTTTCCCTCAGCAAGCAAGATAGTTTTGGGCAAGAGAGTTTTGCAAATTTAGCATTCGAATTTGCTGAAGTTATAAGAAACCGATATTCCACTGATTTACCGCTTGACTTTACTGGTAATCCAATTTTTGAGACATCCTGCATGAACCAACTAACACGAGCCTTTACATGCGCATGGGTTTATCAATGGATCAGTGGGCGTTGCCTCATCGCACAGGCAGATTTTACAGGTACCTAAAATGTTTTATTCTCCCACTTTATGCACACCGTTATTTAGCTAAAGATGGGAGGTTTCCTTTAGAGTTTTATAGGCATTACTATCTCGTACCTCGATCACTAAGTATTCCACTCGCCCAATTTTAATGTAGTTGCCAATTTCTAAATTAAAAATAAATTACAGAGAGGATAGCCCTCATTTCCAGGATCTTTTTCAAAATCTTTTAGAACAATAAATGAATTTCTAAAAATATCTGGATGCTCTTGACGGATGTATGGATGAGGAAGCACTCCGCTGGCATCAGCAGATTGTATTTTAAACTATTTAGTATCTTTATCAAAGATAATTGATGCAATATATATATTTTCCATGGGGGGATCCTTTTATTTTTAGGGGTAATGAATAAGTGTTTTCATGGCTGAATAGAGGCAGAATTACAAGTCACATGGCGATATATTCTACAATCTTTATTTATTTTAAAGCCTTAAGTAGAAAAATTTTTGTCATCGGATTAGTAATCGTAAAGGGCATGAGAATCCTTATTCCAAGTGTTGACTTCAAGGTCAATACTGTATAAAATAGAAAGTACTAGGGGGGTTTTATTATTTATTTTTTAAACAGATTGGCAGTCCAGGACAGCATAAATAAAATGGCTATATTTATTTTATAAACAAAAAAGAGCATTTATTAAATCGAATTCAGTTATATTTCCATTACTGAATTAATATCAAGATATTTTCAAGTCTTTGGAATCTGGCCTTGGAAAACAAAGAGTGTATATTAATTAATACTTTCCATAAGCTATAATTCCTATACTCTGTGCCGGCATCCGAATCTTAATCTCATCAATTTCTGAAGAGTAAAATTGTTGGCTCCAGTTCAGCAGTACATAAATTTATTTGCCTAATTAATTTATAAATTTATTTGATAGAATTTGATTAACTCCTTTGCTGATATCGCATTTGTCTAAAGGACTTGCATCTTTTCCTTGAAAGTAATCCTTATATTGATTATAATATAGATTACATTTTTTTAGCATGGCAATTACCCTCTTATCATAAAATTCAAGATTTTTTGGTAGATATATACCATTTCCATTCCAAAAAGCTATCATTATGCCTTTTAAAATTAAGTAAATATTTTGTGAAAGGGAACCTTTGCATGTAAAATCTTACTCACTCATTGTATACTCGGTGATAATTTAATAGATCTTAAAAGACGGCCAAAGGAATCTACTAAGTAGCACAGGAATATTTTTATCATTAAGGGATGCTCTTTTGGCTCCGCTACTGAGTGACCCTGATATATACTGCATTGTTGCATCATTTGGAGTTTGTTATATATAAATATTTATTTTTTTAGTGCCTAATGTTAAATTTAGTGCCTTAAGAGTTTGTAATTATCCAACTTGTAAATCAAATTTTTAATGAGCATGAAGGGACACCTTTATAATATATTTTAAAAAATATGCAAATAGCTATAAAATCAATATAAAAATTATAATTATTCATACAAGGATCAAAGATTAAATTTCTTCGATGATATCCATAATTAATATTGTATCCATGGAAAGTTCTAATTTAAATTAGGAATTCAATATAATTCAAGCAATAAATTTGATTATAAAATCTTTGATTTTGTTGCTAAATTTTAATAATTCATTCTAATTTTTTAATTTATGGTTGATAAAATTTTATTGATAGTGGGAATAGTTGTATATCGCCTAAACTTCTAAATAATCCAAAAGATTATCAAGTTTTTATATCAATAAATTTCTCCATTTCTAAAATGAATTACAAAGAGTCAAATTGTGTGATCCCCACACTTTGTATGGATTATTGTTCTCATCTCTCATTTCCATGCTTTATAGTTAGCATAATAGCTATGGTGAGTTAGTAAACAGTCCTTTACTTACTAAATATCCTTCAACGTAAAGTCCCACCGCTACATTTTTAATTTGCTGAAGCACTCTGATTTGTTCTCTTAGCCATTATTTTGTAATAGAATTTCCCACTAAATTTTCTTTTAGATAGTTTCCAAATTTTGAAGATAGTTGCTGATTTTCACAAGACCAATCTCTGAGATGAACATACCCAATTGGTCCAATTTTTTATTAATCCTATTTGAGAAGTTATGTTAGCATAATATTTAATGTATCTTTCACCCTCCTCTGCGATGCATGCCATTAAATTTAATACAGCTCAAGAACTCTTAAAATAAAACTGTTTTTAAATTGACCAAATGATGGTGTATAGTGATTAAACCAGCTTTTAGAAATTTATTGATAAATTTGACAAGTATTTACAATAAAATCTAAACTTTAAAAATAAACAACAACGCATTAAGGAAGCTAAACTGAACTGCCGGGTGCCAATATAATCTAATAATATAATGCAGAGAATCTAATTGAATCTTTCTCCTTTGAAAATTTAAATTCTTTAAAACTGCCTTTTTTGTCTAATACGCTGAATAATAAGCATTGTGATGTATTTGGTTGTCTTACAGCAACAAAACCAAAAGGCATGATTCCTCCATAATTTGCAGTAAAAGTTTGATTTTAAGTCAAAATCGCCGAGGCAGCCGTTGGTACAATATACTACATCTAAGGATTTGATGGTATGTGAATATTTGGAAAGCAATAATTAAAATGTTTTTAATGCTCTGACACATTTGACAATTTGATCTTAGCTATAAACATCTTTTTTCCTTCTTTTTCTTAAAGATGAGAGGTCAATTCAGAAGTGATTCCGTTAATATTGCCAAACATTGATAGTTTTTTATCGACAATATCTTGAAATACTTGCTTCATAATATCAATAAATATAATTATAATTTCTTCTTGATCAAATATTATCTAAAACTCACAAATTAAAGTAATTCTTCAAATAAAATTATCAGAAAAAATAAAATATTGTTATCTGCTTGTATCTCCTACCTTATTGAAATAAATTATTCAAAGACGATAAAGAAGTATTTTCATCGCCTATTAATATACACAAGCATTCACCACATCACCAGTTAGACAGTAGAATTTTGATTGCTCATAAATATTATTGTGCTATCATATGCTTTCTATTTTAGAGATTTAGTCCTATTTTTGCTTTATGATTTTTTCGTGAGCTGCAATCTGCCTTTGAAGACGCTGGATATCAAACTGACTTTTGGAATCATTTTTTCCCTCGAGATCAGAAATTTTCTTTTTTAAGTCTGCGATCTAGTCTTTCTTTTCTTGGATCATATTTTGCCTAATTTCCACCATTTTGCTATGTTCTTGCTTAAGCTCACCGTAATATTTATGTTAATTAATAGGTTTAATTCTGCTTTCTTTTTGATTGTCTAATTAGGACATGGCCACGTTCTTTGATGATTACTCGATTTCTGCCGGACAGCAGTTGTTACCCATATTAATATTATAAAAGATTATATGGTTAGTAAATACTGATTAAAGTTTCAGATCGACAGCTAGGTCAACTGTTTTATGGAAATTACTCAACTTCAGATCATTTAAAAATAAAATAGCACAAAAATAAACTTTCTTTCTGATTTATTTCGTTTATTGATAGAATTTTCATTTTCAATTAAATTTTTTCCCTCCTAATTGAAAATTTTTATTCATCTTATGGTAATACCGATTTTTTGCATTTACATACAATATAATTTCTTTATAAATAACCAATAGGCACCCAATGATATAAATCGAACAGTTATCACTCTAACTTATGAATTCTCCCTTTTTTCAGCAAATGCTAAAGAATTAGGTCCAACAATACACTCAAAAATTATCAAATAACAACACATGCGAATCAGATTCGCAGAGGTTGCCAGACCTCATCACGGAAATCAATGGATATCTCATCCAAATTACAGAATCAGCTCTTGAAGAGGAAAACAGTCATAACTATATCGCTTTCATGAATAAAACATAGGAGATGTGTCATGAGCTATCAAGAAAAATAGAAGCAAAACTTGAGAGAAAAATAGATGCATTATCTTTTCAAATTTAAAAGCTAGAGTTGAAGCTTAACGAAACAAACAAGAATCCCAAAAAAATTTCTTTATAATCGAGCAAACTTCAAGACGAACGGAAACTGATCACTGAGCATATACTTGAAAGTAGTCGTAATATTGGAAAAAGTCAAAGCAATATCAACCTTAGAAAAGATAAATCAGCCGTTAATATAAATAATCATCAATAAATTTTAAATACTAATGATTCAGGGATTGACTACAGTATCAAATTAGTAGAAATGGAGGACAACAGTCGATAAATTATAAATTAGCTTAGAAAAAACATGTAAAAGAGTATTTAGAAGTTAACAAAACAATATATTTAACTGGAAAAAAGACATGCTACTCTAAAGTAGAGTATGGAAGCAGGTTTATCAACCAACTTAGAAGGAGTATGGAATGTTCTCAGTGACCTTTCAACAAGAATAATAAAATGCTAATCTCTTAAATAAAGCATCCCTATTTATAGAAAATGATGTTTTACTCAATATTTATTACCAATTTAAATTTTAAAAATCATATAATTAAAAATAAATAATTATTGATAAACTATGAGAAACATGATAATTATACAAATAAGTACAAATTTTTCGGTATAAAGATATTTTTGATTTATATTGCATTTATTTTTAGTCGCAACATAATATCTTTATCATCTCATATGTACTTTCAGATTTTATATTTGTAATTTCATGATTTCATATTTGTAACTAAATGAAATTACTGCTGAAAAACTGTTTCTCCATTTTTAACTTAAAAGTACCGAACATTGATATTGATCGGTATATGTCTAAATCCAAGGGTTGGTAAGCTGATTGTGAACAAGTGGCCGACTCCCTGCAAAAATTTGGACTTATCTATGTTAAGGATAATAGGGTCAATGTGAGTCAAAACAATGAATTTCTTGATATGATGGAGAATTATTTTGAGTTGAGAAGCAATCAGTTCGATGCGGGGAAAAGAAATATTGATGTTGTGTAGATGCAAAACTAAATGCCTCTGGGAATTAAACATTGCTATAGTGAAAAATTTGTTAGCTATAAAGAAGACAAGGAAAAACTCAAACCACCTCACTTATCACTGACTCCTTTCGAAAGAGTCGTAAATCCTACTTGGAGATTTCATTGGGTATTAAATTCTCCCAATAATGTGCTGCCAGTAGAATTTCCTGAATTCCCTCATAAAATAAACTTATGGGGTCAAAATTTAAAAAAATGTAGTTTGATTATAGCCGAAATGGCGGCACTGGGTTTGGGACTTGAGAAAGACGCATTTACGAGAAAAATTGTAAATGGAGATTTTTATGTTTCACCGACAGGAATAGACCTTAGGAAAAGTGAACCTGGGAAACTTCTCACTGCTTTTCATCGCGACTTAGATCTTCTAACAATACATGGTAGATCTCGATATCTCGGATTATATGCTTGGCTCAATACAGGGTAGAAATTTTTGGTAAATATGCCTGAAGGTCATTTATTGGTTCAGTGCGGGAAGCAGTTAGAGTGGCTAACGGGCGGTCTGATAAAAGCTGGATATCACGAAGTCATTCACAATGAGTTGGTGGAGAAGGCAAAGCAATAAGCGATAAAATCAAAAAGGCTGCCTTGGAGAATTTGTTCGGTCATGTTTTGCCAAGTATAAGGCAATCAAAGTTTAAAACCATACCCGCAATTTTTGACTAAAGAAGTATAAACTCGCTATCCGGATATAACAGCTGATGAGCATGCTATACAGGAATTGACCTAATTAATTAATACTGAAAGTCAATAAAATTGATTTATTTAAGGACAATAAATTTAACTTTAGAATTTTTTTTAGCTGATGCAATAATAGCTATCTATTAAAAAAAATAAGCACAATTTATTAAGAATGAAGCTGCTTAGGAATATTTCCCTTAAATCAAAGGTTTGTCATTTCTCTTAATTTTTTGTGAATTCTATAGTAAATGAGTTAGTGGCCAATTCAAAAAATGTATTTGTCAGTTGATTGACATTTTTAAACAAATAGTAACAAATAAAAGTGTTTCAAAAATTTTAAAATTTTAACAATGAGTATTTTTTTTAAAAAAAATTGGGAAATTGGGGAAATTATTTATAATTTATTAAAATTATCTTTGAACATGATAAAATTCTGCTTTAACACTTTATAAATATTATCTTAACTCAAATTTGTCTCCAAATAATATTATCGAACTTTTAAAACTAAAAATTATCTTAAAAGGGAATGGTAAATATCTAAAAGTTAGGATAACTTAAATTTGTTGACTATATATTATGGAGTGAAATTGTATAATTATAGGCTGTTTCTATCAAGCAATAACTTTGAATACTTCGTACTCAATTACTTTAAAGTTGCTGCCGTTGGCTGCCCCAGAGAAAGCAGTGTAGCTTTCCTGTTTGTTGTTATAAAGGCCGTTCAAGTTAAAATAGGTTGGAAAAACTGACCGACTGCTGTTGTTCTAATTGCACTTGTCAGAAATCAAAATGTCACTGTTATTTCCAAAGCAAGGGCCATAACTTGCATTATTATGAGTGGCATAAGTGCTATTATTGTTGGGCATTTTCTGTCTAAGGTTTAATGACAACAGAAATGTGCTGTTTGTACTATCAGCAGAAGTACTGCCATCGCTCTTCCAAGGATTTGGACTAAATCCTCCGATTATCTTGCCAAATTCAGTTCGAATAAGAGTTAAAGTGTTAGGAATAGAGTCACAACATTTGTGAAATTCAGCCGCGCTGAATTTATTTTCTGAAGCTCTGAACAGAAGCTCCAACCTTTTCGGTTTATTGAGTGCCAATTTAAGAAATTAAATCTGTTAATTTGAGGAGTCAAGAATTTCACTTAATCTGAGCAAGGGCTGAGAATAAACGATTTTAGATTAGAACTCAAAATTTTGCTTTTTAGCCTGCTTCTATTGGATGAGAAAAGATTAAAATATCCTCTATTTGAGATTGAGAAGTTATTCGATTATCCTTTTGGACTACTGCTTGTAGGTGTCAATAAGGCGGGCTTATGCCACTTCGCGATCAGCATTAATTTTATTGAGTCTTGAGTACAGTTAATTGGCCTCCTTTCCTTTAATAGAGATCTCTTCTTGGCTTTTACTACTATAAATTTACTTGAGAGTGTTTATGAAATTATCTTACAGATCGCCACCAAGACTATATTTTTAGAATGTCATGCGCTGGTTTCTTTTGATTGCATCCATAATCTACTTTTCAGCTAGAAATATGTTGCGAATAAATACCTTTTGCCTTTATTACCTGCCTTTTATCTTTTTTGTGAAAGCAGAAAGCTGAACAGTACAACAACTCCAGTGATTTGAGGAACAAGTTTAACATTATAATGAATTGCATAATAGAGCAGGATTAGAGCATTCTATATTTGTGCATACTCTCACAACGTCGTATTACTCGGGGCATTTGATTTTTGGCTAACGAATGATAAAATCCTAAGAGAGTTTACTAAACTCTTTGTCTGGTTTTTAGTCATTTGCCATTAACTGAGAGCTATTCAGTTTGCTCAAATCCTTTTCTATTTTTTAGTCAGACGCCATTGACTATGAATTTGCCGAAAAAAAGTATTATAATTTTGATAAATTTCATAAGTCATAAATGATTTATTTAAATATAATAAAGCCTTAAATAATTTATGACAAGTCTTAAATCTTGACTTCAATAAGAAAGTAACAATTGGATGTGATTTTTTTCAAAATGTGAATATTTACAATTAATTGAGTATAACCTTATAAAATATCATTGTGAATCGGCTTAACGATAAGATATATATTTGTAAAAATTATGGGAAATAAAAAATAATATCAGACTTATTTATAAAGGTGAAATTTTACATTTTATGTGCATTATTTCAAAGAAACCAATAATTTTAGTTATTTTAAGATATTTGGATTTATGAAAACAATACATAAAATATAGTAAAATATGAAGAGAAAAAAGAAAAATATTAAAAAATAGGTACAAGTAAATCGCAATGACTCATTGTATTAAATATAACTTATTTAATCATTTGCATCAGCCTAACTGTATGAATTTTTTGAAAGTCTCTTCGTGCTAACTCCATTTAAATGGCTTATGAATACATTGAACACCTTTACTTCTGATATGATTCAATATTTATGTGGCTTGGGAATCTGTAAATAGCATGATGCCATATGGTCTAATATCCTTGGAATTTTGCACAACCCAGTAGGATTAGCATCCAACAGGAATCATGATTGATGTTGGTTTAAGTCTACACTGGAAAATCAGTCTGTATTTTTACTGATTACTCTATGTTAGTTGCGTATAACTACTCAAACTTACTTCAAAGTGAGGAGAAAAATACACTCCATTACCAACTAATTCATTTCCTGGTTTATTAATAGCTTTTGTTGCATGGTATGCTTGACCCCCACCTGGAATGAGCATTTGTCCTTGTTATCGTCCATTCATTATCGCCTTCAAACATCTTGAAGGATAATTAACTCCATGATATCCAACTGCCCATTCCCCAACAGATCCGTTCATATTCAACCATGTGTTTGAACCATTATCGTATTTATTCAGTATATTAATTCCATAACGACGTCCGAGGACTGGCTGATAGTAAGGAAATCCCCCTCGGGAGCTCGTTTCCGCTCCACTAATTGGAGGAAATTGTATATCACCTTTGGGGTCAAATTCTTCCACCGATAATGTAAATCCCTTAAAAAAAGGGAGAATTTTAATTTCTTGATTGTTTCTAAAATTATTGTTGAGTTGGGAGGCGTCGTTTGCACCCAAGCTGGCTTGTGTTTGTGTGGACCCCTTGGTGATAGAATGTATGATAATATTTTCCTCGGAATTGATTCCGAACTATGAAACTATCTTTTTTTTATACCAGCAGGCATATTTCTATAATTATTCATCGTCCTGTATAATTGTATCGTAGTTCCATTACTTTTAGTCGATTCTGTGCTAGAATTTGATCCTCTCCTACATCATTCCACCAAAAATGATGCCGCAACTTAGTTGTGATAACACTGTAGACTTAGGGCTGTAATGAACCTCTTTGTTCGGCAAATAGTCATCTTTTAGAATCTTCAAAGCCACTGACAATGAAATCGATTTATTACTCATCGACTCCTTGAAATCATTCATAATTTTGTCTTGTATTTTCTTCGATTCCTAAACTTATCCGGGAGTTCGCCAGGCTTTATCCATCTCAAACAATAGTTCAGTAGAATGAAAGAAGGCTTTTTAACCTTTCTCACATAACTTTTCCATGGTTTCAAAGATCTTTTCGGGAGATGTTGATGATATTGACTTAATTGTAGCAATGTTCTTGCCAATGTCTAAAAGCACTCCCTCAGAATTCCACGACTTAACTGAGCTTAATTTCACGTTAGTCTCTTCATTCCACTATGTTTTAAGGAGAAATTTAACTCCACGGATACTGATGCCGTTGTTGCTGAGTTCTATGCTGTTGAGCTGGCTCAAGGATTTTTTTGTTAACACTTCTAATCCCTCGTCCCCTATCGAATTTTTTTCTAAGTAATCATAATTTTACTGAGATTTAGCTCCTTTAAGTTCTACAGATTTGACTTCACCAGTTATTTTATGTCACTGGCATTTAAAGGCTAGTATTTTTTTTGCTTTGCTAAATATATTTACTATTACTTAAATTTAAAATAGTCAAATTGCATGTGTCCTACTTGTTGAGATTAATTTTTATGAGCCTCGGTTGGAAACCATAATAATAGTTGTACTTCTATTCAAAGCACTCCCATCGGAACTATTCATATGAGCGTGTATTTTTTTAAACATAATCATTAATTTTGTTATATTGTTGCTGGGTATAAAGGATAAGACCTGTTGGTCTCAAGAATTTGGAAGAGGGAAGTACCCAAGTTGTATCAAAAGATTCAGGAATTCTTAGAAAGGAAGAATCAAATCTGCATTCAAAAATAACATAAAATATTTCCTTTTACGACTCAAAGGCTGGACAAGAACTGAGCAAGACCTTTTCAGAGTGAGGAGTAATCTAAATTCCTTTTCCTACTAACTACTCATATTAAACCCTTGTTTTTTCGTTGATATTAGTTAAATTTTCAATTTTCTAGTCACATTTTTTAAAAAAATACTTGGAAAAAGAGGACTATTTGATTAACCTCAAAAAAGGATCGCATTCAGCCAGGAAGGAATTCAAAAGAGTAATTTTTGATTTAGGATTCTTAATTTTTGATTGATCATAAATTCCAAAATAGGCATAGGACCATCTTCCTTATGATTCATCCTCTTTCATCCAAGCATCGCTTCCTCCATCGTATATATTGGAAACCATGAGTTGAAATTTGTAGCCAGATTGAGGTTAAAAATGAGGCAATCCTCCTCTAAACTATATCTTTACATTGTTATTTTCATTAAATCGCTTATTTCCAGTTTCATCAAACACCTACAGTGGAACTGATATGTGTTTTTTTACCAATCGCAGAAGTTGTTGTTCAGTAGGAGATGGTTGAATCTATTTTTGAGTTGATCTTTTTAACTGCTTTTTGATAGATTAAATTTGTTCCTTGTATGCTACCACCATCTTATCTTTTAGGGAGGGTAGGCTTTCAATAGTTTTTAATTTCATCTCAAAGGAAGCTGGCAATTTTTTGAGCGGCTGATTCACCAGTTCATAGAATATTTCTTCCTTTAAACATATAATTTATTAAATTGCTTTTTTAGATTGCTGCTAAAAAATATTCAAAAAGGGACGTTTGATGGATTCGAAATAGGCGTTACTCTATTGCAATCGAGAGTATAGCCTATGCATCTCTCTGCCTTTAATGTTGATGCATTCTGGACTAAAACTGTCATATATTTAGCTGATATTGTCGAGGTACTCGTTTTCTAGGTCTCCGAGTTTAAATTTTTCAAAGATATCCCTTTCATTTCTGTTGATGATATCAATAAGCTATTTTTTAATTTTGAAGAAGCCATAAAGGAAAGATTTTTGGTTTTCTTCCCTCTGTTTTATGAGTCTAGTAAAGGCCTAAAATTGAACGCTTTAGCACATTTAATGATTAAAAGAACAGCTTTTGCATTAAATGGAGTTGCAATAGAGAGCAGTTTTAAAACATTATTGATTAGTACACACTCTAAGAATATACCTAAA
>Ga0302186_10000298_pt1 | contig 45283 bp, 25 predicted proteins | sample II_Bog_E1_2_FD_198782 | JGI IMG/M metagenome (GOLD analysis project Ga0302186, IMG submission 198782) | Peat permafrost microbial communities from Stordalen Mire near Abisko, Sweden - II_Bog_E1_1 | ecosystem: Environmental > Terrestrial > Soil > Wetlands > Peat | place: Sweden: Abisko...
CCCAACCCCAACCCCAACCCCAACCCCAACCCCAACCCCAACCCCAACCCCAACCCCAACCCCAATGTCCAATATAATGTAAACAATTCAATATAACTTAAATAATAGGTATTTGGATTAACGAATGATCATAGATTTCAAATTGATGGGAAGTCCTCTTCTGCTTCCTTTTTAACTTTCTGGGACACACTCTTTCCTTGCTTCGACTTAATTTATTCGACAAGCTTCTTATCTTCTTCATTAGGAGTTTCTTGAGCAGCTCTTTCAAATAGTTTTTCTCTTTCCTTGAGTTCATTAATCTTTGCGTCAATCTATTAAATTGATGAGGGAGCCAATAATTTCAAACTTTAGAACATAGTTTGAACGTTATAAGGAATAGTGAATTTTTATTATTGTTTGTTTTCAGTTTTAGTCTTCTTTTGCTTTTTATATTTCTTTTCAGGCTCCTCGTCTTATTTTGATTTTTTAGATTGGATAACTTGCAGTCCTTTTTCTTTTTTCCATTGTGAGTCAGCAGCTAACTTTGCAGCAAGCTCAGTAGCATTAAGCTGAACTTCTTTTTTTTCTTCTACCTTGGTAGGATCAGAAGATTTAAGGTTATTTAGATAATTAATCAAAAAATTGATTAATTCAATTTCGTTCAAATATTTTTTGAGTTGATCTTCCTTTTCTCTTTATTTATCTCTCTTTTCGTATTCTGCCTTTCTTGCGACTCTTTCTTTATCTCCGACCTTTCTAGCCTTGACTCTTCCTTGCCATTAAATAAAATCAATAAGTTGCTTTTGCTTCCAAAATTATTCTTGTTTACGATGATATTAGTCCCAAAGAAGTTTATTGCTATCTCTGATCTTAGTGATTTCCACTTCAAGCTTTTCTAATCTATTTTTTTTCTCTTCCTTCCAGTTTTAGTATTCCTTATCGTGCCTTTCCTTTTCTTCAGTACGATCATTCTTTTAAGCCGTAAGTTCCTAGATTACAACAATCTTACACTCTTAAGCTCAGTAATACTTTCATTTTTCTTATCCAATTCTGCTTTAATCTTGGTATATTATAGTTCAACAGGCTCTTTAAGAGCTTTAACTTTGAAGATTTACTCATCAAGTTCATCTTTCCTTTATTCGCAGTTTTCGAGTTTTAGTTAAATATTTCCTGAACTTTCAGCTTCTCTCAGTTTGCGCTTTAGTAGCATAATTTCATTATTCAAATCTCTTTCTTCTTCCTTTGAAATGTCAGCAGTCAGTAACCTGTGCTCAAGTTCTTCAAGTCTTTGTGAAAAATTTTATCTGCTTCCTTTTAAAGCTGTTCGATATTCTTTGATCTTCTCATTCTAAATTAGGCATTGATTACGTTGGCCTTAGCTTCGTCAATAGATTTATGAAGTCTATCTCTCAATTCAGTTCTTTCAACTTTTAATTCTGTTAATCTTTATCTGAGTTGTTGGACCTCACTGATCTCGCTTTGAAAGGCAGAATACTTGGTATCACCTTCCCCTTGTGCCTTTCTGTTGAATTTGAACTTTTAGACTCGAATGGCTTTCTAAACTTATAGGGAATCTAACTTTTTTTTCGATGATTTCATCGATTTTGGCGTTATTCTTGACCTATTTTTCTTTGATTATCGCAATATCTGGTTTTGGAATCAGCTCTCCTTTCTTGGGAAGAGGAGGAATCACTGTATTCTCATCAATGATATCAGCGTTAAATTCGTATAATTGTTGTCTTTCTGGCTTGGGTCTCTTTTCTTTGGGTTCTCCTTTTTTGTATTGCTCTGCATAAGATGAGATCTACTCGGGTTTTCAGCAGTGACTGGCTGTTCCTAACCTTTGGATATTGGGTCTGCTTCCATTCAGAAATAAATTTGATAAATCTTGATTAAACGTGGATATTAAATGAGATAAATAGATAAACTACCAAAAATAAGATTTAACAGTTCTATTAAATACGAGTTATCGGATCAAGCAATGAGCTTCTTGAGGTAGTCTTATTTGGCCTTCTTTATGTCGTTTCTGGTCTCGATTTTTCTTGTGGCCAAAACCTTTCTCTTCTCGGCACCTCTGGACTTCTTTATCTTTCTTTTCAATTATTTCTCAGATTTTCTCTTTGGGTTTCTTTTAGGAAGAACAGCTAGTCTCCTCAATCTGTAGTTGGGCTCATACTTGACTAAGTATTGCTGGCTGTCATATGAGAGGCAAAATCCAGTGGATCGATTGCCTCCGAAAGCAGTTCTGAATCCAAAAAGAACAATGTTCTTAGGTTACCAGTGATACTTAGCGGCGATTAGCTCTCTGAGATCTTTCTGGGAGACATTGGCCTTTCCCTCATGGAAGACGTCTAGAAGCAGTTATTTTCTGGCCAGCAATTTGTTAACTCTCAATCTTCTGGTTTTGATGGTAATGCTCATAATCAAAAAATAATTATTTATTAAAAATAAATAATCAAATTCATTAACATCAACAACATCATTTACCATAGTCTCAAAAATATCCAAAAATATCTTTTAAAAAATATTGAAAGACTCACCTGCCAACTTTCATTTTTATTTTAAATTAACTTTCTAAAATTTAAACAAGTCCTAAATTTCTTTGTTAAACTATGTGTTTAAAATTTATGATAAATACTGAATTAATGGAAATTATTGTTTCGGTTTTTATAATTAATCTTTAAAAATCATGGAAATGAATTACAGTTTCCTACTGATGCGTCATGCTCAAAGCAAACACAATGAATAAAAGATAAAATGGAAAAGCGAAAATAAGCAACCCAAATTCAAAGACACAAAAGAGTATAAAAGACTCAAATTTAATCCATAACTCATTGATTCCAACATTATCGTGCGATCTCAAGTTGATAATGCTCGCAAATTAATCAATCTCGATAAAATAGAACTTATCTTATGCTCACCTCTCAGAAGATGCCTTTAGACATGTACTGAATTGATCAAGGGAAAGGAGAGCATGTTTCGGGTTATCGTAGAACCACTCTTAAATAGCAGACTCTCTTCAGCATGGTCAGTAGGCACCAATGCTAATACCCTGAAGAAATAATATCCAAACTTTGATTTTAATGCTTTTTCACCCCATGAATAAGTTTGGATGCTAAAAATTCTTCAGAATTTAAGAAAAGTAGATATGAAATAACTATAATAAAACTTTCATCGAGGTCAAGATTATTTGCTTGAGCTGCTTTCAGAAGAAAAGTAGGAGAGTTATAGATAGTTCTTCTTAAGAAGTCGGTATTTAAAAAAGCGTATTCGTCAAATAGTATAAAATACTAAATTTAGCAATATTAATAAAAGTGAGGTCATGATAATTTCGCATTCATGTGTTTTGAATTGTCTGCTTGGAAAAGAAATAAATTCAAATGGAAAGGTGAAGGAAAAGATCTAATTTGACCATTGTAACCCTAAGAAATTCTCAAGCTAAGAGGTATTTTCAACTATTCATGTCATAAAACCAAAACTTTGATTTTTTCTATCTATAATTATGGAGCTTGACTTGTGTCATGTTACTTTCTTGATTATGTGCTTGCAACAACATTATTTCAATTGGATTTATTATCATTTTTTATTAATTAGGCATGCTTAGCCGCAGAATCGCAAAAGTAGTGAGTCGTTTCAGCTCAACTACAAACAATGCAATCTCTCTACTAACTTCTTCTGAAAAGTAAGCCTATGCTAAACTTCTTGAGGAGAATGTCCTCGTTAACTATAAAACGTATCCCGCCCTTCCTCACCAAGACCCACACTCCTCAGAATACATTGAATCAGAGCTTGACGAATACCACGATAAAACCGATACCGATGCTTATAATACGATTATTGATCAGTTTAAGCATGATCTTAAACTCCAAAGAGAAGTTTGGGATGCAATTGCCAAGCTTGATAGACCTTATAAGAGAGGTATTCCTGGGGTTGACACAAATCTCGATCCTAATGGTCCTGTCACGCATGACTTACCCGATCTCGGTTTTCCTCGAAGAGATATTAACACTGAGCATACTTGGACATTCCTGAATGAGGACAGATTCATCGCTAATACTCCTTGGATCTAAAAACCTAGGTTTAAACACATTATTTAATGGGAAAAAGAGAGACTCAATCGCCCCGTCACAAGAGATTACAATCATGCAAAAGGATATAAGTATGATATTCCCATTAAACCCGAGGAAAAATACGAATACGTTGCTGACAGACTCGGCCATCCTGAATTCTTTGGTACTCCCGTCGACAGACTTTTTAAATTGGAGAAAGATCTCTATCATCCTGTTTTTTTAGATCAACCCTTCGTAAAAATGCCCACTCAATATCCAAGCAAAAGTTTGAACTTTGAGCAAGGTTAAGTTATCTATGAAAATACTAGAGTTCTGGAATGGATTCGCGCCATGCAATTGGGCAACATTGCCCTATTGGCTTACTTCGGAGTGTTTATTCCTCTTAACATTGGCTTCAAGACAAATCTTATTTTGTAAAAAGCAGATTAAATATTCCTCGGCCAGCCACGTCTTTTCAGTCCTACCTCTATCGATGTTGTTCGTCTTTTCACTCCTATTTCTGCGATTGGTGTGTACTATATTATTTTTGCCACAATGAAGGCCATCACTCAGATGGGAGGACAATACGCTATCAAAGTTAGTTATTCTAAAGACAAGGTACTTTTTTCTTCATTTAGGAGCTTCTTTTTGTCAAGAGAGTGAACAACTATGGAATGGTTGAGGAAGATGTCTATGAAACCGCACATCTTTAAATTCTTCCTCCTAGGCAAAGATCAGGAGTTCAGGATCTAAGTTCTCAGGATGCTGATGGATTATGGCGTATCACATGTCTGAATTCTCATAAAAACATTCTTCTCTACAACAATGATGCCTTTTGGAATAAAAAACTCAAGAATCCCTTCCTACAGAACGTAATATATGGTGGATATAGATGTTAAATTTATGGGATAAGAGTTACTATGGATACAATCGCAAGGAGCAAGAGGATGTTGACCGTAAATGGAGAGAGGAAGTCTTTGCGACCATTAACCAGGAGGCTCTTCCCGGAAAATGATGGCATTCATCTAACAATAACTTATATTATCAAGCTATGCCTTTCAAAAAAGAAATATAATTATTTACTTCGATTTGCTAATTCTGAATTTTCTTTGCCAAATTAGATTTGATAATTATTATCATAGTATTGAAAAAGACAGTATTTATCAGTTAGGTTATTATAAGAATACCATATTATTTTCGAGATTTTACTAATGCCTTTCAACCGAAAGGAGATTACACAGAGTTGTAAAATATGCTACCAAAATTTAACTTGCCAAGGCCATAGCTTAGATCAATACTTTTATAACTGCAACAATCAAAATTCCTACAGTAAAAAAGGGACAGAAAAGGAGTGCTACTAAGCATCCACAGAAACATTATCCGAAGCATTGTTGACTTGCCATGCAGCCTCCACATAATATACTAGAAGGTATAACAACTCCTAATACAATAGCCAATGCTAATATTCCTACGGCTATGACTAGAGGAAAGAAAATTATCATTAGAATTGCCAAAAGAATTCGTTTATATATTGGCATTTATTCAATGGTTGCTCTAAAATAAAATCATATTTACTGATTTACCACAATAAATCTCCCTTAATTTACAAATCCTTATTGTAATTGCCCGCATTAATAATGCTCTTGACTCCAGTTAGAGAGACAGACATAGCAGAACTGATGACCACAACGGCAGGACATGTGATTACAACCTTCATTCTTTTCAATAAACATATTACATGCGGGACATCTTTTCCAGTCTAAGAAATTTTGCTGAAAGTTTTTATCACAGGGCCCTTAATGTTTTTTGAGCATGCACTCCGAGCAATAGACTACTTTACATTGCTGACATATGTATATATTATTGCTAACATCAATAATGCCGTTGCATTTTTATTACGGACATAATCTTAGATTGGGATTATTAACTGTTTGTTTCCATACTTACAATTTTTTATACTTATTCTTGTATTCTTATGACAAGTTAGTAAAACAAATACTATTTGGATCAATTAATTTATTACAATTTTCCTATGGGCAGACCACATCCTCCATTATATTGAGTTTATAAGTTATGTACTGATGCATGCACTAATTACAAAAAATATGATCGCAGTCACTCAAGGCAATCATTTATTATCGAGGAAACTTCATTTCGCATAATCTGCATAGAATTGTCATAAAGACGCTTCTTTTTATAATACTTTGGATATTGATATCATCAAACTAAGAGTTAGAATTTACCCGATTGAGAAAAGTACTTCTTACAACGCTCGGAATTTTATACGGTTAATTATTAGAATTTGAGTTCATTGATGAGCGTGAATAATTTTAAGACCGCCTCATTATAGTTAACAAAGCTAACAATATTATACAATTTTTGTTATGTAGTAATTCAGATATTGATTTATTTTATTTTATTGACGAATCAAACAATAAATAATTCTATGCATAATCTATTCCTAAAAAAAATAACCTATGACAAATCCTCCTAAAAATGAATAACTCATCTAATAAAATGTCATGGAAATCATTTTTATGGATTATTTTATAAGAACTATAATTAATTTACCCATAATTCTTATCTTTATTGTGGCAACATTTAAAAGTAACAATATTTTGGGCATTTGTTTCATGATTTTATAACTAAGATAAACAAAATTAAAATTATATCAAATTAAGTTAAAATTCTTCTATTGATGGAAAGTAAATCGCCAGAATATGAAAATAGATGAATCATCTATTCAGCTCATTTTATTTCAAATTATTTCATTTTAATTCCAATCGACTTATTTTGGCCATGAGGCAAATTTCTTTTTCAAATTCTTCGTTTTTTATAATAATAATAACACAAATGACAGAAGAAGTGTAAATATTTGAACTAGGAAGCCAATCTCGATAGAATATTCTAAGATAAGTCATCAATATCCTTAATTAAAGTGAAATTTAAAAATTCACCATTGTCATCAAAAGAAAAATCAATACCCCTTCAGAAAAATGTTTTTCAAGTCATCAAGAGTAAAATAATCTTAGAGAAATTTCTACAAAACTGAAAAGTTCAGGAATCCACAAATATTACAAAACCTCAATTTTTATTAAAGATAAAAAGCTAACTGAAATTCAAAACTCAGAAACTGAAAAATCGTATGATCATTTGTCCATTAGTCCGAAAAATCTTGGAATTCAGTTTTATATGCAAGGGAATTATAGAAAAGCAGCTTAATACTTTTAAAATTTGAAATAATAATTTTCAATTGAATATAACGAAGAGTTTTATACGAGTTAATATCGTTAAATCCTTATTTATTTAGGCAACTCCTACTTTTATCTTAAATTATACAAAGAAGCAGTCAAAATATATAGTAGTTTGCTTAAAGATAACAAATTAGAAGAGAATATCCTTAAAGGACAAATTTTAAATAACTTAGGATGCTGTTTTGGAAAACTTGGGTCATAAAGATTAAGTATGAATGCATATACTTAAGCTCTAAGGATATATTCAAAGTATCACTAAACAGATTCTTCTCCTCTACTTGCCAATATCGCCAATATATATTCCCATTTTAAAATGTTTTAGGTTTCTTAAAAATATTATCTTGAATCAATAGTGGAACGAAAAAAGAAAAAACCTAATGATAAATAATTACTTTTTCATGTTTATCATAAATTAAGTGTGGTGCAAATATAGCAATATAAATATAAATAGGCTTCATATAGTCTGACTAAAGCACTAAAACTTACTAAATTTGGATATGGAGATGCTGCTTTAATTCTTAAATAATTAGCTCGGGTTCGATAATTTGAGTAAAAGTGGTAATAATCGTTAGAATTCTATTAAAAGCTGTATTAATATTATGACAAAGATAATAAAAATAAAGGATTCATCTTTTAAAAAATCGCGATCATCTATCTAAATCTGGGAAAACATCATTAGCACCAGAAGTATAAGAAAATGGCTTAATAAGAATATAATCGGCCTGAAAATGAAAATAAAATAAGCTAATTTTCCACTTCAAAGACAGAATTATCTGAATTATTACTCTGAGAAAAAGATTGATAAGTTTTATATATGCTTTATCAATATTTGAAGGTTAGATTATTCTATGTTTGATTTCGAATGAAAAGATGTTATCATTATTAGCTTTTTTATCTTTCAATTAAACTATTTATATAGTATTACTTAATATATGAACAGCTTAAGCTACACATTTTTGTTTAAATACATCATCATTGGAGACCCAAGTACGTTTTTATGATAGTTTAGGCGTTGGCAAATCCTGCATCCTCATGCAATTTCTGGAGAATAAATTTAAAGTGGACAGCGAGACAACCATTGGAGTGTAATTCGGGTCTAAAATTGTCGACATTCAAGACAAGAAAATAAAGATGCAAATCTGGGATACAGTACTTTTATAATTGACTATTTTTAGGCTGGGCAAGAGGTTTTCAAATCGATCACTCGATCATACTATCGGGGCTCTATTGGGGCAATCTTGATGTATGATATATCAAATCGCCAATCCTACAATAATTTGAGCAAATGGATCGAATAGACCAAGAATTATGCGAATTAAAAGCTAGTGGTCATCCTGGTTGGGAACAAGAATGATCTATAACAAAAGTAAAACAAGCATTAATTAGACGAGAAGTGTCTTAAATGGAAGCAGCAACCTTTGCTGAAGCTAACAAGATGATATTCATGGAATGCTCAGCTAAAAACCATGAAGTCACTGAAAAAGTATCACTGTAATTATACAGATTTTTTTTAAATTGGCAGACGAAATCATCAAAAAAATAGACAATAATTAACTCGATCCTAAAAATGAAATGCTGGGAGTAAAACTGGGAAACTATAAGCCTCAAAATCCTAACCAGCCGAGAAAATGCTACTACTGTTGATGAATGCTTCATTTCTTTATTCATTGGCTAATTATTCTGCCAATAATGTTTATTGATTTGATAAATTAATATCAACATTTGGATGTCAGCTTTGAATATAAAATTTCCTTTTTTATTTTTTTTGATTATTTAATTACAATTTTTACCATAATATTAAAATATGGTCATTAAGACTGAACTCTGCGCATTCAGCGAGTGGAAAATATATCCCGGACGTGGTATCAGATACGTTGCCAAGGACGGAAGACCTTTCTTGTACCTTAGCAAGAGGACAAAAGATTTCGGACTGAGGTATCACTTAACACTAATTCAGAAAGCTCAAAGCCCAAAGACTAAGATGGACCACCGCCTGGAGAAGACTCCATAAAAAGCTGAAACTCACTGATCTAAGCAAGAATAAAAAGCAGAAAACTTTCAAAAAATAGAGAGCTATTGAAGGTGTCACACTTGACGAGATCAAGAAACTCAAAACTGCCCGCCCTGAAGATAAGAAGGCCCTTGCCTAAGAAGCCATTCGTGAAATCAAGGACAGAAAGAAAGCCTTGGCTGCTAAGAAGGGAGGTGAGAAGAAGGTTGTTAACAAGGACAAGAATGCTCAGCAAAAAGCTCAAGACAAGGCTGCTCAAAAAGCCCAAAAAAAGACTGCCCCCTCTAAGAAGACCACCACCAAATGATTAGCCCTATTTAACCCTTGGATAAATCAATTATATAAATATTTTAAAGTTTAAATAATCCATTGATCAGAATCTAAGTTCATGAGGTTTGGTGCCGTTGCTGATGGTGAATCTGGTTCCAAGATATCCTTTCAAGTGTTCAACTTTCTTGATGTTTTCAATCAATTTAGCATCAACTGTCTTTTGGACTCCCTTCAGTTCAGATCTCCATTTAGTCTCTTGTTGTTTGCTCTCCTCAACTTGCTTTAGTCTGATATCAGAAGCACTCTTAAGTTCGTTTTTAGTGAATTTTTTGTGGCTTTTGAAGAATGTATCGTCAACGTTAGCATTGACTCCGTCAAGGGAAACCTTAGTAGTAGTTGCCAAGACGTAGGCGGGGTTGACTCTTCTCAGAGGAACACCATTAACGGCATATGGTCCAGTGACGAGGAGATTGCCTGACTTAAGAGATTTTAAAGCAACAACTCTTCTTCCTCTGCTGGGTCCAGAAAGGAGAATAACAACATTTCCGGGTTGAATAGATTTTCTACCTGTGGAAGCTCTAGGTCTTTTGCTAGCTCTTTTGATCAAAGACTTTTCATCGTCAGCGGGATACCAGGTGTTGGCTTTGTTTCTGAGTCTTCTCTTGGGGGCTCCTCCGAGTTCTGAATGATGAGAGTATTACTAAGATGAGAGGTGGATGGGTTAGCATCACCGATCACTCCTGTGAGGTGGACGGGAGTAGCTCTGAAATACTTGGCCAATTTATGAGCAACTTTGGCTCTGGTGACGGTAGTTTTGGTTTTGCTATCAACCATGATTTGTGATTATGAATAAATGATTAAATAATAATATTTTTATATTTTTTGCAATATGAACTGCCCAACAACTGAAGTAGATATCGCCAATAACATACTAAAAATATCATCTGATTTAAACTAAAACTTCATTTATTACTTGATGACTTCTTGAGGTATTCTTTCCATTCCATCAGTGTATCTAAATTCCATATATATTCCTTCTTTTTTTGGATTTTTAACAGAGTGAAGTTAAAGAGAGAATGGGCTTGCACGGGGATAATTTTATTAATAAAATTTTTAATCTTGAAATGTTCGATATACACTTAATAATGATATTTCAGCTTCTTTTTGGAGTTACGAACATTTTAGACAGCCATCTTCCCACTTGATTTTTATTATTTTTAAAGTAAGAGTATTTTAGTGTTATTTTTTATCATTACTTCATAATTTCTAAACTTATATCCATAATACTCTTAGTAAACACAATATAGTTAGGATTACTAAAAGGATTCAGTCTTCATGGCCTTCAAATAGTCAAACTTGCTAATTTATTTTATATTCATCAGTTCTTCGGATTCATAGGGCCACTCCATAAAAATATCCTAAATATCTTTTATCTGTCTAAAATATAGTTTTTCGAAGCATTTTAGTCTTTAATAATTGACATTTTTATTTTTTATTTTACTGGAGCCGATATTACTATGGAAAATATCGCTTTTATTCATGCTACTGTTGTTACTAATATTAAGATCATCTTTGAATTTTACATACTCCTCCTTGTATTTTAAAAGTAGTAAGCATTCAATTTTGTAGTCCATATCATTGGAATCAGATTATGTGAATAGTTTGCTGTTTATCTTGTACTCTTATTATAAAAACTATTCCAGCGATTAAAATTATTATTCGTTAAATTACTATATTTCAAATGATATTTCCTATTATTTGAGAAAAATCTTGCCTAAAATGCTCGGAAACTTGTCATAAACAAATATTCTTTTTTATTTCTCAGGGTCAGGGTGTTTGGAAACGATATAACGAATGTTTATTATCTTTTCAATCAATTTTACATCTTTTTTAGCTTTTTTCTTATCTAAACACGAGTCAAAGAAAATTAGCTCTGTATCTTCCGTGTACTGATGCCTCCTCTCAATATAGGAAGTAAATATAGTTCCTTCAGTAAATTTATAACCGAAAGAACCCACTTTGCTCATTCCTAAATCAGACAGAAAGTCTTGAACTTTAAAAATGTCATTGAGGAGTTGTGGTTAAGTTAAACTTAAAGAGCTGTTTTCTTTAATATCCTTGTATTTTTGTACTTTCTGTATATGCAGATCAATACCCAAAATTTTTTATAGTTCTTCATGAGAGTGAGCATAAATTAATAAAAGCAATCTCTGATGATATGTCCTTGAAATTAAGGATGCTCCACTTCTTGCATTTTAAAAATATATGTGCTTTCGGGATTTTAAAGATATTATTTCACTTCTTCCTCGTTATAAAGCTCAAACATTTACAATCGTTTTCGGAGCTGCTTTTCTAGCTTGTCTGGAAGTGGGGGGAGATCTTCATCATTTAAGATCGTACCACTATCCATTTGGACAATAATACTCTAAATCTCATTTATGATACGTCTGATTCGATTGAATTATCCAACATAGAAGGATTAATGCCAACGATTAAGGGCACAGGAGCAGCTAAGTAATCCTTTAATGTGATTGGAAGTATAGGGATGAGGACATGCTACCATCGAAATGGAAAAACGAATGACATAAAAGCCTATATAGCATAACCTAAAATTGTTTTAGATTGAGAGACAAAAATTATCTTTTTTTCCAGCAAAGTTGCTTCGAAAATGCTAATAATGCATTGCAAAGGTAAAAATTTAAAAACACAATAAATTGATCTTTCCTAAATAATAAAAATTATACTGAAATGGTTGGATAGGACAAGCAAGTGTCAAAGTTAATATTACTTCCTCCATATGAATAACTGAGTCCATTAATACCAATTTATTTTGGTAAGACCATACTGTTGACAAAATTTATCACCACTTTATGAAAAGGAACGTCGTTTTTTGACATGGACAGACGATAAAGATGCTGCAAACATTCACAGAATTAATCAGTATATCGATATCTCGACAAAAGACAGATAGCCTTTTCGTAATAGATTTTTTCTGGGCTATAAAAGTTTAATTTGTTTTTGATTGATTATTCTAAATATTACCTGAATGATAGACAATTTGCATAAATTCTTTCTCCAGTTTCCAAAGTTAATACGAAATTGAAGGATATGAAGCCTTTTAATTATTTAGACAGATGGATTCCTTCTGGGAAACAGAAAGTAGGAAGTAAACTGTGATTGATTCTCTTATTCTATTATGGATACTTTTAGAGTAAAATTGGCTTAAAAGTTTGCTATAATATACTTTTCACTAGATATACCGTAATTTACTTCTTTTGAAGATGAGATAGCTATGAGCAATTGGATTATTATTGATAATTTTATATCCTTGGGGCAAGATGAATACTTATTTGTCATCTCCCGTCCTTTTTCGCTATGTTATAAGTAGTTATATGTCTGTCAAGGGTTAGGCAGCACTATTCTCCTCAGTTTTAAAGCATAAAGTCAAGTTGCTATACTTATCGGAAAATGATGATGGCATTTTCAAATAAATCCAATCATAAGACGGCTGACTCATGAAATCGATTTCGCAAATAGCAGATCTATTCTTTTCACAATAGCCAATCTGTAAATATAGGCCTTGCATGAGTGTGATTATTTTGGAGTTGGATTTCGCTTCTTTGGGCATTTAAGAATGTAACTCTAGACTCGAAACCCATTTCTATTCTAACTGGCATAGTTATAAGAATACAATTTGGTTTAAAGAACCCTAGAGATGGGTCTATATCGATGACTGCTATTGACTCCACCAGATTATTTTATTGGTCTGGATTTTAGACCTACATTTTCAATTAATAATTAAATATAAATCATCAATAGCAGGGATTGAAATCGAATTAGTCATTTTCCATGATTAATTCATTACCTACCATCTATTTACTGGGTAGATCAAACAAACTCAATTAAATAGTTGATTTCTTTGCAATATGAATCCATTCGCCAGTAATTTAACTAGTATTTGAACCAAAGCGTTATCTTTTAATTTTATATCGCTTATCATTTTGGATATTAAAATTAGATATTCAAGTCGAATTCTCAGAACCCGCCAAAATATCTAAGGCAATTTGTCTTTAAAGCGACAATTATAGGCAGTTTTGAGTAGCCAATTTAATGACAAATTGTTTATAAAAGTCATTGGCGATCATTTAGCTTTGGTACTGAGATAGTGCTTTCTAAGAGCAACTGCTTCTTCTCCTTTCCATCTTGTTAAAATTGCTGGATTTTTTGACAAAAGCTCATCTTCCTCGGGGGTCCACTCAAGCTTGTCGTCTTTTTGAGAGTAAATTTTATCCAATGCACGAACATCTCCAGATACGCGGTCGAGTTTACGAATGAGAAGAGGGAGAGTTGTGTTATACTCTTTAGCCAAGACTGAAAGAAGTTCAGTCAATTCTCCAAGAGAGAGATCTTTGGAAGGAAGAGTAAGTTTTGCAGCGGGTGTCGTAGTTGATTGTTGAACCCTGCTGTTAACGTACTCAATAAGGTTTTTGACTTATTTAGTGATCTCCATATCCTTATGAATTATATTATGGAGGGCGCACCAATTTATTCAAAATTGAATCATTCAATTTAAATTACCATATAAAGAGGTGATCCTAATCTTTTGCGTGCCTTAGGATTCAGATATATCCGATATATAAAGACTATAAACATCATGTTTAACTTATTTCCTCATCAAGTATGTTAAAATTAAGACTAATTAAATATTTTATATTTGTTAGGAGATATTTCAAGATGATATCTAAATTTGATTCGCATTCAAAATTGGTTTTATTAATCAGAAGCTTCGGTTATAGAATAATTTAATAGGGGAGATCAAATTTTGTTAATCCCTTCGCTTAAATCCTTTAATATTTGATTTTGATAAATTGTAGAAAATGGAAAAGCTCTTAGATAATGTTATTCACCAAATTCATTATCTCATATTTTTAATTTATTTTTAGTGTTAATTATTACTAGCTTTTTCCTGTGTTCGAAATGTTTTAAATACTAATAATTTTAGGCTTATAGTTTACTGTGAAGAAAAGCTAATCTAATATTTACTTCATAAGATAAATATTGGTGCAACCAATGACTTCTCCATTGATTTAATTGGACTAATTATCGAAAGTAATTTCGAATATTTCTGAAAGGATTGATGTATTCCTAAGTTCCTTCCAATAATCTTAAAGTTAACTGCTTTCTTGCTTTAAATATTCGATGCTTTCTGCTATTTTTACAATTTTGATTTATTATCTTTGGATTTCATTTAGTCCATTTTCTTCTTATATTTATAATTGCCGCAATTGTTCGAGTAATTTGTGCCTTTATTCATCTAATTATACTTATCTGGCACTTATTTTGTTCATTTATTTGTTCATTTATAACAATTCCAAGTCTAATCCTATTTGCTTGTTATCATTTATATCAGTTATTTAGGTGTAGGTTTACTCTTTCTGTGCTTATTACTGGACGAATGCCCTCAAAAAGTTTACTTGTTTTTCCAAATACTGAGTTTAAAGTAAAATTTTCTTGTCCTAAGATGTTAGTTTTTCCAAGCATTCTTAGCAAATACTTTGCTAGCCTACTTCTTCATCGGAATTAATCTCTATAAAATTCTTTTGACATTGCAAACACTCGAGTATTTGCCATTATGTCAAATCCATCAATATATATTTTTCTCGCTATATTAAATTAATTACAACATTGAATAATATTTCTATCATCATCTTCATTTTCCAAAATTTGCCTCAAAAAGCTTGGTAAAGATGAATTTAATTTATTTCGATAATAATAGGTTCATGACTCAAATATATATAACTTCCAAATAAATCACGAGAAATCAGTCATGATCAATATCAAAAGCAAAAATAATCCTATTGTTGGGTATATGGGCTATATTCCCGCCAACGAATCGGCTGGACAGCAATAAGTATTATCCACAGCGATCGACTCACATGTGCCAGGATATGTTGGATACATTCCAGCAGTTAAATCCTAGAATCTTTACGCTAGAACATATGGTAAAATCACTGAGAACTGTAATAAGGGCAATTATCACAAAGGAATTGAGCTTCCGACCGAAGTAAAGTACACTTCAACCACCAAGGACACGTACGTCAACCCAAAAACAATAAAATAAAGCGAACTAAATGAAGGAAAAATCAGTGGAGTAAAAGTTTCAACTTTTTCCAATGCTGCTAAGTAATCATTAAGCTAAATAGATGGATGATTGATACTCAAGGAATAAAAAAATAATACGATCCCGAACAAGTAACGAACCTAACTTATTAATAAGCCTGTCGCAAAGCATATAAATGATTTGACTTATCTTATAAGAGCAATTCCTTATTATCAGCGAATTTGCTAATAAGATCCAGCATCAGTATTAAATTGTATTTTTTACCTTAATTTTCCTAAAATCAATGAGAGAAAAAAGTCTAAAAAATCAAGCAGCATTAGTCCTTTATTCAATTTGATTTTCTTTGAAAAAATATGCGTATATTAAAAAGAGGGCTGTCGTCACACGGGCTTCTCAAGCGGTCCCCCACCTTAATACTAACCGTGCCTGAAGTCGCTTAACTTCGGAGTTCAGATGGGATCCGGTGCTTTCGACTTAGTATGGACGACAGCAACAATCAAACTCTCATTCTTCCTTAGTACTTTTCCCCCACCATATCTTTTTATTTCTCACTTTTTATTTTTTTAATATTCTATGATTTTAATGAATTTAGATAGTTTGTTGATTCCTGACAATAATATCTAAGTTAATAGTAAAAAATATGAGTTCCACAAGGACATATCTTTTAATTGCCGGAGGAATTGCCGCCGTAGGTATAATAAGCTTGACATAGTAATCGGCGGACTTTTCGTGAAAAACCTACGTTAATAGAAAAATTTGGGAACAATATCCAAATAAGAATTGATTCGCATCTTAAGAATCATCAGGAAATAAAAATACCCAATCTTCAGACAAATCGCAACATTAGCGCTTAATATTAGTCAGCAAACAAGAAACAATATCAATCCTCAGATGATTGAGCAATTTATTCAGGGTCCTTAATCACCGATAAAAATGAACGAGAATGTTGAAAGAATCACTGAACTCGCTTGTGCTTTGGTTGGAACAACAAGTATACTTGCATTTACCTCAGTTGCCGTCTATAATCACACTCTTTAATAATTGAAAGATGACGAATAAATTGTGAATTTAATGCGGGAGGCAGAAACAGACTACAGAACCAGTCTTGGTGGAAAATTACCTGCTTATAAAGTCAACGTTCCGGCATCTTTAACCAAAGATAAATTTTACGAAATTCAAAATCAAATCACAAAAAGTAAAGCTTTTGGAATATTAAGAAACCTATATTCAGCAAGTAAACCTTTTCAAGAAACTCAAGCAATATAGTTAAATTTAGATACAGCAAAACCCCAGTTTGCTCCAGGAAATTGCCAATCCTGAAGCCTAACAAGAGTAAATTTTGATAGAAGAGGGGTTAGGATCTGAGACAGAACCTCCTTTTGCAGTCTATGAAGCTGCAACCATGAAATATTACAATGACCCTACTTTTAAAACCAGAATAAAAAGAATTTAATAAGGATATCAAAAAAGTAAAGCCAAGTTTATTTAGTTTTAATGAGATATGGACCGAAGATTCAAAATAAAACCATTTCAGATCGTGAACTTAACGAAATGGAGGATGAGATTATCTACTTTGACCCACAACTAGCATGATATTCATCAATATATTGATTAATTAAACTATATTCAACATCTACTTGATTGACAACTTGCCAGTTACTCTTTCGCCGATATTAATAAATATCAATAATATCGATGATACAAATGCTAGTAAAAATATTCTTATTTTTAAGTAAATCTTAGTTTCAGGGTTAGAGGCTTACTTTGTTCAATCCTGAATATTTTTATAATATTTGAGTCTTAAATTAATTTATTATGGCAATGGGTGATTTTTGAAAAAATATTGAAATTTTATGGTGGGGGAAAAGTACTAAGGGAGAATGAGAGTTTGATTGTTGCTGTCGTCCATACTAAGTCGAAAGCACCGGATCCCATCTGAACTCCGAAGTTAAGCGACTTCAGGCACGGTTAGTATTAAGGTGGGGGACCGCTTGAGAAGCCCGTGTGACGACAGCCCTCTTTTTAATATACGCATATTTTTTTACATAGATAAGCTGCAATTCATAAAGGAAGAATATTTTCTTAATTTTAATTAGTTCTTACTCATTTTACTCTTAACTAAGATTTCATTTTTTTCTTTATTATTGTTTATATAAATTTCAATTAGGAATATTGATAATGTAGTTCCAAAATTCCATTAATGAAATTTTAACTAGATTTTTATTTGATAATGCAAGATTATTTGATTGTTATTAAAAGATATTGGTTGCCTTTTTCCAAAACTCTGCTAAAATATAAAACAATGGTTACAAAAGTTGATAAATATCTAAAGATTATCATTATGACTCATAATTCGTAAATAAACTGCTGAATTATTTTATATTTTCTCTAAAATTTTGTTTCGCTTTAAGTTGGCAACTGAAATTCAATATCGGAATAAATAAGGTTAGTTTCAATATTTAAAAAAGACTTTTTAAATATTTTATTCTAAAAAATAACCGTTTTTTATCCTGCCTTTTAAGATTATCAGATTCAAAGGGATAATTATTATTATATTCAATGTCAGAGATCAATATAAAGGTGACTGCCTAATTGGGAATTAATTAGAGTTAATCAATCAAAGATAGTTTCATTGGTAAAGATCTTAGAAACACAAATAACTCCAGTTAATCAACACCATCTGATCTTAATGTTTCTATTATCAGAATCAACAATTTTAATCAAATTAAATTGAGCGAAACAACGAGATCTCATTAATCTTTTACTACATTCGCGCAATTAAGCGTCTATAATCCCTCAGCTACGCTTTCAGCAAATCATTATTAAAAAAAAACGGCAAATATTAAGTCAGTATAAATATAAGAAGTAAAAGATGATTAGTTATTTGAATGCCAAACTTGCAGGATCACTGTGAATAAAAACTGTTAACTTTGTAAGGGAACTTAGAAGATAAGAGGAAATTGTTCTCTAATTAAGTTTTTTGAATACGTTATTGAATTTAAGTTAGGGACTAAACAGTCCTATAAAGAGAAGAAAATCAGTAATTTGATCAATAAAACAAATACTAGTCTTTGTAATAGCAAAATTAAATCCTCTAACTTTCGGCAAATTTAGTAAACTATGAATAATAGAATGTCAGTAAGAAGTACTGTTATTAAAAAATGCAATAAAAATGATATTGAAGCTGAGTTAAACTCCTTAATCAGCGTTCATTAAAATTATATGTGCGATTCTTGTTAAAAAACACCAATAGTTGGCCCTCGATATCATTGTTTGTAATGTAAAGACTATGATCAATGTTAGTAGTGCTTTAAAACATTATTTCATGAGCATAAAATGTAAAAAATAAACCGTTGTGGAAAAGGAAAACAGTTGCAGTCAATGATAAATATCTTCAACCAGCCACTAAGACTCAGTAATTTTTCACTCGGTCCTCCTCCTTCCATCGCCAGTCAATTCTAATACAAAAAATTATTCAAAAGTAGTGGAGGGTGAATTCAATACTTTATGTTATCTATATTTTTTGATATTCATCATCAGTTTGTATATTGATCAAAATTTATTGATGTATCATGAATCACATTGAATTTGTGCCGATTATATTTTGGAATAAGGGTCATTGCTAATATCTTCCTTTAATCGAGTTATTAAGCTCATAAATTTATTTATACTCTATTTTATTTTTGGAATTACTGTTTCAGAATTATTTTACTCTTCTGAAAAAACAGTTTTATATTTGGTTGTCTCAATTTATGATACTTTTGTAGCGATATTTCCTGATTTAAGAAAATATTCACAATTTTATTATTGATAGGACTGTACTTTAGGAAAGTTAATGGAAAGGCTGCTTATTTTGATTTCCGGTATATGATCTTCCTTTTATATGTGCATTAAATTGCTCTTATTTTAATGAACTAATTTATAAATTTAAGTGATAATTTGATTCAATTCAATTTCTCGTCTCCGAAGTTCTTTAAGAACTTTATCCTTAAATTGTATAAATTCCTGCTTGAGTTATTTAATGACTTTAGCATCACTTTTTTAAAAATTAAGTGCGAATTACTGCAACCCTTAAGCTTGTATCTTTTTTATTTCCGTAGATTTATGACTACTATTTCTTCTTAAGCTTCCCAAACTATTTTTAGCTGGATACATTTTCGATGATCGAGGAGTCATTAGTGGAGTTTTTTCCTCAGTTTAAAACTCTCTTCTCGTTTATTAATATTTTAAATCTTGCATATTAATTTCATCTTGTGAATACGCGTTGGTTCGAAATTTAAGAAGTGATTTAGTATCATTACCTTGTTAGACGACATGTGCTGGTGAAAATTTACTTGGCAATTCTTTATCTGTTGAAAATATCCTTGAAGTGCTTGGAATATCTCTAATAATTGATTGTTTCCAAGTCCCTTTTCCCATAATTCGACTCCCTTCCATTTAATAAAATATTCAAAATAACTATTAAATATTATTTCAGAAAATCCTAAAGTTAATCCATTAAAACTCTCCTTGCTATGCTGAACTAGAAGATCACTTCAATCAATTCATGATATTCACGATAAAGCGGTCAATAGAAGTTATATCCTTTGATGATTTAACAATTTGAGAATATACTACATTTGTATTCAAATTGATAAAGATTGATAGTTGACATAAATATCAATCATATAATATCATTAGTAATGTTCAAAAAAAATTCCAATCGCCCGCCTATCGTAGTTAGTCTGAAAAAGACTCCGACTGGGTATCGAATTATCAACAACGAGTCTCATCAGTTATTTGTAATTAAGCGCGTCACGAGGACAATGTATCGACGTAAAAAAATAGTGATTCAGCTGATCTTATTCAAGCCTCCAATATGGGAATGGACACCCAAGGTCTTTCTAATGCACTTGTTTCAAGCACGATAATTCAACCACCGTCTCATGTCACTATACCTGCCTTTGCAGGATGGTTCAACTTAGACTCTATTCATCCGATTGAAAAATAATTTTTTCCCGAATTTTTTTAGGAATAAAATCAGACTGGTTAATTTTCCTTTTCCTGCAAAAATAGCAAATTGTATAAGTACTATCGAAATGTGATAGTTGGAATGTGGAGATAAAACGTAAAAAAATATATCTCTTCAGCTCAATGCCGAAGAAATTTGTTAGGAGATGTTAGCAGCATCATTCGAATTCATGGTTTTCTTTAAAATTGGGGTCTCATTAATTTTCCTACCAAAGAGCATAGTAAAGGCATAGTTTTAACAAAATCATAAAAGCTTTCGTGCTATATTTGCTAATAGACTAACTCTGCGATCTATCACATTGCAGCAGTGGAGGATGTTCTTTTTCAAATCTGTGATAACTGTTTCGAGTGCGGATACTATTCTTAGTAAATCGCAGCATAGGAATTTGTTCAAGTTTTACATAAAAACTATCGCAATGCGGATAATAAAATAATGAGCAATAATCAACTAATTAAACTGCTTGATATACTCAATTCTATTACTGGAGCCACCAGAGAGCAAGATAGAGATGCTTGGAATGCAGCTCAAAAATAATTTCCATGTAATTTATTAAATTATGCATAGAATTCACTCGATAAGATTTAGTCTATAACTTTCTTAGAATTCCATTAATAGCAAGTATGAATGCAAATGTCTTTGAAAATAATGAGGATATTGTATCCGAAAAATAATTTGAACCAAATACCGAACCAAGCATATTTTAAGATTATCAAAATGCATTGCAGGCAAGTATTGCTGTCAGCTATTACAAATGGAAGAAAGAGCGAGATCAGTATCCTAATATTACAGCAATATTTGATGCGGGAGAAAAGCATGCTCATTTCTTGGCTCAAAGACAATCATAGAAAATTGAATAGTTGACCAAAATGATGGTAGAGGTGACTTTTTCAAAACTAGAATTAAAGTCTTTATTCATTTATTAATATGAAAAGCTCATCAACAAGTGTAGATAAAGTCAACGAAGGATAATAGGAAGTAATATGGCGGAATCCCTGAAGCAAAACGTTCGTCTTCTTGAACGGAATTAGTAGCCCGAACAATTATTTGTATATCGTTAATCTCCTCATGAGAGTGAAGGATTAGGTCTTTTGGAAATGTGAAAGATGATTATTCAATAAGCATATATTTTAGAAAGTAAAATTAAAAGCAAGATGAAAATCACTTACTCTAAAAAAATTTATCAATATTTAATAACTTTTATCTACGATTAGCCAAAGTTGGCCTTTTAATGATTGGTCTTGTCTTTAAAGTTATTTATACTTACTAATGATAAGGAGGTATACACATTTAATTTATCAATTCTATGACTGTATTGAAGTATATCTTTTTTTGCAATAAAATTGGTCTGTTCAAATAGATACAGATTAACTTGGCACTTGATAATTTTGTAGAGTATACTAAATCATATAGTTTGTTTTCATAATCCTATGCATCCTATTAATGATATTGGCCATAGTTGTCATCAACTTCTTTCATTTATTTTAAAGTTTGTATCTTCATAATATTATCGGTTTTAGATTTAAACTATTCAATCAATTAAAGCATCTTACTATTGATTCTCTATTGACCTCTTTCTTAACCTTTCTATGTTTGGATATTTCGTGACTTGACTCGCTGATAATTATAATCAGCCAAAGAACTATAATGTTTTGAGCTTTATTTCTGCTACTTCTCTTAGATTGAACTAATAGTTTTTAATTTTGTTTATAGATTCGCTCCTTTATTTTGTTTCTCTTTACTTTCAAGCTGATGCTTAATTTATGCAATGTCCTCATTTTTACTATATCTAAAATTATTGTTCATGTGCTCATTTTTTAAATTATCTTGTTTTATTTAAATGTATCTATCACTTCCTTCAGAAATAAGCCTATGATTTGAATTACTGTTATCAGTTTGGGACTGTGGTATTAGTTTTCTAAATCTATTCTTTTTATGTTTATCATCTTGAGACATCAATTATGGATTATATAAAATAGATATAAAAGAAATCTCTTTGAGGCATAAATAATGGGGAATTCCTGCTTCAAATATAATTTTATCAAAATCTATTTATTTTAAAAGAATGTTTTGGGGTTAAGTTATCCAGTAGCATGGGTTCTCAATATTATTACTCACTCTTAAAATAAAGCAACAATATCTTTATTTTCAAAATGAAAATAGTAAAAAGTTCATAATTAAATATTTCTTGAAAGGGTGTAAAAAATCATAAATATCAATTGATAATAGGATAGGACAAACACGTTGCTTTTGAACCATTTAAATGATTTAGATAGCGATTGCAGGTTGCAACAATATTTTCTTGATTACTAATTGGAAAAAAAGAAGATCGATCATAATGAACCAAAATTGCTTAATGAGAACAGGAGATATAATCTCGCAAATCCTTTTCAAAGGCAAAACATTTGCCTCCAACTATAGGAGATTTGTGTAAAAAATCATAATAATTCAAATTTGCTTCCACCAAATGATAGCGTCTAGACATGTAGAGATCTTAATCAAAGTTTTATGCAATCTTAAACAATGACTATAAGTGAAAAACCATAGAGTTTAGGGCTATTGGGGATTTTTTAATCAATTATAAGCTATCAATAAATTACAATTACTTCATGTCTTAATATTATTACAAGTACTAAGCAAATGAAAATGGGATTCAGAGCTAACATATCGAGGATATTGTTCATAGATTATTTAGGGGTCAATGCATTTAGCAGCAATTTTTCTTTTTAGTTTATGAGTTAAACCCAAAAAAATAGGATCTCCTGGGAATTCAGCTATATTTTAACAGCCTACAATGTGAAGATATTCGATTTTATGATATTGCAGATATGCTTTATATCTTTTGGCAAGAATAAGCTCTAAACATTTGGCAGTTCCTTCAGGCCACATGAGAGTTTTGTATTAAAAATTTAGGCATAGTTGGCAAGTTTAATTTACAATTGGCCATTTTTTGATGCTGACTATCTTTATCCATCTTTCATCAAATCCAAAATAAGATTTTTATTGCATATATTTTTTAAATGGACCTTCATTATCTTCATTACAAACCAATATTATAGGAATTATAATTTCATTTAATTTTTAATTGTTTTCTTGATCATTATCCTTGAGTAATTTTTTTAGTCTTTTTAACATTAACTAAATAATAGTACACGGTTATTTAAAAGGAAGCATTTTCATTGATTTTGAAGTATGAAAATTGCTTTCAGTATGACCGGCTAGCATAATTAAGATGGCAACTAAATAGAGCATGTGCTACCTTTGCCATTTTTCAATAAATGAAACCCTTCGGATTTTAAAGTAAATTTATTTTCGATTGAAATCTATTTTACGTCTATAGAAAGGGCTAATCGAAATGATTTCTTACCAATGGTTGTGTATGGATTCATTTGTTTAATTTGTTTTCGAATAAAGTGATTGCTCAACGAATCTATTAGTTCAATATCCACATAGGCCAATTGATCAATAAATTGCTGACGAAGGATGGAAGGTATTTATCTAAAAGCTGCGAAGTAATGATGTTGATTATATGCGAGTAGTCGAGATATCATGGGCACGTAGGCTCTATCGATATCATGGGCTGAATAATGATATTTATTACTGACACAAAATTGAGTGGCTGCTTTCTCAATTTTATTAAAAGAAGATTGACTTTCGAAGGTAAACTTTCCTCTAAAACGTGGAAGATCCTCAATAAATTCGATACAAGCACTTTCGTTTAATCTGATTGGTTTAACATCCAATTTTTATGAATCGCACGTGAAATTCAAACTACCCATCTATTTATTATAAATTTATGACATGGCCAATATACAATGAAATAGATCAAAAATTACCAACTTACCCAGTTTATTTTGACTACTGCTTTATCGACTTTACTTCATTTCTCAGCAAAATGGTATACTATTTAAATTTTCTAAAGACTTATGTGCTGATCTTGCTGATGTTCCCTTATAGTATGTTATTTTCAAGCATTTTTCCTATGAAGATAATTTTATCATTGTGAAATAGTTTCGGTCCTTGGTAAGGTAACGTCAGATGAAGTACTCCGTTGTCGGTTTGGAACTAGGTCTCACTAATGGAGCTTAGATATTCGGTTACAAATCGTATGTACAAACTAGAGTCAGGTTTAGCTTCATTTAAATTCAGTAAATATTTTATCTCCTCAAACTTTCGCATGCCGCCAATTATTGTAATCTAAGCAACAAAATATTATTTATAAAATTAAAGTAGCAGAAATCACATCTCTCCGCACTATCTAATTACGACGGGAAATTTTGGTCGAAATTAATTCCCAACCGCCAAGCTGGATACCACTTTTATGGCTTTTAGCGAGTTTTAATCAATAACCTTTCCGAAAACAACACTTTTGCCATCGAGTTCAGGACAAGGACCAGATATAATCCTAAACAAGTTGCCGTTATTGTTTTTCAGTCCCAAATTAATTAAAGAAAGTAATCCTACTTCGTTGTGCTTTAGTTCAAAAGATTCATCTTCAAAAAGAGTTTAATATCCATAAATGCTCATCTTTGGCCGACTATTTACTCCATTTGTCACAAAATCACCTCCTTAGATAAACTTTTAGTCAATTATTTTGTGGAAGCAAGTCTATTTATATCCAGCAGGTTTACTATTCCATATGTATTACCCTGTGCAAAATTGACGAAAATTTTAGGCAGCTTTTGGGCAGATATCAGCGAATAATTCAAATGTCATCCTGCCAAGCTTTTGCTTGTTCGCGTGCAAATCAAAAAATACTACAGGATTATCTTTCGATCTAAGTACTCCAGCCATTCAGAGTTGATTCTATTATAATTAAGACAATTGAATCCATATAAAATTATCTGCACTTATGATACAGATTCTTAAAATTGATAATGATGATAATGTTTTTTGAATTATCAGGCTATTCTAAAGATAATGTGATAACCGCTGTCTGTTTCAACAATATCGCTAATTTGACCAACACCGAGTTTGAATGCTGCGTCTTCGAAAGGTTTTTGCATATCTCCTTTTCCAAAAAAGCCTAAATCTCCTCCTTTTTGACAGCTCGAACACTCAGAATATTTAAGGGCAATATCTTTAAAAATTTATGGTTTTTAGCGTACTTACTTTAAAAGGCCTGCAATGATGGTTTTGGCCTATTATCTGGTTCTGGTAACAGCAACATTACGAAAAGAATCGAAAGGTCTTCTAGATTCTTTGTGCTTTTGAAGGATGTGAGCACACCTAACTTGCATAGGATATTTTATATTATAAATATCTATTTAAACTAATATCAAACATTAAGCAATTTGTCATGCAATTTATAAATTCTTATACATTAAGATTTATTGTCATTGTTGTACCATCAATCAGAATCTTCAAACAATTTTTTCTTGTTATTTGCTGATGGTTTGGATGCAGCCTTTTTCACGACGCTTGGATATTATTCTTCATCATCGAACATTTTCTTGGTTTGTGCAGGTTTTGACTGTTCAGCTTTTGGTTGCGATTTTTTTGGCAATAAATCTGCTTCATCGTCATCATCTCCAAAGAGATTTTTAAATTTAGTGGGAGAAGATGTTTTAGGAATGGGTGAAGGCTTTGAAGGTTTTGCAACAGGCTCTTACTCTTCATCAAACAGTCCTTTTTTCTTTGGGGCGGAAACTGCAGGTTTTATTGGTCCTGAATTTGGCTTGACGGATGCAGGTGAAATTTTTGATGTTTATTAATCGTCGAGTAAATTCTTTTTCTTCTGAAGAGGCGCTTGAGCGATTGGACTAACTTATTTTTTTGTTTAAACGCTTGGCTTTTTTTGTTGAATAGCAGAAGGTTCATTACCTTCATCCTAATCAAATAGGCCTTTCTTTTTGACTGCTGGAACTTCTTCAATTTTTTTAACTTCTTTTTTTTTCATCGAAGGAAAATCTTCCTAATCATTCTCTCCAAAAAGTCCCTTTCTTTTTTGAGCTTGATCCTTTGATACTGTTGGTTCTATTTTTTTCGGAGGCATTTATTCCTTTTTGGTCGGTTTTATTATTTCCTCCTCATCTTCATAAATATTCTTTTTTTTGATTGGTTCTGCTTTTGCAGTGATAGTAATAGCAACCTATTCTTTCTGTTTTTTAATTATCTTTGGAGATTCATCCTCCTCTTAGAATAATAATCCCTTCTTCTTTCCTTGATCAGCTTTTGCTGCTTGAGATTTCCCTGGAAGTTGTACAGGGTCATTTAACAAATTTTTCTTCTTCGCTTCCTCTTTTGGAGGTTCTGAAAGTCTTTCTGGTTGGCTAGATTTTTTTGTTGCCACGGGGAAGCCTTCATCGTCGTCTTCAAAAAGATTCTTTTTTTTGTTTTATTTTTTTTCCACTGGCTTACTCTTAAATTTAAAATTAAAGTCTTCCTCACCATCATCTTCAAACAGTCCCTTTTTAGAAGCGTTTTTCTTTTATATTGGCTTTTTCTCTTTTGGCTTCTCTTTCACTTAATCTTCATCGTCAAAAATACCTTTTTTCACTGATTTTTTTGTTGGAGAGGATGTGGGAATGGAGGGTAGACCACTAATTGGTCCTGATTTTGGTGGTAATTTGGGAATAAGTCCTGATTTTTATTGAAGTGGTTTCTTTTGCTGCAACAGCTGTTATTGCTTTGCCCGTTCTTCTTTCTCTTTTTATTATTTTAATCTTTGCTCCTGCAACACTCTTTATCTCTCGATACGATCCAGTTATTCTATTTGCCTTTGCTATCTTTCTCTTTGAATTCTTTCCTTTTCCTTCCTGTTTTATCTTTCTTTTTATTCTTTTAATCTCTATTGCCTTTGACGTTATAATTATTTCTCTTACCTCAATCTATTTTATTTCTCTTGTAGAATTCTTTATTTTTATTGTCGCTATAGTTATTATTCTTCTCTTTTTTGTCTTTATTATTAGAGTCTCTATTGCTATTTAACTTCTCTCTCAATTCTTTATCTTTATTGTCTTTACAATTATCTTTTTTGGTGTTACAGTCTTTACTTCTCTTCCTTTAATCTCTTGGCCTCTTCCTTTGATTGTTTCTCTGCATTTAGTTGCTGTTGTTTTTACCTTTAAATTCTTTAAATTTCTTGTCTTTGCAACTGTTATATTTATCTTTATTTCTCGGCTCTTTTCTTTTCCTAAAATTATTGCTGTTTTTTGATCCTCTATCTTTCCACCAATTGCTGTTTTTCTATTTATTGAAGTTTTAGTAAATCTTATTAATCTTGCTTTTGCAATTTATTGATTCTAATTTGCTAATCTTACTGACTCTTATTTTAGATATTTTATGCACTAATTTTTAAAAATTAATTTTAGAGAACTTATTTTTCAGCATTTGACCTTTTTTACTCCTCCAATATTTGACTCTCTTCATCTTCCTTTCGCTTTCTTTATGTTTAAATCTTTTATAAAGCTATTTTTTATTGATTCTTAACATCGGACGGCTTAGTTAAAACCATGCCTGCAGGAATAAGAGGGCCCAAACCCATACCCATCATTAACCCAGGTATCCTTTTTACATCTTTTTTTGAAGAAGACAGTTAGCTAGGAGTTTACTCCACCTACTCACGAGTAGATGAAACAGTAATAAATGGCTTTATAACTGGTTTTGTCTCTATGATGGCGGATTTTTCGACTGGTTTCTTTATCATTGATGTTTCTTCTTATTCTTAGTCAAACAGATTTAGGTTTTTAAGAACATTTGATTTTTTCTTTTACCTGACTAAGCTTAAATCGGAATTATTTATTTCATCAGATTTTGCGGATGACTTCACTGAAATTGAGGATTAAACTGTATTGTCGGGTATTAGCGGAGTTATATTTTTTATAGATTATTAATTATCTTTGACTGCAGTAACTTTGATTGTCTATTATTTGATTAAAGGCGTAGTCCCTTTTGGTGCGGTTTGAGGTGAAGATGATTTTTTTTCCTCTATCTTTTTGGTGGCTGGTACTTTTGGGAGTGGTCTTTTAAAGTCCTCATCTGAATCATCTTTTTAGAGTAAAATATTTTTCTTACTAACAGTTTTTTTAACTACTGCTTTGGGTTTTTCTTATTTCTTTTTCGATTTAAAGAGATCCTCGCCATCGTCATCATCTTAAAATAGATTTTTTGTTTTTACACCAACTTTTACTTTTATTTATGACTTTGTCGGGGCTGTGGTTATTTTAACTTATTTTTAATTTTATTTTATTTCAACAGTTGCTTATTTTTTGTCTTACTTTATTTCAACGATTTTTTATTCTTTTTTATATGCAGTCTTTTGCACTGTTTTTTTAGGTTTGACTAGGATGATTTTTGATTCTTCATCAGACTCTTCCTAAAACAGAGTCTTCTTAGGCTCTATCTTTTTAGCCATAATGATGGCAGCAGGATCTTTTCTTTTGAAAATGTTTTTTTCATCAAAAATTTATTTTTTCATTAGAAGTTCATTATCTTCGTTCTTTTTCTTTTCTTACTCTTTAGATTCGGCTGATACTTGTTTTGGAGGTTATATTTTTCTAGTCTTAGCACCAGTAAATAGAACATTTTACTCTTCTTCATATTCCTAAGATTATTTTTTTTAACCAACAAAATTACTACTTTTTTGACCAAGTCCCATAATCTAATTGTAGTTTAATGTTGCTATAGATTTCTGGGGAAGTGGGGCTGGGGATGGAATAGTTGGAATCATAGGCACTTTATCAAATCTAATTTTAGCTGCTATTTTCGATTCCTATTCTTGTATTTTTGAAGATTCAGATTCTTCCTCGATAATGGGTTCAGGGACTTTTGTGATTTTTCCTTTGAGACGCATGCTCAATTCTTATTGAAAAGTTAAAGATCTTTTTATTTTAGATTAGATTGGCTTTTACTCTTAAACTGGAGCATAATCTACAAACACTGACATTGTATGTCTAAGTTTTGATTAGTCACGTTCAGGGCCTTGATAAATAAAAGATTGAGTCAATTCTGGAGGTGGAGGAGGTGGGGGTAAGTTAAAGATCGGAGGAGGGGGAGGAGGGGGAACTGAACTTAAGGTTAATGGTGGAGGAAGTTGAGTAGATTTTATTGGAGGTGGAAGGCTAGGAATACTTTAAGAAGGTTTGTTTTTAATATTTTTAGAAGGGGCATTTTGATTATTGATTGGAGGAATACTCTGAATAGCAGCAGATTTATTTTTAGATTTTATCTCAACAATTTATGGAACTGAAGAATGCCCAAGAACTTAGTTTAAACTTGGCGGAGGCGGAGGAAGACGCTCTTAACCTTGATTGGCATTCTGATTGAGAACTTGTTCAAGCGGTGGTGGCGGTAGTAATTCATTAACTAAATTAGTTCCATTATCTCCTGAAATCGGAGAGGTGGGAATTAAATTTCCAGATATGACTGAGATGCTTCTTCTATACTAATTAATTTAATTAGCATCTTCATCAGTATACAAATTGAGGTAGGGTTTGGATACAAACTATTTTGTCCCGAATAAAGGTGGAAGACGGGTATTTTTGTAGACTGCTTGACTCATCGAGTATGAGTATTCCGATACAGTAGCAATAGACACATTATCCTTTTCGGCTTCTCCTTCCTTTATTTATAAATTTTTAAGGCCTACAGCCAAACATTATTTGAATATATCCAGTTTAGACTTAGTCTCTTGCTTTACTTACTCCAAAGCTGGTTTTTCTTCTTCCACTATTCGTTCTTAAATTTTCTACATGAGAGTTAAACTACATTTTCGGTGAATTTGAACTCGGAGAGGTGTAGAAATTCGTTAAATCTAAAGCCTAATTAAACATTTCCTTCGTGGAGAGTATATTTGGTTAAGGCTACATTATCATTAATCTGCTTTTCTGACTAAAATATCGCTTCGGAGAGGGCTTTGACTGCATTAAAAAACTGCTTCAAGAATGGAGTACTTGATCGTCTTGATGGAGGGTCCATTAAGCCACCTCTTATCGTAGAGACAAAAAGGTCATTCAGAATTAATATATAATTTTCTGATATTTAATTGTTATTTATAAATTTTCCTTAAATAGTATCATTTTTGTGATTATTTGTCCGTTTTAGCAAAATGTATTCATAATTACAAATACTTTCAATTAATAATTGATAAATGTGATAAACCAAAATATAAAACATCTTGCTTTGATTGTTATAACTATTGGTAGATCATTCTAAATTTAAATATGTGAAGGTTATCTCCAATCATGACGATACAATTTATTTAATTGTTCTATATTAATATAACTGCATGGATTCAGTTCACGAAGCCGATGAACCTGCCGATATTGGAGTTTGCAACGAACATAATAGAGTATATGAATGTTATTGCACTCAATGCTATACGTATGGATTCATTCATTAAGTATGATCTGTCCTTCTTGCCTCATGTTCGATGGCCACAAGGGACATGTCGTTTCTAAAATTGAGGAAGGAGCCAAAGATCTCCGAACTCGTATAAATTCCTCAGCCAAAGAGGGACTTCTTAAATTTTAAAAAACTGAATCAATTTTATTGGATATTCGTCATGCCAAGATATCTCTGTAAGAAAACGCAGAGGTTATTATCCAGAAAAGCTAAAAATATTTTGATGAGCTTATTACCGCTCTCAAAACTAGAAAAAATAAGTTCTTAGAAGAATTAAGAACCTACTTTGGAGAACAGATTTAGTTTATAGACCACAGCTAGGAAGACTGGCTTAGAAAACAAGAAATTTCACAAAAAATACTCAAGTTACAAACCTCTCAAGATGATATGAAACTAATGGAGGAGGCAAGCTCCATTATCTAAGGTATTCTATATCTGAAGTAGGTCTTGAAGCTCTATCTCGGCCAATTGAATACAAGTAAATAAAGTTGCTTGAGGCTGTTGAAAGTGAATTGACAATCGGTAAGCAGCGTTTCCAATTTAAAGAGTTACAATAGGCTTTACGAGAGTATTTGAAGAAAGGGCGTGTGATAACGAATAGGCTGCGCTGTTGAATCTTGATAATGGCTCACTATTAGATTCATTTATCAATCATGGTAGTTGAGACCAAAAAATTAGTGCTGAAGGGCCTTCTGGCAAGAAATGCGGTTGCGGGGATCTACACAGAGGCACTGCTTAAGCAAATTTTCCATCTCGCGGTGGTTTTTGAAGATTTCACTGGTCGTTTTAAGTTCATTGATCTCTTTGAAATCTTTCAGGTGTCTAGCGATTAAAATGGGATCGATGACGTCGTTGCGGAATATTTTACTGAGATCATTTTGGCATCCTTTCCCCATCCAAGTTGGGATAGAGCCCGAATTCTTTTCGATCATGATTAGGTGTTCGATGTCGTCGTGAGTGGGAAATAGAAGTTCGCCAATGTATAGTTCTGCAATGATGCAACCGATGGACCAGACGTCGCTGAGTTCATTCCACTAGCAGCACTGCAAGATTACTTCTGGAGAACGGTATTGCCTCGTATTAATAATGGAGCTATGTCGTTAGGTTCTCTTGGTTGCACCACCGAAATCGATTATCTTTACCTTATCCTTCACGGGTAAATAGTACTTTTAAACTTTGGAATTGGACATCTTTTTAAGTTATTCACTCTCAAGCAATATGTTTTATGGTTTGAGATCAGTGTGAGTATAACCCTGCTCGTGCATAAAGGCAATGGATTCCAGAAGTTGCCTAGAAAAAGATTGTACTAATCGCATAGGGTAGCCATTATGGTTATTCTTTTTTATAAGATCGTAGAGAGAGAGTCCCAAAGTCTCAAAAACCATGCAATAAAATTGATGGTGGTAGAAAGATTCGAAGTAGCGTACTATATGGTGGTTGTCGCCGGGATCTTTTTCGTTTAGCTCCTTCACTATGTTGCGTTCCGTCTTAGCGGATTAGATGTATTTATGCACTGGCTTTATCACCTACTTCCGACCAGATCAACCTTTATAGCGTAATATTTGTCCTTGTATTTCGCTTATAGAACTCGTCCAAATGTGCCTGTTCCCAGCAATCTCGTTACTTTATAGCTGTGACCCAGCTTTTCACCGTTTTGATACTTGAAGTGTGGTGTCGTTCTTCTTCGTTTGGTTGAGGAGGAAATCGAACTACTGCCCGAGGAAGAGGAGATCGAGGATCGGGAAGAAGAATCGGATGATGAGGACGAGTAGTGATGCTGTTTCCGATATTCGCGAGGTGATGGAGAGTAATGCCTATGGTGATTGGTTCTCTTTTAGTCATGCCCGTGCCTCTTCTGCCTGAACGTAGAATGCTGGGAAGTACCTCGAATGAAATTTTCTGCGCGAACGACTTCTTCTTTCAACGTCACTGCTGTTTAGCCGCCGAGGCATAGTCCTAAATTATATATCAATTAAACTCCAATTTTTTCCAATTTTTCCAATTATTTGGAATGATATAAAATTCAGTTATCAAAATCATGGAATCATTTTTCTATAGTGTGGTTTCTTTTTGATTACAAAATAGTATGGGATATTTTTAAAACAAAATATTATCATTAACATTAAAATGGAGATTGAGGAAGGAGATGTTGAAAAGATGATAAAATATGCGCAGTTGATCGAGAGCAACTGTTAATTTTTAACCACCATCAGGCATAATATTACGCAGAGAAGCGAATTGCATAGGGGAAGTCTTAAAATGATCGAGCAATACATGAGTGATCGCAAGTCTAAACTTAACATAGAGGCGCTATCGCAACTCATTATTTAATTGGCTTACTTCCTTTACTCATGCCGGAACATTGGCATGACTCCGGTCATCGGAATCGAGGACATTAGAGTAGAGGAAGTTTATGGTCGTAGCAATTAGAAGCGATTTATGATTATCCTTTTCTACAAAATCAGCGAGCAGAAGATGCAAGAAGCAGAAGCAGCTCAAATATTTTGCAGTCTCTATGAGCATATTATTGGCCATCTCGATGCATATCTCAAAGCCAAAGAAGATTTTAATCCTTTAGACTTAGAACAGTAGCAATGTCTTGATTTATTTCGTAAGCAGTTTAAGACCATTCTCGATGACATTAACTATTTTGCTGATAAATAATTCCTGTTTTTCCAGGCACTCGAGCAGACTACTCTTTTCTATGAAATATCAATGCTTTATCGCGTAAAAAGCTGTTCCATGTTGGACTACATAAAATCAGATGAAGGAAGGATGGGTAAATTTAAATTTTGTAAAAGCAAAGATGAGACTTTGGTGATAGAATACAATCAATAAAAAAAGAGAAGCAAGGGAGAACATGAGGGGTTAAGAACCAAATAGAAGGAAATAGACTAGAATTTAAATCTGTTCTTTAAGACCATCAACGAACAGAATATGGAACCAGTTCAGAATAAGAATTAAAAGGAACAAACTTATCGAGTCAAATTTCACTATAAAATCAGGGAACGCTAAAAATATTCGTTTTAAGAAATATTTCAAAGCATACTCGGAGCTAATATCTTTAAGAACTAAAGTAAAAAACCTATGGAATGTAAAAGACAGCCTGCAGATATGGATTACTATATCGAGTATTCTTCAGAAAAAAACTTCATCTGCGTCAAATTATTCATGCCCTCTGTTAATGTGAATGTGGAAACCTCGGATTTTTTAATGTTTCAATCAAATGTGCTTACTTTTGAGGCAGTTAACGTTTCAATTGAGCTCAGTGAGCCAAGAAAGAGAAATCCTGAAGATAAGAATCCTTCTAAGAAGGTAGTAACATTTAAAGGAACATCGAGTTTCAATATGAAGTAACCTCCGCTTGAGAAAATTCTTTTGTTAATGGATATCACAATGATTTCCTCGAGAATATACTAGCCTGAACTAAATCCAAGTCGATATAGCTCAGGAGGAGGGAGAGACTACCAAAGAATGGCAACTATTTCTAAAAAAATAAACCACTATACCAAATTGTTTATGAAGTGCGCAAAGAAAGTGTATAATTAGTGATCAAGGACACATAAAAAATACAATTTGTCGTTATATTATTATAAAATTGTAAACGCAACTCCTAAAAATATATTTCATATTTAAGATAAGTTACCAGCTAAAACATAATTAAATCAATGTTCACCCGATTAAATTGCCTGAACCGAGAACAAAATTTCCATTTGATTGAACAATAGTGTTGCTTTTCCCTCCAACAGTATTATAATTCGAATTGGCAACTAAATTACTATTTCCAACTATAGTATTGGCTCCTGAATTGAGAAGTCCATTTCCTGATCCCTGATCCAAGGACTGTGTTATAGTTCGAGTTTGCGAGAACATTATTATTTCCTCCAACTGCATTAACATTAGAATTAGCAAGGATATTGCTGTTTCCAACGGCAATGTTATAGTTAGAATTTGACAAAATATTGTTGGACCCTTGAAGAGTATTTACGCTGGACTTAGCCAAATTATTTCGATTCCCTCTAATTGAATTAGAATTAGAGCTGATGAGAAAGTTAGTATTACCAAAGATAGCGTTGTTTGAAATTATTGAGCTTAGAGATAGACTGAAGAAAAGGAGAATTATCCCAATTGTTTTCATTTTTAGTCTCGTATTTAAAAAATAGCTAAGTTTCTTTTTTCTATAAATAGAACAACAAAATATTTAATGTCAAAATGTACCAGTTTATTATTTGTAGGAAAATATCAATTGGGGGAATGCTAAATTATTATTTTTCACAATAAGGTTGAACTTAGCTTTCGATCTTTTTTACTTTAAAAATAAAGAGGCGTGATTAAAAATGTAAACGGTGGGATTTGAACCCACGACCTTATTCAGGAACAGATCCTTGGTCTGTCGCTTTAACCACTCAGCCACATTTACTAACTTGAATTACTTTAGCCAAATTCAGAGTAGTTTCATCTCAGCTCTATAATCTTGCTAATGAAAATGTTTTTTGTATACAAAGATAAGCATTTATTTAATAAATGATTAGCGAATTCATTTTATTCTTGAGCATTATAGGCTGTTTTGCTGATGGCAAAGATCATTTTTTTTAGATGTAGTGACTATATAACTTATTATTAAAAAAATAGACTATTGATTGAGCTAAAATTATAAAAATGTAAACGGTGGGATTTGAACCCACGACCCTATTGAGGAACAGAGCTTAAATCTGTCGCTTTTAACCACTCAGCCACGTTTACTAACTTGAATTACTTTATCATAATTCATGCCAGTTTCATCTTAGCTTTATAATTTCACTAATTCTTACCATTTATTTTTGTATCAACTCAATCTATAACAGGAAGCAATAACAAAAAAGGAAATAATCTTTTAGAAAACCAATACTATCACATTTTAATTAATATTTAAACTATAAGAATAAATAATTAAAGGTATTCAATAGTACAAATTCATGAATCAAATAAACACAAATAAAATCAAAACTGAGCTTTTGATTTTTAATAATTTGTACATGCAGATTTATTATGACTATTTAAACTAAGTAAACTTCCTTTATCGAAGATAAGAATTCAATCATAAATAATTAACTAAAAGATTTAATTAATTAGTCGTAAATGCTTTTAAACAAATGCCCAAGAGAAATACACAACAAGTTATATGACCTTTCATCAAAAAAATAAGCTATTAATATAAGGTGATAGCAAAAATGTAAACAGTGGGATTTGAATCCACGTCCCTATTGAGGAACAGAGCTTGAATCTGCCGCTTTTGATCACTCAGCCACGTTTACTAACTTGAATTATTTCGACAAATTTAGAGTAGTTTCATATTAACTCTGTAATTTTGTTAATTTTGTTAATTTTGTTAATTTTGTCAAATATTTTTTGTATCCACTGTTGACTCTCTTACTTCAAAGATAGCCTTTAATAATTAATCCTGGACAAAATTGGTTAATTATTAATCATTAAAGAGTTTTTTTTTTACATCTGTCTAAGATTATTTTTGAGATATTTAGTGGCTTTTCTGGCTGATTATAGTAAAAATAGCCACTTGATTTAGCTAACATAACAAAAATGTAAACGGTGGGATTTGAACCCACGACCTTATTCAGGAACAGATCCTAAGTCTGTCGCTTTAACCACTCAGCCACGTTTACTAACTTGAATTAATGGATGCTAATTTTAAGTAGCCCTATATTTCCTTCTAATTTATTTAGCAAAAACCATTTATCTAAACATTTATTCATTGCATTTGTGGCAAATATAATTAATAAAATGGTAAATAGTCTGATTAAAAGTGATTAAGATATAATTGATATTAAAAATTTAAGCATATTCAATTTTGGTGTTTAAATGAACGCATATTTAAATAATGTTAAACTAATTTATTGATGGCTTAATATTGTTCTGTATCATGTAGACATAATATTGTTCATAAAAGGAGAAGTTATAATAAAAATAAGCATAAAGTTCACATTTTAGTATTAATGATTCTATTTCCAATTATTAAAATTGATCGTTTCTATTCAGGTTTTTTTCGAGTTCATATCTAATTAAAATAAATGGTTAGTTATCTAAAATGATAATATAATTATTAGTTCTCCAAAATGAGAATATCTATATCTTCAGCTAGACTGTTAACTTAGCGAACGCAATCAGGATAATATGAACACTTTTAATGAGTAAGATCAATCTTAATTATATAAGATGGATTCAAGAAGACCCTTTGAGGGGTATGGACAATTGGCTGCGAAGTGTGCATGGATCAGTCAAATTAAGATTATGCTAATTATTAGAAACATGGATATATAATTAATCACTTTATATTTGATGTCCATCAATTATGAAAAATAATTTTAATAAATATTGCATTTGCAGAAGAGTTAAATTTCTCAGAAAAGCGATTGAATATAGTTATTAGTTTTAGTTTACTATTTATTTACTAGACTATGTAAATATGATGACCATATCATTTGATTAATCATTTCATCATGAAATCTCATCGTTTATTTAGTGAAAGCCTTAAGTTTATTTATTTATTTTATCACTTTGAATGCAGATAAAATTATGTGAGAATTAAAATAGCGGCGATAAATACGAAAAAAGGTTTGTTTTCTGATTTTGTTGATTAAAACTAAAACTCATAACAATATGTAATAAAAGATGATTCAAAAATGCAATAAACTTCAGTCTGAACTTGGAATGAAACTCAATTAATCCATTACTTTATTTTTTATAATTTATCTGGCAAGAGAAGATTTGAATTTTCAAGCCATAAAGAAAGAATAATATATTTTTCAATTTATAAATTCATCAGGCAATGAAGACAGTAATATTTGTATGATTCTAATCCATGTTGTTAAAAAATTAAATGGAATATATGAATATTAAAAAAAGCAAAATCTTGTTTCGTTTCCTGTAGATTTAGTCTGTTTTGCATTTAAGAATTCGATATGAGTGGAAGAATGATCTAAAAGTATGAATGAATTCATTGAAAATATCGTTTCATTAACAAATCTAATAATATGGGAATCTTTTTAAACTTTATTTGAAATGTCAATTGAAGACAGTTAATTGAATTGTTCTTTAAAAATTGGCCATGTTGAAATCCATTCATTAAAAAAAAAACAAGAACTCGAAACATAATTTTATCTTAATTTAAATGGATGAGTCATTTATTTAGTATCATATTATTAAAGTGAATGCTATTGAATGGGAAGTTGTTGTGGATTGTCTATCAATAAACATTATAGAATCAATATATCGTTTAATTTCTTAATTTCAGAGTGTAAAAAGTTTGGTTCGATGTATTCAATCTAAAGATGAATATCTTAGTTCTTAAATGATTTCCTCTGAAACTGGTAAATTTGATTATTTATACTAAGGCTTAAATTAGAAATGGCAAAGACAAATAAAAAATGTGGAATACTTTAAGTTCGGAGCTGGCGCAAGAAGGAATCGGGCAGGAAATGTTTGGCAGGAGCAGCTGGGATAAAATGATACGACCGCATACTAATCATAGTCTTCATAGAACATTATCAATTGTATCATATTAGAGAAACACTAAATCAGATAATTAATAACAGCATACTAAGCAACATAGCAATTATCTTCATAGATCACTATTCAATTTCCTTATTCTCCACAAACTTGTCGATTTTCATTATTTCTAATTGCTTGCAGAAAATATCAAAATTACGCTTCACTGCCTTTTTGTAAGAAGATAACTTTGTCTCCAAATCTTCAATTTCTTCTTTTTAAATATTTTCCTTTATGTTATTTTTAATCGCTTCTAAAACATCCTCTTGAGATTTGTCAACAATTTCATTAAAATTATGAAATTGATTTTCAAATGTTCCTTTCGCTATTTTTTTGTATGTGGATAATAAATTAGTGATAACTTATTTCTACTTTTGGATCTATTCATTATTTTTAAGGGTCTATTTTATATCAAAGTCTTCTTCTGCTGATCGAAAATCGACTATTTTAATATACCAACCATCAATTTTCTCAACAAAACCAAAATTTCCAGAATTTGTTTTAAGATCAGTGAGCTACAAAATAAAAGACAGTAAATTTAAACAGAACATCCCATTTTTAAAACCTTCTAAACCTTCTAAATCTTCTAAATCTTCTAAATCCTCTAAATTTTAAAATTGTAAATCTTTTTTATTGCCTTGAAGTTATTCAAAACTAAAATACGGACCTTCAAAATTAACATCCTTCGTTGCTATATAAAAATTTTTAATATCCCTACCAAAAAAATGGGATTCACAACCAACACCAATTTTTTATAAAATCTTATAGTCCATCAGTTCTAAAGGATTTAACTTTTTTGCTGCTGAGCTTTTTTTGGAGATTCTACCATTCTCATGTGTCTTTACATAGTAGGTGATTTACTTTTCATTATCTGGCTTGATTCTAACAATATTTCCCAGTTGAACGCCTTAAGTTTTTTTATTGATATACATTTAGCTTTAAGGAAGCTACATTTTAAAATAATTCAATGAAATAGTATCCACGCGTTATATATGTACATTTTATTGGGCGTATTTAAGATTTTTGATCATTAAAAAAAGATTATTGAATTTTACGCTATTATCTTCTCCTTTCATCATAAATCTATTAATTTTGTCTAGAGATTGGCGTCTCGGCGGATCGTCAAAAATACCATTTTGAAAAACCTGCCAATCTATATTTAATTCAGCTATTCTTTCTTATCCGAACACCTCCACAAAATTTTCTTTAGTAAAAACTTTTGCTTGTTGGTCAGCAACTCTTTTTCCTGCACTTAATTTAATTTCCTATGGAATATTGGCTTCAATAGATTCACGATATTTTTGAGATATTGGACTTCCTGCATAATAGGCCTGCTCTGGTTGTCCTTTTATGTTGCATCTTTCCCCGTTTATTTGAATATAAGACACAACCATTTTCTGCGGAGTGCTAATCAAAAAATGAATCATCAACTTGTTAACCGAATCAAATTTGTTAGTATCCACCTCTATGCGTTGCAGCCCTTATACATTTGATAGGGAGAATTCCTGAGCTGGCTATTACTTAGTTAGGGAAAAGTCCACATTTTTGGTGTTAATGAACAGTCTCATAAGTCTTGGCGGGGTGGGGTTTTCGTATTTAGCAATGACGCATATGGATCGTATTTTTACTTTACAAGCAAAGGGAACAATCAACAGTAACCCACCATCGCTCTATGAAGTAACAAAATAGGTTTGGTCAAATTGCCGATCAGATTCCCTGAAGAGATAAGCTCCTGTTTTCGAGCGTTTTTCGTGGAGGCAGCGAATCTTGGCGAAGTTGATGATGCCGAGCAAGTCATCGGCGTTTTCCACTCCTGAGCGGTCCTTGAACTCGCAAGTCGAACCCTGAACGTGCTACATTTACATTAATGTTTATACAATATAAATGAATTTAGATTAATGTTAATAATCGTCTTCATATTGGTGATTCGACTGTTTGTCGAATTTGTGTTTCCAGCGATTGTTTTGTTGTTAACTTAAACCTTTCACCCTTTTTAGAAATAAATTTTCCTTTTCATGATATTTTTTTAATCAAATCTTTAACCTGTGGATTTGTTTCTTCAGCCACGAGCTCTCAATTTGTTAAATGTTGTCGATAATTTGAATTTTTTCTTTCCCTTTTTATTGCCTTTTTCATAAAGGTTCAAGAGAAAAAATGTGGAATACTTTAAGTTCGGAGCTGGCGCAAGGAGGAATCGGGCAGGAAATGTTTGGCAGGAGCAGCTGGGATAAAATGATACGACCGCATACTAATCATAGTCTGCATATAACATTATCAATTGTATCATATTAGAGAAACACTAAATCAGATAATTAATAACAGCATACTAAGCAACATAGCAATTATCTTCATAGATCACTATTCAATTTCCTTATTCTCCACACTCTTGTCGATTTTCATTATTTCTAATTGCTTGCAGAAAATATCAAAACTAAGCTTCACTGCTTTTTTGTATTAAGATAATCTTCTAGTCATACATTTACAGTCTTCTTCTAAAATATCTTCATAGGAGTTCTTACTAATCGCGCTTAAAACATTTTTTTCAGATTCTTCCGCAATATCTTTAAATCCTTTAAATTGATTTTCAAATATTTCTTTCGCTATTTCTTTCATCTTCCCTTTGGATTTGCTAAATAAATTTTTTATCATTTTATCCTAGTAATATTTCTGTGTATTACCTTAAAGAAACCATTTAAAATGCGCTTCACTTATTCCATAATAGCCCTCAGTAATCGATTTAAAATCTACAATTTTAATATACCAACCATCAATTTTTTCTACAAAACCAAAATTATCAAAATTAGTTCGAAGATCAGTTAACCGTAAGATAAGAGACAATAAATCTAAGCAAAAAATTCCATTTGAAAAATCTCGTGAATTAAAAAATTGCAAATAGTTTGCTTCATTGTCTTTAAGTTATTCATAACTTAAGTATGCACCATCACTCCCTGCATCCTTTGTTGCTATATAAAAATTTTTAATATCCCTACCAAAAAAATGTGATTCACAACCAACACCAATTTTTTATAAAATTTTATAGACCATGAGTTCGATAGGATTTACTTTCTTCGCTGCTTTGCTTTTCTCATAGGCTAGACCATCTGAATGCGTTTTGACATAATAGGTGATTGGTTTTTGATTATATGAATCAATTGTAAGTAGAGTACCAAGCTGAACACCTTCATATTTTATATCTAAATTAATCGTGCATTTAGGAAACTTCCTTTTAAAATAAATAGATGCAATGTTATCCACGCGTTGCTGATCAACACATTCTTGATCGTAACTAAGCCCCAATATTAAAGATTTTAGTACTTTAAAATCTGAACTATCATTCACTGTATTTCTCATAAAATTATAAATTTTTTTCAGAGCATAACGTTTCGAAGAATCGTCAAAAGAACTATTTTGAAAAACTTCCCAATTTATATCTAATTTGTATATTTGTTCGTAAGTAAATACGGCTTAAAATCTTTCTTCAGTCAGGATTTTTGCTTGTTTCTCAACAAATAATTTTTCACGAGCAGTTTCAATTTCCTATGGAATATTGGCTTCAATAGATTCACGATATTTTTGAGATATTGGACTTCCTGCATAATAGGCCTGCTCTGGTTGTCCTTTTATGTTGCATCTTTCCCCGTTTATTTGAATATAAGACACAACCATTTTCTGCGGAGTGCTAATCAAAAAATGAATCATCAACTTGTTAACCGAATCAAATTTGTTAGTATCCACCTCTATGCGTTGCAGCCCTTATACATTTGATAGGGAGAATTCCTGAGCTGGCTATTACTTAGTTAGGGAAAAGTCCACATTTTTGGTGTTAATGAACAGTCTCATAAGTCTTGGCGGGGTGGGGTTTTCGTATTTAGCAATGACGCATATGGATCGTATTTTTACTTTACAAGCAAAGGGAACAATCAACAGTAACCCACCATCGCTCTATGAAGTAACAAAATAGGTTTGGTCAAATTGCCGATCAGATTCCCTGAAGAGATAAGCTCCTGTTTTCGAGCGTTTTTCGTGGAGGCAGCGAATCTTGGCGAAGTTGATGATGCCGAGCAAGTCATCGGCGTTTTCCACTCCTGAGCGGTCCTTGAACTCGCAAGTCGAACCCTGAACGTGCTACATTTACATTAATATAAATGAATTTAAATTTAAATTTAAGGACTCCTTTCTACTGTGCAGTTGTTAGTCTGATTCTTATTCCAGCAACTGTCTAGCTTTAAACTTAGACTTTCAACTATTTTCATAAACAAATTCTTCTTTTCACCATACTTGATGATTTAAATTTTAAACTTCTGTGCTCTTTTCTGAAAGTTCAGAGAAAAGCGCAATCAATGAATTTAATAGTTCCTTCAAAAATACATTAAAATTTAAGTTTTATAAACCTCGGCGATTGATCTGGAGTCTCCTCTGCGTGAGAAACAGGGATAATGGATCCTATACTATTGTGGATTTGATAATTAATTCCACTTCAAAGTTAATAGATGCCACGGAATCTGTTTTGAAGCTTATCTTTTAAATAAAAACTATGCATATTTGTTTGCATTGTATTTTTCTATTTTTCTGTTTATTTATATTTCTGATTCTAATACTTTGGTTTATAAATTATATATTGGCAGTAAAATTGATGAAGGTAAGAGTTCACTAATTTAATGCTGAAAGGGACAGAAATCTGACTGAAATTTATACCAATGCTAGTCAAAATTCAATGGCAGGAAATCTAACTTCGAACAGACCATCTTTTAATGAGCCTTCAACATCGTCCTTCAGAAAAAAGACAAAAGTAAGCTCTGTTTCAACTGTGTCAACAAAATATTAATCAAGAAGAAGGAAAAGAAAAAGATGAATGAATGAGGCACAGATGAATTAATGGAAAAACGGAAACATGAAGAATCGCTGCGGGAATATCGCGATCAAGCCCAATAATTTAAAAAGAAAGTCGCAGCTACAATAAGAAAGTTTTAAAGCGTAAATTATTATCGCCCAAGTTTGAGAAACTGATGGATACAAAGATAGTTGAGGAGTTGTGTCAAAAATAAAAACAAGTTTTGAAAAAACAGGCTCTCAAAAAGGAGGAGGAGAGACTCGTAGACTTTAAATACATTCAAGAGTTGATTCTTCAGAAATATTTGGAGGAGGCTAAAAAAGAATAATAGATAAAGGAAAGACTGCAGGCATAAAACTGAAATGATAAAGAGATATGCTATGGATTTGAAAGCCCAAATGACTCAACAAGCCAGCAATAATGAATTTAAAAAAGAAAAGAAAATCTGTCTGAAAAAAGAAATGATTTAAAAAATTAGACCAAGATTTTTTTAAAAAGTTGACCTAATTTTCAAATAAATCGAATTGAGCCCTGAATTAACCCAATCCTTAGATATTTGAGTAAATAAAGAGCCCAAAATAAGCAAAGAAAATAAATAAAATGAGGAAAAAATAAACTAACGCCAAGGAGAGAGAGGAGACTGCGAAGAAACTAAAATAACTGGAAGATAAAAGCCTCCAAAGCAATATAAAAGCCAAACAGATGGAATACTCTCGCAAATGGATTACTTGAATTATAAATTAAAGGAGGAGAAATATACTCACAATTTGGCCCAGTAAAATGAAAAAATAAAGATTTGTGGGTCAGTAAAGAGAAATATGATTAAAAATGCTTGACTCCCTACAATTGAATGAATCATGATGAATTCCCCTATTAATCTAAGTTATTTATATGAGAAACAGAATACATTATTATTGATACCTATCTTCAATAATAATTCGCAATTAAATACACTTTTATTACCTTTTTATTATGCTAAAATATAAAAAATAAGTGATATGTCAAACCTTCTTTTAATTTGACCATTTTAAATTATAATTTGTCCAATAAACTGAATTGAATTTGAAAGGGTTGCTCGATAAAATGAGATGAATAAATCCAAATCAAAAGTCAAAGCACTGGAATAGACTACCTTAAAAGTAGAGAAAAAAAAATTAGGCGATTTGCAAGCACAATCGCAGTTCGCATTGCGTCAAAAATTAGCTAAGTCAAGCAAAACAAGAGATTAAAAGTTTAAATCGTTAAATTGAAGAAGGCAAAATGGAAAGAGAAATAGTAGAGAGCAGATACTTATCAGTTCTCCAAGGATTGGAATGTTAGTTAGAAGATTGTAAGAAAAAATATATAGTAAACTATAAAATAAAATAGTCCCTCTCATGGATCAGGACTCAGTGCGGTTAAAAATGTTAAACTAAGTATAATCTAGCCATCAGCTGGAATTAAGCAACATGAAAAACAATGTAGAGGCTTTACGTGATGAGGTGCTAAGATATCTCAGGAAAATTAAATTTTAAAACATTCCCTGTAGAACGAAAAATGAATCGAGAAGAGGAGATGAGATGAGGAGAGTCAGAGGAAATAAAAATAACGATTTTGCACAGGACACTATTAATTATTTAACAGTGTCAATGTGGAAGGACATGGAAGCCAAACTCAAAAATAGTTATGAACAGGCCAGAAAAGAGGCAGAATTTTATAAATAGAAATACTTTGCAGTTTAAAAGAAGTATCAAACCAAAATGCTTGACTCCAACAAATAAGATTCATAAAATGATAGATCATACCGTAACAAGGGATGAATCTTTATTACTTTTGATCGTTATAATCTCTGTCATTACTAGCCACATTCGAAATATTATTACTATATAAGTGTA
>Ga0302186_10000303_pt1 | contig 45001 bp, 23 predicted proteins | sample II_Bog_E1_2_FD_198782 | JGI IMG/M metagenome (GOLD analysis project Ga0302186, IMG submission 198782) | Peat permafrost microbial communities from Stordalen Mire near Abisko, Sweden - II_Bog_E1_1 | ecosystem: Environmental > Terrestrial > Soil > Wetlands > Peat | place: Sweden: Abisko...
AAGATAGTGTGAGTTGGCTTAAAGTTTGATCTGCACTCACCATAAGCATGTCAGGAAAACTCAAGCAAGCGCTGACTATCCTTGCACTGCTACTCATCCTCTCGGAAGGCTAATCCAAATCCTTTTGCATATATATGCAGATTTCACCCTATCGACCTATGCAAACTATCACGTGTTTGCTGGTGATAGCTCCATAGCCTAAGATGATTGAAGGTACAAAGGGCATAGCCCTGCGACTAATGATAGAGTGTCCATAGCTATCGAGGATGTACAATCGTCTTAGTTATGTTCCCAATATGACATTTCCCATAAAGTTAGAATCACTACTCCTCAAAAGAGCCATCGCAGAGATGGAGTCCTTCTCATTGATGCCTTCATTGAAGACGTATTAGATGAGCTGCGTCAGACGTAAGTACCTCCTTTTTTCGCTCAATGGTGTTTGATCCCAAAAAATACTTAGCTGACTCTGATAGGATATTCGGGTTTAATTTCAGCAGCTATTCACCCAACTTCTATGGATTAGTCTCGTACTGACTCCAAGCTATTTGCTCTTCTGTCTCAGCATATATATCTGGCACCTTCAACCTGAAACTTTATGACAGAGCCCTAAAGATATAGAAACCATTTTCAGCGGAAAGACCAATAACGGCTTGGGCATTTCTTTCCTCATCTTGATACTGAATGATGCCACTCACGTTTTTAAGCTTTACAGTCTTCTACAACTCTCGATTTGATCCTTTGTAGACAATTAACTCGTTTTGCTACTCGGACCATATCACCAACTTACCCTCGCCATCGCCCCGCACATCTGCAAGCGTAAGGAAAGCGTTTTTGGAGAGAGTGGGTTCTCGAAAGCCCTCAATGAAGGGGTTCCTTTTGGTCATATTAATTAAAAGTGAATAAGAGTCCATAACATAAGGTTAGCTATATTTTTTAATACTGTAAGCATTGAGATGATGTTCAGCAGTATAAAATCATAAATTTAACAAAGTTTGTAGAGTCATTTCTGCATCAAATCCATTCCTGCTAAGAGTCTCTTGAACCTACTCATCACTAAATCCCATTTCAATGAGCATATTGAGCTTTTCCTGTTTGATGAATGGAGTGGCATACATTTGAACCCACTCTTGCGCATGATACTCAAACAAATAAATATCATTCTTAAACTATTCAGCTGCCGAAGCGTTTAGTGGTTCATCTTAAGAGCATTATCCCAAACAAGACTGAATAATAAGAATTAGTGAGTACATCCCCAGTGCTGGCGACCAATCTTGTTCCAAAATACTTAGATTAATAAGGCCTGTTTAAGACGAAATGTTTGGATGCCAAATTTTAGTTTAAAATGTCATCTTAGGTGGAATCATTGGAAACTCTTGTGGAACAATAATATCGATTTGGTAAAATCCTCCATTGTAAGAAGTGTGCTATGGCCCCTCAATATAGGCCTTCCAGTGATAGTAGTCTCCCTTGCACAGTTATACTTTTATAGATGGTTTCTATATCTAAATTAGAGTCTACTTACTTTCTAAAAATGCTTTTGACAGTACTAATAGTGATTTTTAATATTTAGCTTGTTCATTTCCATTAGTTAATATTATATAATATATTTAAAAGTCCCGACTTATTTTAAAACGTCTCATCAAATTTTAAATTCCTCTTTCATAATTTTGTTATGAATTTATTACTTAAAGACTTCAAAAGAAGAGGGGTCCTCTTAGTCATGTTAAATTAGTGAATGAGGAAATCATAACATAAGATTAGAGATCCTTTAAAAATATAAATCAAATAGATGATGTTCAAGGTTATGAAAATCAAGAGTTTAACAAAGTTTATAGACTCATTTCTTCATCAAACATATTCTTGCTCAGAGCATTTTTAACCTACTCATAGGTAAATCCCATTTTAGTTAATTGCTCGATAATTTCTTCTTTGCCAGCTGAAGTGGCATACTTGTTGGTCCATTAATGTGCATGCTAATTGAACCTATTACGGTCATTTTTAAATTATTTAGCTGCTGCTAAGTTTAATGGCTCATCTGGCCATGCTTATCCCAAGAAAGACTGAACAGAAATTAGTGTTGCGCGCATTGGAAGCGCCGGCGTCCAGTTTTCTTTCAGAATATCAATACATATCCCTCCTGTCTAGATGTTAACGTTTGGATGCCAAATTTTGGTTTCAAATATCATTGTAGGTGGTTTCAAGGGATATTCAATTGGAAAGATAATGTCTATCTGATAAAGACCTCCTTTGTAAGGGGTGTCTTCTACCCCTTCAATATATGCCTTCCAATGTCTGTGATCCTCACACATTTCTACCTCTATCGAGGGTTTGTATCGCTAAATTATAGTATTTCTACCCCTGACAACTACTATCGACATTATTAAAATTATTTCCTTATGCGCAAATCTCCTCTACTTGACATAAAAAGTATTAATAAACTATATCCAAGACTAAAGTCTTAATTAAAGATACTAGATACTATCATCAGATTTTAATAGTGGCATTAATTCATTAATGAAATTATTGTTTCAAACACCTCTGCAAAAAGATGTCCGTTGCCAGCTAGAAAATATCCGGAACACCCTCTCCAGTCGATGCTGAAGTTTACACATAGTTAAAGTCGAGGTAGTTGTCCAGCCAATTATCGATTTGGCTGTGAGTAACTTTCCTTTGAGGCAGATCTGCTTTATTACCCACTATCATCACAATAACTTCCTTCTTTTCCAATCGATAGTTCAATTCGCCAATCCAATACTCTAATTGCTGAAAGCTATCATCGCATGTCAGATCGAACACCAGCATAATGACGTCGGCATCTCGGTAGTATCTTTTATTATATGAAAAGTACAGTGAAGCCATCGAGCGGTATTTTTCCTAACCAGCCGTATCCCAAATATTAAGGGTCATGACTATTCCCGACCTCATTTTTACGTCCTTTTTATAATAGACTCCTCCTACTGTGGGTCCATATTCCTGCGAACTAGCCCCTAAGCAATATTTGGTGACTAAACTCGTTTTCCCGACAGCCGAGCTGCCTAACAATACAATTTTAAATTTCCTATTCTTCTGTTTGATATCCTTGACCAGCAACTTTCTTTCTTCTATCTTGTTTGCTTTGGAATCTTTGCATCCCATCCACCGGTTAATGACAATTCTATCAATTAATTAAAATGATCAAAGCATATCCGTTATAATTAAGATGGCAATACACATCATTCACAGTAAGCTTAGAATCCGATCGAACATGTAGTTGCTGAGGCGGGGAAAGGCAGTTTTTATTAATTTTCTGTATTGAAGCTATTTCCTCTCCAAGCGTAAGAGGGTAAAGTTTATTATGGACGGTGCAGATTTTATTTTTTAGAAAAATTGTTAGCAGTGCGACTAATAACTAGAAAAGCAGTCTTTTAGCGAGGATAATTATAGTTTCACTATTTTTGAAGTCGAAAATTATAACAGTAACTATTAGTTTTGAAGGTTTAACTTAGCCATAGCTGATTTCTTACCGTTTCTGTTCAGCATTACAAAAATGTTGCCTTCGTAGTGCCCCAGGAAACTACGAATTATAAAAGTACTGCTGGCCTCAATTGCTTTTTCCTCCTCGTCAAGGTTAATAAATTTAACTGCTATCTCCTGCGGTTCTCCACTATCGAGCAGTACAGTATTTATAACTAAATTTGCAGGTTTGTAAGAGGTGATTTGATTGCTATATATCTCCATCTTGGAATTACCCACCAAATAAAGAGTATTTTAATTGGCCTGGTACCCTCCCATCACCACAAAATGCTGTTTCAGTTTCAACTCTCTCGTTATTATAAATTTTAGCTTCATGACTATCCCATCAGCAGTTTTTTCGTGATAAAATTTGACCTTTGAGTAGTTGACTGAATCAAATCGTTCTCCTACTGCCACCAGCGCAAAGGTATGACAATCAATATCCCTTTCTTATAAGTATTTCCTATTATTAATTGAAGTATTAATGAAAGAGCATTGCAGGAAACGAGAATTTAGAGCCAACATCTGCTAACACCATAAATTATTATTCATATCGAACACCGAAAAAGCTATACCGTTTTCCACGTTTTTTAAGATCATTATTAGATACATCTCGTCTTTACCATCGGTTGAGAGGGAGTCGTAGCAGTAATATTTTGTTGTTAGTTCGGGCTTTATGTTGAAAATCTCCCTCAAGAATATTTTATAGTCATTAAATACATCTAAAATTGCACAAAGTAGAACGTTATTTTCTTTAGAACCCAACAGCACAATTCTTCCTTTTTGATTGCAAGGTAATGATGAATTTGGTACAAAATTTAAATTTCCTTCCTTCAAGATTGTTCGACTTCGTCTATCGATATGCTGGTAAGTTTTGTCCTGAAAAAACACCATGAAAGTGTCAAAGGAGTATGAGACAATGAGACTAACTCGCTATTTTTTCTAAATGATGTCTTTGGTTGTATATTCCTTCAACAAGACGAACGCCATAGGATATGTAAATAATATTAATAAAGGATTATAAAAGAATAAACAATCAACGGCGACTTTTGTAATAAGTCTCCCTCCAACCTTTGGCCTCTTCCTCCCGCTACATCTTTACGCGGTGCAGAGTTTAATTCTCCATGTCAAGTTATCTTAACTTTAGCAGGAGGTGATCTTTATCTTTAGCCAACCTGACAAATTCGTCTTTGCATCTTTATAACTACATTGAGCTTTACAGCAACAAATCTTTTAGATTTCTTATCTCACCGCACAGCATTGCATTTTAATCAATTATTATCTTGCCTTGTTCTATGTTTTTACGAAGTATGAGGACCTCGGCACGCATGTCTTCCACATCGTACTCATGCTTTTACTTTTAACGGATATAGTTGATTTGGGTGAATTAAAGATCTTACTTGAGCTTGGCGATAGTTGATTAATAATTTGCGGTTGTTTGGGTGGAATCTGATTCCATTTGATTGATTTCGGTCTTACACTTGGTAATCTATTAACTCTGACAGGCCACCTCTTGATGCAGCTTATTGTTATTGCTATTGAGAGTATCAATTTCTGCTTTATATTTTTAAATAAGTTCTTTAGTCCTTTCCCTTTCCTCTTTTAATGTGTTATTGAGTGAGTCAATGTTGTGATTGAGTTAATCATTGGTTTTGTTGAGTTTGCTGATTTAATTCTAAAATTTATGTGTGATATCTTTGATTTCCTGATTCTTTTTCATGATTTAATGTTCCCATTGCCCTTGAATCTTCTCCGTCTCACTTCTATGCAATCTTGACAAATTCTATCGATCTTTCTCTGCATCTTGCTGAGTTTTCTATAGTTGCTTCTTAAAATCAGCAGCATTCTTTTATATTTTATCTTTCAACTCACCGATATTCCTCAATGCCTTCTCTTCATCCACTTTCATTTTTGTTGCCAGCTACTCATTCTTTTATGTCATATGTCTGTAATCAATTTCAAGCTTTTCATGCTATTTGGTGAGTGTATCAAACTCGTTTCCTCTATTATTCAGTTCCTCCCTCAGTTCGGCAATGATTCCCTCCAGTTAATAAATCCTATTTTCCAGTAACTCTTTTTCTGATTGCACGTACTTAGCTTCCTCCTCTTTATCCACGATGATCCTTTGGATTTATTCATTAAACATAAACTGCAGATCTTTAATTCTTTATTAATGGGTATTTTCCATCTCGTGCAGCATCTTTTTGTACATGACGATCTGTTGAGTCAAGGAATTTTATATCCCGTCCCGTTACTATTGCATATGACGCAGTTTATCTTTTAAAAAATTGTTGAAGGCCTAGGATTAGCGAACTTTACTACTGCCCTACTATATTCTTTTCATGTTGCTGACTTACTTATAAAGAACATTGGTAGCTAATTTGCTGGGGGTATACGTCAGAGAGGCGTAGCCTCCCTTTCCAAACTTATCAGGAGATGCACTTTCAAATTTAAACTAAGTTTCTGGTTTATTGATTCTGCTGTTCAATAACTGATCCATCTTTATCAATAAATTATATTTTACTTTGTAGGAGATATGGTAAAATCCAAATCGAATTGTTTTAAGTAATGTACCATCAAATATCACCAAAATGGACACCATCCAGGCCAACTTTGGCAGATGTTCACTGCTGACGTGGCCTATTGAATCAGATGAGCCACCTGCTGCTCAACTGTCAGTTGCTTTGTCTCATCAAAGTCAGTGCCTTTTAACTTCTGTTTGATACGGAACAGGGCCTTAATAGCTTTTTAATTGATTTGCTGCTTATTTTCAATCTAGGCTTACTGCTGAGTTCGCCTCGGATGTTCTTCATCGATATCAGTTTGTCCGTTTTTGCCGAGTGCTTTTGATTAATTTATCTCCAGTTCTAAGCCTTCCATGATGCTTCCAATGATCTCATCATTGATGTTTTTCTTCAATTCAAATTTTACCTTTTCTGGATCCTCTTTCTTCTCGTTTGTCAGTCTCCAACTAATTATAGGATCTTGTGCAAATGTTTATAAGACACCGAACAAGCTTTCCTTGTTTTACCTGAGGATTTTCATCACCATTTAGCAAGTGAATCGATATAATCCGTGAATACCAGGAATACCCATTGCCTTTTGAAGCATCCTCGTCAATCTAAAAGGTACTTTTTATGGAAATTTCTCTCTTAAAACAGCTACCTCAAAGCAATCCCCAAAGTCAATATGAACTATTTTTCCAGAATCTCTTTTAAGCATAATATTGGAAGGATGCCTATCTCCTAAACCAAGAATATATCCAACTATGGACATAGTCGCCAAACTGCAAGTATAGTTATTTCGCTTTTCAACCCATACTTCACTGTTTGGTGATTTTAGCCAAAGTATTTTTTGCAAATCCTTGCCTTGAGTAGATTACAACCCATTTTTGAAGATTTACAATTTATTCATGATAGGAAGATATGCGTAGTCAGGACAAATCTTCTCATAAAGTTACTTTTCAACATAAACTCTAATTTTATTGAGAGTTCGATACTCCTTAATCAGTTCATTTAGTGTATCGCAGTTCTATACCCATCCAATCAGTCCAGTATTCACGGTGAGGGGTATTATGGAATATCTAGTAATTTATAGATTTCTTTTTAAATTTTCCCTTTAAATTGCAAGTAGCTTGTTGACTAAGCTAAAGAATTGCATAACTCTCTCATCTAAGCGTAGATCCTCCCTTCCCTTCAGCAAAAAGTTATATTCCTTGCCATCATCGCCATAAATAGTTAATTTCCTCGGCCGTTGCTTTGATTGAAGTATCATGAGCTAGTTACTAAAGCCAGTGATTTTAACACAAGGCTTATTGGGAGCATAAAGACCAGGAATGGTTGATTTGTATTTTTTACTTGTCACAAGGAAGGGAGCAACGTTTTTAAGATAGACTTTCTTGATGTTTTCAAAGGAATCCTTCACTTTTTTATACACACTGTAAAATATTTAAAAAACTTGAGAAATGCAAATGGGGTCATGATTCTGCTAAAACCTCAATAGCCAGTTGTACCCATCTCGTATTTCCTGTCCGAATTATTGATGAAATGCAATTTCACTGTTAGAATCCTTTCTGTTCATGACGGTTTCACATATTTACTTGAGGAGAATAATTATTTGATCTGCGTTCTTGTTTTGGTTGTAGATGGACCAAGCTGATTCAATTCCGTCAAACCAATACTATTTTAATTTGATGGCAGTGCGTCCGAGTTCGTTTGATATCTTCTAGACTTATTCAGCCAATTCCCCGTGCTTACTTTTGATGAACTAGATGATCTATCGAGCTGGCTTAGTTCTCTCCTCAATCTTACTTTTCAAGGCGAAATTCAAAGAGAAAAGTACGGATTATGGGTGTTGAATGCCCAAGTTTTTAAGTAGCATCTTTAAGATCTTCACAAAATTGGATTCCTCACTAACTTGATACAGCTGAGCAATCATTTGGGGAACAACGTTTATCCACCCTTCCACTGGTATATTCTTAAAATTTTACTAAAAGATTTCATAAATTTGTTGTATTTTGCTATGATTACAAAGAACCGACAATAGCTTTAGATATCCTTGCAGGTAATACTCATTCTCATTCGTTGCTATTTTCAGAGAATTAGTTAAAGAAATAAGTGCATTTTCGATATATTTTTATTACTGCTCGGGTTTATGGATAGACTCTGCAAATTCAAGATTTATTATACTCAGAATGTACCATTCCTTTTGAGAATTGCACAACTGAGCTGACTTTTAAAGCAGGGACACAATTTTGGCTTAGTTTGATTCGCTCTAAACAGAATTTTAATATAGAGTCATGGCTGATAAATAATAAAGTTCTCCGATTTTATGAGGGTCCAAATAAGTATGCTATTCTAGAAATGTCTAAATTTTTAACACTTGGGCTTCTTCCTTAATATTGTTAAGAGTAAAATCTATTTTGATCTCAAGTAAGTTCAGTAATTCCAGCTTCTTCTCGTTAGTGTTCGCCATCAGCTGACTCTTTATCTCTTTTATAAGTTGTTCACATTTTGTAATTTTGTTCTATTTTATGAAAATCTCACAGAATTAGTAATAGAAATCGAAATACTCTGCCTTACTAAAGAAAAGTGACCGGATAATCGATAAGTGTTTAAAAGTGTTACTATTTTTGGAGCAACCTATGAGCCGATCGTTCCATATCCATCTCAGTTTTTACGAACTTTACTTATACCCCTTCTGCACTTTCATCTTTTCAGCCTCGTCCATATTTTTCATAATTTCTTAATTTTTCAATCCTTTCTGCTTTAGAAGAACTATTTCCTCTAACTCAAAAAGCTGTTGCATACGAATAAACTTCTCAAAAGCCTATGATGTCGATGAAAAATTCATCAAGTCAGGTATTTATTCATAAAGCAGCTTGCGAGTATTGCGAATATAGTCCATCGCCTAGGTGTAGTTACCCTTCTTGACTTACAGGATCGATGACCAAAACTATTTGTCGATGGAAGGAGTCTGTAGTTTAGCCAGAGTCACTTCGCACTTATCCCAATTTTATAAGTGAGCATATGCCTCAACAGCAAGCATGGATATATTTTCTGAAAAACAGCTCATATTATCACTCGCCAATCTTTCGAATTCAGATATGAACTGATCATCAGCAATATAACTGAGGCATTTTATCCTTTCTATTGAGTAGCGATTATCTGTTATCGCCATATACGATTTATAGGCCTCTTCAAATCTACCAATTTTCTAGTACCACTCTATTTTGCAATGAATACCCAGACTAGTAGCAATCGTGAAGAGTCCATAAGCGTTCTCAGGCTCTCCTAGTTTCATATAGGTGTCAATTAAACTTTAAATTATCTTCTCGGGGTTTGCTTCAAATTATTGCTCCTTGTAATAGAGTTGCTTGGCGAAGGAAGAGGATTCCCCTGCACATTCCGCAAGCAGTGAGCTACTCAGTTCAAAAGAGCACTTCTTTCGATTCATAAATTCAGCTAGATTCAAAAATGTTTTCCTGACCAACAGAAATGGTTTGGGGTTGTATATTAGTATCTTTTTTATGTTATCTATCAGTATCTTTTTCTGTTCGTCGACTAGGATCTACCAAAAATGGAAAAATGATATGTTGTATAGTTACAGACCAAGCTCATTGTACTCATCAGCCAAAACGGAACAGGTTCTTAGTAGGGAATTAGGTGATTTTTTCAGCAAAAATATAGATGTCTTTTTGAGCCACTCGACCCAATCCTCATCCACTATCTTTTTACCCATCGGATCGAATTAATGTATAAGTTCTTCGATCCCCTAAACTCTCTTTAGATATTTGGGAATATCAAATTTATGTCCGAAAGTACTATTATACTAAGGGTTTAGTTTTTCTAATTCCTATTCAGTAAAAACGCTACTGATGTTGCCGAATGAACAATTCTATAGGTATCTGATTGCTTTGAAGTAGATGCTGGGTATTTCTTCGTCTCGAAGAATTGATTTATGCAGCATTGGCAAATAGGAGATGAATTATCTCTTAAAGATAGTTATGAAGAGCACTATGCAATTGCAAATCTTTACTCTTAGACATGGCTTGCACTCACTGTGTTTTTCTTAGCAAAGATTAAGCAATCGAGCGAAGTAGGAGGCAATGATGGGCATAAATTGCAGGATAGATGAACAGCACTTCGAAAGATTCATGATGAAGTCAATAAAAGCATTGGTAGTTTCACTATTTTTCCTGAAAAACTTCTCCATTATTTGAGGGATGATGATGGTAAGATAAGGCTCGAGATGATTCTTGACATTCTGATAAATGAAGGATACTTGTACCATTAGTTGACTTTGACTAAAATAATTTTCGACAATGAAGTGCAGTTTATCAATGATCAACTCCATCAAATGTCTGAGTATCTGATTGTACTTGGCAGTAATGAGATTAAGCAATTTAACAGCCAGTTCAATATTTTTGCATTGCTTGATGATGTAAGTAACAATTTATCCAACAAATTGACTAATGTCGCAATTTTATCCCAGAATGTATATCAGATTAAGAATTTATTCATTGGACTTGACTAATTTAAGCAGGATTTCCATTATCTTGGGTAGCTACTTCTGTATTTAACTACCCATCAGTTCCAACAGCTGAGTGAGCACATCCAAAGTGAGTGACTATTTTTACGATAATGACTTATCATCCAGTATCTGAAAGAGTGATTTCAGTATGATCATGTGAAAATTCATAGATGAATCAATTTATAATTCAATTTTTTAGTTTCTTGTCTCTGAAATTTCCGATGCCACTAGCGTCTTTGAATTCTATTTACTGAGCAAGATTAATTTTTGGTTGTTTTACATCAATATTAACTAGTCATAGTAGAGCTTCAACTGCTTGTCAATCACATTGTTCTATTTCTATTTCATAAGAGTAGCGCGAACAGATAGGAAATTGGAAGATGAATTCAGTCTGTTAAGACTCTTAATCAGATTATCAGGGGTTTTATTAGTCCCGCAACCACTCATTATCATGCTGAACCTTAAATTGTCAACAGCACCCAATGCGCCAATAATCCTCATGATATCATTTCTAGACTATTCTTAAATCTAACTTCGAATGAGAAAAGTGAGGGTTTATTTAAGAGTGTCAATCTGGAAGTAAGGAATTACCACGTATCCACACTGTCTAATGATGCTGATGAAGGTTTTAAGGGCTATTAGCCGATTTTTTGTGTTTAGCTTATCCTTCATGGCGACCACGAGATGCTGAGAAAATGATTCGGCGTAAGGAATGATAGAATTGGGCAGTGCACTGGCCAATGTTTTAATCAATTAAAAAAAAAGCAGTTCTAATCCTTCGTAGTTATTTCTATCTGCAAGATAATTAAGAAGCAAATTAAGCAAGCTATCGATATGATTTTCAATGATTGAGGGAGCATACTCAATCATAATAATGATAGATTGAATAAGAGTGCGCTTATGGTTATAATATTTGAAATTAGAACTGAGATGGTAAAAACAATTGTAGGTGATCTTTTTAAGAAATGGAGTTATCATCACGGACGGATTTTTGTTGTAAAGAATGCAGACAATCTTTAGAGCCCATAAACGGATACTTTAGTTGCGATCCTATACTGCTTGGAAGAGATAACTCAGTAGGGAGATGTTGGTGAAGAATTGCAGGAACTATTCGTGCCTTTTGAAGTTTTTAGCGATTGACATGAATACCTTTTCTCTAACACTTTCATCACTGTCAGTGAGACCCACTCGAAGAAGTTTATCTATGACTTAAAGTAGTTGATTAGTAGCAATGTTTTTCCCTTTTTTAGCATATAGAAAAAAAGCTGCTTCCACTGAAGCTATTTTCATTTTAGAATTTCCCCATTCAAGATAATATTTTAGAACTCTATCTTTGACAAAACCTCCAACCACATCGCGAAACTCTTCTTTGAATCTATACTGGGAAAGTGCTTGAATAGCTCTAACTTTATTGGTTTAATTTTCCAAAAATTATGCTGATTCCTTCAACTCAAGCAATTATAAAAATGCTTTCAATTAATGATTGACTTCTCTCAAGACTTTTCTGGTGCTGCCTGTTAATATTTTCGAAATGGTAATTATGAATTTAATCTCAATTATTCTGCCCAAATTATGAATATTGTTTTTAACAATGTCTGTGATCAATTTGATGATTTCTTCATCCAAACGAATGACCATCGCACATGATACAAGGTCGTCCAAGTGTTACCCAGATATTAGAGTGAAATAATGAGGCTCAAATTTCTTAATGAGAATTTAGATTGTTTTAATTTGTATGGATGACAGTTCTATAATTTGATTATATGATTGAGATTTGTTAAAAACATTTTTGAACTTAACCAGTATCTACTGGATAATATCCTTATAAATGGGTAAATACTATTTTTTGTCAGGAGTGGTCTCCAAAATCATGTTGATGGCTTGCTGCGACATAATCTTTACTTCCCCTTCAATAGTCCTCAGAAATCTTAAAAAACTACAAATTATTTATTCAGAAAGCTTCTTATGGTAGGAGTTGAATCAAACTTTTTTAAATTACAGAATCTGAGTAGAGGAATTTATACTTTTGTTAATTTGTATCTTTTAGAGTGTGTATTCCATTATCGAACGTATACTGTCAATGGGGATTATATTGGTCAGGTACAACATAAAGATGTTGATGGTTTCCAGGTATAAATGATTCAACTCTTCGTTTGTTTCTTTGGGAGATATGTGCAGGTAATTTTAATAAAATCTTTAAAAAGTAGCCTTTTGGAATGTTTCTAAGTATCATTTGAGGTACGATCTTTCTTTTCCGCGATGTACTTCACGTACTCTACTAAAAAATTTAAATAGGCCAGTCGAACCTTGATATTTCGGACTTTAGCTGATGCAATTGCCAAAGAAAGATTGTCCAAATTACTATTTTTTTGTTTTTGCATTAGCTTCTTAAAGGTTATGTAGGGAGAAGTACAGACAAGTATGCGAAGGATAGCATATGCTCCTATCTTACTGACATCTTTTGAGTTTTTACTCTCGAGAATACTAAAACAAGAGAGAAGATTATTTTATACGGCTGAATCATTGCGATTACCGCCTATTTATAAGATAATCTCGTATGCCTTTTCGATATAAGAAATTAGATATTCATCTTGATTGTTTTCAATCAACTTAAAGACTGGTGAGTGAAACTTATTCACGAAAAGAGATCTGGCTGTTCCTTGAATTTTAGGTCCGAGTGCTGACAGCACCATAAGTCCTATCTTCTTGTCTTCTCGATCGTTGGACTAGGATATAAATTTGATGGTCCTGGTGAAAATCTAAATAAGAGATGAGTTACTCCATATGAGTAATCTTCACAGCGCTCATACATCCTGGATATTTGTTGCGCAATTTCTTATTTCTAATCATCTTGCGCAGCTTTGCGAATAGCTGTAAAATGTAACTGGACCTCTGCGTCCCGCAGATCAATGCTGGTCATCATAATAAAGCGATGTCAAATCAATTAATATATTGATAATAATATATGATCTGATAGATTTTATTGATTAAAATAAACAAATGCTAAATCTACCATTGCGAGTAGATCAATTAGTACCTTATCGACTACCTTATCGACTGCAAATCATTGAAGGATTTTCGAGGATACTGCTCGATATAAATAAAGTTATCGTGATAGTTGAGATTGTAAAATTGTAAACTATCAAATTTATTGATAAATTGAAATAAAGGAAGATATTGCTGGAATAAATACATCACTTATAACTTTGCTTAGAAATTAACTCGCTTTCATGACGCATTTGACTCACTTTACGAGATAGAATTTAGTATTACTGCTTAAAATCACGGATTCGATTTGTAGATTACTGCTCGGCCTGATGGGATGCTTCATAGCCTAAGCCTTGGTTTTGATAGCGCTTATAAGTTTAAGGCCTGTCTTTATAGGGAGAATTGTTGGTATTATTAATCACATTGAGTCCAACTTTGCTTGTTTCTATGTTGGTGGTATTTTTAAAAGGAGTAGATCTTTGTGGTGTATAGCTCCTTTCTATCTTTTAATTTTTTTACAGATAGTCCTTATTATATGGCTTGTTTTTAAACAAACTTGATTTGGATTCAAGGTACTTCTACTTTTTACGATCTAGTTCCTTTTTACCTTCTATCTTGATAATCCTCGCAATGTTACTCACCACTGCATTTTTTGCCTAGTTGCTGAGCTACATCCTGGGCTCATATCCTTCGTTTTGCTACATTAGAAATCTGTACTTCAAGAAAGTTATTCATTTTGCTATGAAATGTGCCTGACTATTGAAATTTATCCTTCAGGTAGATAATTATACTACCTAGATATTTTTATGTCTTCAATCCTTAGTTTATCTCGTACAGTTCAGATATTATCTCATTCACCGATTCATCAAATTTTTATGATTTACGCAAACTGTACAACCCGATTTCTTCGTGTAATTTGAAAAGACTGTTTTTAAGCTCATTCTCTAGATCGGCAAAGGCTTTATCGATAAGACCATAGATAATGTTCTTAGTTGTGATTATTTTTTAATGAATGACATTATCTAAAAATTTAATCCGTTTTATAAGATCCATCTGGATAAGAGAGAATTACGTTTCGTTTCTTGTCTTATTATAGAGAGTAAATCGAGTTATAAAGCATACTTTGCACGTAGGATAGAGTTTAGTTGATGCTGGAGTAATGTGGCTTGGTCATGTTTTATTCGTGGTATTGCGAGTGGTCACCGATACAGGTGGGACATAGCGGCATCAGGCAGTTCTCTCATTGATATAAACAATACTGTCTCTGCAAAAATTGGTGATTAGTTCGTCCGGATGATACAAACAATAAGTCTTTCTTGCTTACATAACGTCTAAATGGATTATATTAAAGTTAATTATAAAACAACATTCACTTTTGATTAATTACACAAAGAAGGAAAGTTATATGACATTTTAATGAGGAAACCTATTATTTTATTTTATGATTAAAATGTGTAGGGTTATTATAATTAATAAAAATAGAAATAGTCATGTCGCGAAGACGCAATAGAAATCACTCAGCTTCTCTTTCTTTTGCAGAGCCAAGGAATGGCTTTGCCTCTCTCAATAACAAATCTTTGGCCTAAACTCATCAACAGTCTACTCTTTACACCACCAGTAAGAGACCATAATCAAAAGAAGAAGTTAATAATCGAAGAGTCTATACTAAGTACTTGGATAATTAAGCAGGAACATTTCCTTATTTCGGAAAATTTTTAACCCCAATGACCCATCTCAATTACCCTTTATGTCATCATTGAGGTAACACCAAGTATTAAAGGCAGGGTATTCATCATAAGATTTAGACCTAAGACGACAGTTGCTGAACCATTTGAAGTATCACTTAAGACTACTTGCAATCAGTTAATTAAAAAAAGAGTTTCAGATTTTAGTGCAAAGACAATTCGATTATCTCCGGCCTACTACAGATGGCACAATCAATCAGGCCGAAACAATCGGTGGAGTTCATAATTCTAATGCTCCCTTCGAGACTACGGAGATAGTAAAAATCCTGAATAACAAAAATTTTATCCCTACGTGAAGCCCATTGTCTATCAAGACTTTGAATAAAAATAGTATAATAAAAATGAGTTGATATGTCATCGTCACATAAAATCATTCAAAATCAAGGTTAATGATCTGTGAAGCGAAAGCCTTAGTTTTTGCAAAATAATTTGTAATTTTATCGAAGTGTATGGAAAGGATGCGTTTATCTTCTATGATTCTCAATTATTATGAGTGGAAGTGAGACCATAATATTAAATGATTAATGGTTGATTTTGATGACTGATATTAATATTAATTTTTGATAATTTCGAACATTTTTATTGTTTTAAATGTCGATATTCGTGAAAATACGCAACATATTGATTATCCTCAAAGTGTTCTATTGGTTGGCTTTTAAAGCAACCATTAAGGCTCTCTATAGGAAAAATCTCAGTCTGTATCTACTCTATTATTTAGAGCACATCAACATTGGGCATAATATGCCTCCCAGTATTTTAAAATTAAGATACTCAAAAGTAAGGATTCACAGCCAATGCGACAAGAAGGAAAAGCGCTGATACTTACCAATCACCGTAGTCAAGCCGATTTTTTTGTTCATAACGTGCTCACTGATTATCAATGCAATTTCTTGTCAAGGTACACCTCAGTCGAAGTAGATTGGCAGTAGGAATAGTCTTCTTCATATTTGGATTATCTTCCAGTGACTCTGTCTGGTTTTTCAACCGATCAGGGAATATTGATCCATAAAAGTAAAGTAAAGATAAAATAGATTCAATCAATGGATGGACAAAAAATATTAAAAATCTCAAAGACCCATGTTGCTGGTCTATCCTGAAGGACATCGAATGGGAGCAACTACAAGTGTCAGCAAGGAACATCTTAAAACTGGAATGATGAGAGTATTCTATTTGTTATTCAGTATGGTTACCGAAAGCGCCTTCCATGTCAATTTTTGATATCTTTCGGAAACTAAAAAGTTTTTAATGAAAAGAAGTTGCACATGAGTTGGGGAGAATACATTTTTTATAGTTTTTCAAAAGTGTACAAGCCTGAAGACTACTAAAATGAAAACGACTTTGTCGAAGCCATGAAGGATGAGTTCACAAAATATTTCGACGAAGTGTACAATCTCTACAGTCATAATGGAGAGGCCGAATTAATTCAAGACTGCGGTTCTAATTGAGGAATGATGATAAAATCGAACCCGTATTAATATTATAAGCTAAATTAAATTCCCAATTTAACAACAAAATCAAATTTTTATGCGTTCAAGTAAATAAAAGTTAACTACCGAAATAAATAACAACTTAGTAATAAGATATAATCAATATTCGAAAATGGCATCATAAATATAAAATAGAGGCAGAAATCACAGCAATTAGTTCATCTTCTCTCTGGAAAAACGTTTTATTATGTCTTTTTTATTGTATTTTGGTAAAGTTACTTTTATAACCTTAGGCGTCTTCAATCCCATCTATTCGTTCATTTATTGGTCTATATTCCTACTCGAAGTTGAAAATCTCATTGAGTTTAATTCATCCTTCCTAAACTAACGCTTCCAATTTGGCATCTTTTGAGCTTTATTCTAAATCCTGAGAGATGTAAAAGGAGTTTATTCAGAGTGCATATGTTTGATGACATGGTTAATTGATACTTTCCTACTCATAAAGGATGGAAAATGACGAGGGCTATATTTTTAGATGCTTTCGACCAAATGTGGAGGAAGTATTTTTACTCTTTCCAAAATGTTTTGCTTCTTAATTTTACGGAGCTGGACGATCTGCGTATTTTCTGATTTTTTCTGTTGATTTTTTTCTTACATGATTTACAGAAAACGATGGAAAGATAATCCCTTGATATCAAGGCTGTTTCTATCGTTGCCTTTGAGGGAGGAAATTGATAGCATAAATAATATAATTATAGGATTTTAAATAGAAATAATTTTGAGGCACATATCAATAAATAAGGAGATAAAATTTTAAAGGAGTGTAACCATTAATAATTTTCAAAGAGAAAAAGAATCAACCTAAATAATTACTCGTTTTAAATATAAGGGTTTTATTTTACCAAATGTTTTATTAGAATAACTATAAAACACCAATATCACTCATATCTACTGTTTTGATACTGCTTTATTATTTAATCCTGACCCAGTCCTCGCCTGAATTATTTAACTTACAATCTATTTGCCTTCCCCTTTTCCTATCCTCTCAGCTGCTTAGTTCTCAATTGCTCGAATTTATTCTAAATAGCATTATCAATACAAAGCTGTTTTGAAGTTACTCCTCTGATGACTCTGTTTTAAAAATTGAAAAGAATATAAGTACCCTAGAACAGGATTCCAATTCCCATACCTTGCATGAATCTTCTTGCCAACATATCGAGTAATCCGTTTTTTGGATTGTCAGGAAGGGAAGCTGATATCTTGGTCTTTGGCAATCTTCTCATGCCTATTATATTAGCAATTAAGATATTAAACAAATTAGAATATTAAGTCAATCATCAACTTCTTTAAGATTACTCTATATTTTTAAGTCACATTTATCATAGTTTTCTTTTCAAAGTTCATTCTCCATAATTTGTTATAATAAATTAATGCTAAAAATCAAGCAGAAGCGTAAGCTTTCCTATTCCGTATTATCACAATCACACTACGAGGGCGAAGGTGTGATTCCCTATCTACTAAAGAACGTATATCAACAGAATAAAATAGATTTCTACCTTGGGTAACATCAATATCACTTAGCCTAGCCACTTAAGAAATCGAACATCTGTTGACAGCCGTATTAAGGCCCAACCAACTACCAATTGACCATCAGCAATTTATAGTGGGACTAATTAAGCACAATAGTTTCATTGTTAGCATAGCCTTCACCCGATAAGAGTTTAAATATTCATATCTTTTTGGATTTTTAGATGAGAATGAAGTAAGTTATGAAAAGCTCAACGCTTTCGAGGAAATGCTCCTCCCATTTTGTAAAAAGTTCCCCCAAAAGGTAATGGTCCACTTAAATAGTTACTCAAACTGTTCGCGGATAATACAATACTCAAAGATCTCTTATTAAGACGGTTATATAATCGTCAAATCTTCAAGATACTCTATACAGCAATTTTCTGCTGTAGTAGCCCTCATGTTGAATAAATGATGCCCATTATTAAAGAATTAATTACTCACTTGATTAACTCAATCTTTTAGTTTAGTCCCTGTAATCATGATCGATAAAAATATTCAGATATTCAAGATTATGGATAAGTAACCTATAATCTCAAGGACTTTATATCCGATTTGACAATCAACCTGCCATCTGTGGAATTAGTTCTCATTCATTGCTTTGTCTAAATATTGAACTCTGATGTTCTGAATAGACTTGTTGAATATTTCAGTAAACTAAAAGATAAGGAAGAGAATGAAGAATATTGCTAAGGTCTAATCCTCATCCAGCTAAATTTAATTAAATTATTATAGTCCTTTAAGCTCTCATCTTCTCCCAACATCAATGAAGCCAATGCCACAATACGAAATGCATTGATGAAATTACTATGCAAGAATGTGAAAGCTATTGCTGGAAAGATACCTATATACACTCAACATTTGTTATAACACGACTAAAGATCAATCAACTTTTCATCAGGGGAATGTATTCCCAAGGTCGGCATGATCCGTTATCGAATACTGTAGCTAATATAAAAGTTACTGTCAATCAATGAGTTATAGGATCTGTGCATCGATTACAGTAATTTTGATTTGCTACCTGTGATTGAAGTACTCTTCAAGTTATTCAGGTTTTTCTATAAAGATTTAGATGGAATAATTTGATTCATAATATGTTGGTTAAAATCACACAACTCATTCTATCTCAAGACTATCAGCATTTCAAAATTAGACACATTGAAAAGGTATAAGAACATAGTTAAGGTATTTTTGGCAGTTTAGTAATAAACTTCCGTAACAGAAAATATATCTTTCTGCATAGTATGAGGATGGGTAATCAGGGTAACCGTGATGTTATCTTCCAAATAAGTAAGATGCTGATAAATTAAATGCAAGAAAATAAAGATCTTTCTTTGTTAATATAAAAGTTCAAGTTTTGGAAGCAATTTATGCAGTATGATATGAAAGAGTACGAAAAGATTGACCATTGTTCCTAATCTTTTGATGAACATATGCTGGAGAACAGTCCCAATTTGAAAAATATTGATCTTCCGCCAAGGGAGTATAAACATAATAATAAAACCTTGGAGACCATTGAACAGATTGTCGGTCACTTGAGGGATGACGATATGTGGAGTCCGCATAATATTAAACCAACCCACCTCATCGATAAAAAGATGTTTATGGAGAGTTAGATAATCAGGCAGATTGATTCCATTACTAATCTCTAATCTTTGGGCTGAGTGAAATTGATATTATGTTTTCGGACTTTCAATACCTAAATTTATATATTAAAGTATTTATAGTTAGTTATAAGGTTAGATTTACAGCGTAGGATACAAAGACAACAACAAATGAGTTAAAATACCTTAATTTGTGTTTTTTCAAATATTCTTAGACGATTTATCAAATTGGAATAAATCAAACGCGATCAGATTTCCTCAATATCATCTCTTGAGAAGGACACGCCTGTGATGTAACTTCTCTTGTCGGGACAGAAAAGTAAGCACTGAAAGTTTGTTAGCATGCCTTTTTAATTTACAGATTTAGGGAATAGGGTTCAACGGTCTAAATTTGCATAAAGAAGCATTGGCCCCCATCTCTTGATCGATTTTTGTCATATATTAGGTGTGGTATTGTCTGAATTTGATGGGTCTGTGTTAAAGGGAACATACTTTGGAATGGGAGTGGATGGCTAGCTTACTTCCTTTTCAGAGCTCATAAATTTTAGTGACGTGATAATATTAAATTATATGTCAAAAGTCAGATGCTCAGAATATAAATATTTCGGCATGGAGCTTAGTTTTTAATAATATTCTAATCACATCTACTTTCTCCTTTATACCTTTTACTATTCATCGTTGGCTAGCATCCATTAGATTTGTATCCTATTTTTGATTCATCTTATAAGCTCTCATAATGAAATACCCCAGAAAAATATAAATCAAAATCAAACAATGAGGCAAGAAGAAATTTATTTTCAAAATAGAAATTTTATTTTCAAAAGTTGCCAACAAAATTTACAAAAGCTTTATTAATATCTTGATCGTATATCTTAGAGTTTGGTAATTTTAAAGGAAACATGCGATCACTCGTATGAATTGAGTCAATTAAAGCATAAAATTTCCTTGAAACTCGAAGAAAATATAAACATAATCAAATATATTCAAGCTTCATCAATGAATTTATGCATTACAATATGAAGATTGTATTGCATTTTCTCAACAGTTTGTCTCATTTTAGAGCTGAACCATGAACCTTGCTTAAAACAATTGGCAGCGATCTTGATATATTTATGAATCTTAATTAATATGTGGAGGAATCATCAGAAGTGGCTTTTAGTTTCCTTCCATAATTCGCTGGAGAATTATTCAAAAGAGTTTTTTAACTTATCATTGAAGCCATCATTCCAGATTCCTTTTACGATTTTGTCCTTAAAGATTACATAAGAAGGATTGAAGTGCTGATTGGTAAGCTCATCCCTTCGCGTATAGTGATAAGTCACCCAAAAGGTACCCCAAAAGCCTATTGCCCTTATAAACGGTATGTGAACCATTCTTTTAATTAAAATATATTCTGAATGATATCAAATCTTTTTGAGATTTTATAGAACCATTTTGGAGGCTGACATAATATCTGGGCCAAAGTAACGATCCTTTAGAAGGGGCTTAATGCTCTTTCTAACTTTATTTATGATGGCGGCTAGAGGTGGAGAGGTGGGTAATTCAACTAACTACTCAATTGCAGTATTAACAATGACTAATTCTACTGCATGAATATTAGCCATATTATCGAGAAGTAATTTACTTTTTCTGGCAGCAAACCCACCCATAGAGACGTGATCCTCCTGACCAGCCGAAGTAATGATAGAGTCAACTGAGGCTGGCTTCACTAACACTTTTGACTCAGACAAAAGGGCTGCTGTTGTGTCTAATTAAGAGTAGAATTACATTGAGCAATCATAAAACCACTGTTGATTCCACCGTTTTGAACGAGGAAAGGTGGAAGTCGCGATATTTTACCATTTATATACTTTGAGATACGTGCCTCACTAAATTTGCCCAATTAAAAAAGGGCTGTGCCTAAAAAGTCAGCTGTTTTAGCAACATATTCTCCATGAAAATTACCTGCAGAAACTAACTCATCTTAGGGAAATCCATCTTCTTTGAAATATATTAGGGGATTATCAGTGGCACTGTTCATTTCTTATTCAATAATTTTGCGACAAAAACGAATAGTCTTCAAAATTCCGGCCAAAGCTTGAGGACCGTCTAGTAGACAGCTTACCTATTCGTCAAACTCTCTCCCTGCATGCAAAGTCGATTAATTTTATCCCAACAAATCGTTAACTTGAGAGAGAACTTCTGCAAGTTAGCTATTAAATGGTTTATAGAATTATTGACTTTCCTTGGAGAAAAGGCTTCTATCCACTCCGAATATCTCAACTGATAGAGCATAAAGTACGAGAGAAGAATCAAATAATTTGAAAGCCTACTCTACAGACTAAGAGAGAAAGGCTGTCATAAACTGTGTCCCGTTGATCAAGGCTAGCCCTTATTTTTATTTTAGCTATAATACGCGAAGACCTAGCTTGTTCATAATAGTTTCGGCTGGTTGATAGGTAGAAGTTTACTGGTCCCAAGCTTGGCCTTATCCTAGCATTCCTAAGGCTAAGTGTGCAAGGGGAGCTAAATCCCCAGAAGCCCCAACTGTACCTTGTTGAGGGATGAGGGGTAAATAATTCGAGTTATAAGCTTCAATAAATTTCTATAAATTCTGAGGACAGATTCCGCTTCTTCCCTTGGCAAGTGTATTAATTCTAAGTATTTCCATCCTTCTGACAATATCTAATGGCGTTGGTATTCCCACACAAACTGCATGAGATCTGATAAGGTTAAGCTGCAGATCATGTCTTTGCTCAGGACTGATACAAATATTTGCAAATGATCCAAAACCAGTGGTGATTCCATACACAACTTTGAGAGGATCCTCCATCATCTTAATAATAGAATTGCGGCTTTTGATGACAGCTTACCAAGTTTTCTCACTTAGTCCAATTTTAAGTTTGTTTCGAATAATTTTATCAAGAGTGGCGACAGTTAGAGAATGCCCATCAAGCTCGACAACTTATTTATTTGTGATTGACATTTACATTTATGCTAATTATATGATAATAAATTTATGAACAAACCCCATCAGCTACTTCATGTTTTAAAGTTAAGCTCATTAGATATCCTAAAAATTACTTTAAATTTTTAATAAAATATTTAATAAACTTATTATATGACATTATGCTACTTACAGAATCTATCTGAGATGACTGTGCAAGTATCCAATAACAATTCAATGATTAAAAAAATTTCTTTAATTATTAAAAACAAAATTGTTAAGACTATATGCTCTATTTTTTAATCATCAGAACAGGAAGGGGAACATGGCTTTTCTACCTTTAGGATATTTATCTTTAAATTATTTTTGATATCGCCTATGCTTATCCTTTGCCCACTGTGCCATCTGAACAATTGAGAAAATAGTAAACAAGTATGCTGTATAGTTTCGTGTCAGCAAAGAGTAAGCAATCCATCCGAGGGCCTCCCAAAAGTAATTAGCACATGAAACGGTATCAAAGCCACATCCATGAGGGATCTGCCTTTCCTTTGCAAGATTAACATATTCCTCATCATCTTTATTTTTTGGTGATTTTCTGAAATTTCCTAAAATAGTATGGCATTTAAAATTCATAAACTCAAAGAAAGCCCAAGCACCTACTAAGCCAGCAATAACAGGAGGAGAATATGTGTGCCCTGAAGGGAAGAAATAGAGCTCAGTCGCATTGAAGAGAGCAAATAGAATCCAATAATGGAAGCTATTTATCATAACTCTTTTGAAAGGCATGGATTATCGACTAAAAACATGAACATAGGCAGTTTAGTATTATCGTTTTAAATAATGAATAATAGCCATTACTAAGGCTACGGTTTGGATAGAAGTGTATTCTTCTCTTTTTCCTAATAGATAGAAGAGAGGCAAGATTAGGATTGGGCCCAAATATTCCACATAAAAAACATGATGCCATCTAATTTGCTTTCCCAAATTCTTTAAAGTGAGATCATTCGTTGATAATTTTGCAAATTTAAGAGGAATTTCATTATCAGTTAGAACAACTTTAGTTTATCCATTCTTATATGATAATTCCTGTTGAATGAGAGGCACTTTTGTCTTGGCTTAAAGTTGTTCCTTGACCCATCTGATGGTCTTTTCTTAATCTGCTTTAATAGTTATTTTGTCCTTGTATGTGATTGTAAGATCGACTGACATATCTTTAGTTGATATCAAAAAATAATTAAAATCAACTTCGGATCATAATAAATAAATTAAGTCAGTCAGCTGGTCATAAAAAAGAATTGGCTTAATTTCACATATTTTGTTATTATGAACTCAATCAATTATTTACAATTTATAATTGAATAATTAATGACGAACAAGCGCGCTGATGACCTTTTCGATCTTTCAAAACTCAGTTAATCCTCAATCCGAAAATATCAAGTAAGACTGCTTCTAGATAGAGTTATTTCAGAATCAATTGCAGTGATAGCGAACTTAAAACCAAAATTAAAGAACATTTTTGTAATGATCTCAAAGTTGATTCAAATGATGTCCTTGAAAAATTTTTGGAGCTAAAACGAGAAGAAAAAGGAGGCAAGATAAGAGGGACTCGACCCGCAAGGATTCCGAATTGATCATAGATTAGTCTGTGCTTATTAATTTAATTAATTTAGAGATGAATTCAAGAAGTATTAATGACCTTTAATTCTATTGTGAATCAATAACTTGCATGGTTTTATTGTAAGAAGATCATAAATTTTTGTTAATCAATTTATAACTAATATTAATCCTAACAGTTAATTAAAATGAATGCATTGCTAAGCAATCTCACTAAATTCGTCAGTGCCGTTATGGAGCTCTACTCTCCTCTTCCTTTCGATATGATGTCTGATTTCGATACACTCAATGCGTATCTACGTTCTTATTCTTAAAACTAATAAAAGATGCTTTAAGGATTCGTGAATCGAGTTGTGGAGAAATCAGAAGCAAAGATGAGGAGCATTGTCGGAAAATAGACTGATAACTGCATCACTACTGATCATTATGATCATATCCTTAAGTATTATGACAGCTGCACCTTCAAAAATCCAGATTTGAAATTGGATTTGCAGGCGAATGAAAATGTGAAACTATATAACGTCCCTGAAAGACATCATTTTGAGAAAGATTACAGTCAAGTTTCAACTCAACGCAGCAAAAGGATGATGGATCAAGAGGGAATAAAATCAGATAGAAGTAAATTTGGAAGCAAACAACGAAGCAAAATCAGCAAGGACGCCAATAAGGAGAACACAAGTTTCGATTTTAACTTCAAAATTGATAAGGATGCACTCTAGAATTAAGAAAAGTATTTGAAATTGATTAAATCAGAAGCGGAATTTCTCCCAATTGTCAAGGAGTAGATGGTCAGGAAAAAAAGTACGGATATTTCTTTTAAGGACAAGAGATAGGATAAATTAAGTAAAAATAAGGTCAGATATGAATCAAATGAAAATAAAAGCAATCTCGTTCATATTTCTTCTCTGAAAATAAAATTAAAGCCAAGACCTACTTTGGACATCCCCAAACTAAAATAGGGTATTAATGAGCTTTATTAACTTTATGTAAGTCAATAAAAGGAAGTTAATAAATTGCACAGGGACATTTGGAGCTATGAAGAGATCAGAAAAGATTTAATTAACGATAAATTGTGATTCGATTCAATTTATATCATTCCTTAAAGATAAGGCTCATTAGTTTTAATATAATTTTATCAGATTTTGAATAAATATATAATGAGCATTCACCCCGCTAAGGCTGTAAAGAATATCGAGCCATAAATCAATCAGATAGACAGTCAGCAAGCAAATTAGTATCCCTCTGTATCTGATAGAAAAAAAAGTAATTAAATGAAATAAAGGAAGAAAAGTTTGCTAAAAACAAAATAATAATAAAAATAACAACAACAAAGGGTCCAACAAGTTAATGGAGAGGAAATTCTTTAATTCAATAAAAAATAGCTTTTAGCATCATTTCAGCCAAATAAAGTTGATCAATACACAAAACACTCAATCAAATAAGGAGAAACCCGCAAAGACAGATTAAAAAACAAACTTTCATTTATCATCAATACGATCAATTAATCTAACTAAGTAGCCTCAGTCAGCTACTGTGATAAAGAGTCAATCAAAGATAAAAGTTCAGAGTCATCATCATAAGAATTGTCAAATGATTGGCGGCCGTCCAATAATAACATGAGTAATAATGATAAAAGAATCCATAATGAAAGTGACATTAAAAATTAAAAAAAGATTGAGCATAAAAAAAACATGGAGGAATCTGTCAAAAGATAAGATGAGTAAGAATTTCTCTAATAAAAAAAGATAAAGAAAAAAATTGGGTATAAGTATTTGTTTTATTCTTAAATAAAGGAAGAAAAAGAAGAGGCAGAACCAACGATGGTAAAGCATCAAGTTTAAAGGAAATAAAAAATAGTCTAGCTACCTTAATCTAACATCAACAATATTAATGTTTATGAATATGAAAAATCAAAGCATAAAAAAGATGAATCGCCTCATAGTCGATTAAAAAATAAGCTTGGATTTTTAATCAATCTCATCAATGATAATGATGAGGTAGGTTCAGTTAGTTATTATACTGATTCTGTGAGAAATACTGAAAAATAATTAGTAGAGCAAAAATAAAATAAAATTGAAAATGACTAACAACAAAATATTATACCGAATGCATAGGAAAAAGTCATATTTAATTAATTTTAAAGATTTAACTCCTCAAAGGTGCATACTGAAAATAATAATAATGAGATTCAATAATTTGTCTAGCAAAAAGAGGCCAAAAGAGTCATTAAAAGTTAAAAAGAAATATAAGAAGGCAACAAAGCAGAATTAAAAAAATCAATTTTAGCTATTAATAAATCTCAGCTCATGAAATCCAAATCGATTAATTATGAAAAGAAGAAAGAAAATTCAATAAAATAATATGATTCATAAAAGATACAAATATAAAAACTATCTAAAGCATCCAATGGCAATCACCTATCAGATTCTTTTTAAAAAATAGATCATTTTCTTAAAGATAAACATTTAGCTATGCCTACTGCTTTGAACAGAGAAAGCAAAACTGTGAATAATTAATTTTCTGCTGGAAGATATTAATAGAAAGACGCTTCAGCCTAAAAGGTTAGCAACAACAAAATTATTTCAGCTTTAAATGCGAAGTCCAGAGAGTAAAAATCAAGCTAAAATAAGGGAAAGGAACAATAATAAAACCAGAATAATTAAATGCCCATCAACTCAAAGAATAATGCATCGAGCCAAGATTCTAATTTTTCTATTAAACTTCATTAAATCTAATTGGTAAGACTATAAAAATAAATCCCTATCCAATAGGCCCAAGCTAAAGGATAATCAGTTTAAATTGATCAGCCAACCATAAAAGAGAATGCAAACTTTGAAAATTCATTAGGACAAGAAACTTCAAAGGAGATGTAAAAAAATAATTATAAAACACTAGATTTGCATCGCAATAAATCATCCTATTTAGAGGAAGATCTTTCACATTTTAAGGATGGTAAAAGTTAAAAAAGAAAAACCAGCCAACATGAATAAGTTATTTCCAATAAAATCAATCAAAATCAAAAAGCTGAAGATTTTGACATTGACCAAAACAACAAATATCTAATTCCAAAAAATAAAATTTAATTTAGACTCGAATCTAAAAGAAAATTATAAACTTAAATCAAGTAGAAATTATCTGATCTCCGAGGTTTAACAGACCAGCAAAAGAGAATTGCAACTCTCTTCAAGAAAAGATAAGAAAATTTGGCAAAACGAGTTAAAGAACAATTCTTTCCAAATAATGCCTTGTTCCCTTCAGAATCATCCAATTCAACGAAAAAATAAAGACCTTTCTTAGGATAAACTGATGCCTTAGATAACATCATGGATCAACCGCCTCGCTTTCATACAACACTGTCAAATTAAAAACAAGGAAGCCACCATAAAAAAAGAAGTTTACATGGTTAGGAGCCTGTTAAATATTAATAATTGAGAGATCGACCTCATTTTCCGACTTTGAGTTTGTCTCCAAATATAAAACGATCCTAAAAGATGTTTGAAACTTTCAACCATAAAAAGGCTTCAAATGATTATACAAAATTGAATTTTATCAGCAAAATGAAAAGGCGCGGTTTAAACGATAATCTATAAAGCAATTCAGAACGAGATATTTCTGGAGGATCAGAACATAATAATTCAATGCGAATATTTCACAAATAGACTGTGAGCAAACTCCAATTTTACAATATAAATAAACTCCACAAAGATTATAGTAATCAGTCCAAACTCAATCTAAACGCTAAATAAAAATATGAACGGCTAAAATAGCTACTGGAGCAAATATGATTCCTTATCCCTACAATAATATTCATCAAGTATCTATTTTAAAGGCCGCCAATTCTGCCTTATTTGATTATTAATTTTATTCGTCATTAGTTATAATAAAATAATGATAAATCTAATCGGACGATGCTCGAAGTTATAATCAATGGCTGATAAGATATTTTGTTTGATAGGAAAATTATTGTATCGAATATTGGATTATTATTCTTTTGGGATTAAATTTATAATTTTGTTTAGTCAAATAAAACAAATCATCTGAGGTAAAATAAAAAGCTTAATTTATGATCTTATTTATATTTTCTAACGACGCCCGATGAATTGATCCTATTTCTCGAGTTATCCCATTCGAATACTCGAATTATGAGTTTTATTTTTAATATGCGAAAATGCTGCTATTATATCTTTTTATTGTTGATGCAAAAATATAAAGAAAAGTCATTTTATGATTTTTTCAAGGCTAATGGTAAAGGATCAAGAAGAAAGATATCATTCGTGACTTATGAAGCTTGAAATTATCTCAATTTTATTTTTCCATTCAACTTTCAAAAATTAGTCTTATTTTGAAGAAATTCTAGCGGGAGTCGAGTTGAGATCACTTATATCTTCATCTTTCCTTGAATTAAAGTGAAAGTCTGAGTTTTCACTGGTAATTTATTGAAAACCACATCTAATCTTGGATTTTTCTGATGTGTGTTGAGATTAAGATTCGTCTGGATAGAGATTTAAATCAATTTTAATTTGTTAATACTTATATTGCCTGATGAGTGTCTTTGCAGTTGAGTACTTGATGTTGAGTTCTTATGAAATCTACGTTAATTTTAACTTTACCTTTCTAATCGGCATTCCTCTCTACAAAACTTGCTTAAATAATCTGATTTTTGATTTCAGAGGAATTTTAGCATATCTGAGCCTTTAGGTTGAACCTTGCACCATTTTTGTTTGAATTTTCATTTGCTTTATAAATAATAAGGAGAAAAGGGAATTAATGAAATGCTGATCATTACTGGTGTTTTTAATTTTATTCATTAAAATGATGAATTGGTGCACACAGTTAGCAGGCAAAAATAATATCAATGTGATTAGTGTTGAAAAATAGAGATGGAAGGAAGATCGTCTAGAGATCTTCCAACCATTTCATAAATCATCGAAGCTCTCAAAATTTTTGGGCTTCTTTTTGGCCTTAAGGTCAAGATCGCTTTTTTAGCAATGCACTATATTTTCGCATTTATCTTTAATTGCTGGAGCAGCCGATTGCTTTTCGTTTACATCATTTGTTGGAACCTATTCTTTATCTTTGCTAATAGATATGGGAGAGGCCTCTTTCCTGTAAAATACATTCTTTGATTAAGTTTACTTCCTTTATTCATGGACGATCTCATTAAAGGGTTTTGATTTTCTTGGTGATTGTTCATCACTGATTTCCTTTGTTGGAGATGTCGATTTACTGGAGGAAAAAGATTATCTTAATTTCCCAGTTATATTTTAAATTTCCCCTCCTTCAAAAATAAAATTCAGAACGAAGTTAATTCTATTCAATATCTTGGTTTTGCTATTATTTGACAGATCAAGCTCTTTTTTGACCACTACATTATTTAATTGTTGCTCGGCTACTTGTTGCATTTTCTTTGAAAAATCTGCAGATGCTGAACCCGATGGAACTTTTTAGATAGTAAAAGTGATTGGATTACTCTATTGCAATTAATTTTGCTCCTGCAGTCCACTAAAAATAAGCTCCTCTTCCGTTCTTGTTCGATAGTTTTCGTTGATTCCATATCTCACAGACATACTGCTTTTGGACTAGCGGCTTTGACTAGCCTTTGTGACAATTTAATTAAGATTCATATCAGGTTATTCATGTTTATTTACTACTATGGATTGCTATTCTGCTTTTAGTGTCACATTTTCAAGATTTACAGACTTATTCTGCAATTTATCGCTGAGCAATTTCTTAAAGTCGTCAGCATTGAAATCTTTTTATTTTTGGGAAGGAGAAAAAGAGAGAGGCCGAGGATCTGGAATGATTGATTTTAGCTCAGCAGGAAAATTCCTTGAAATTTCACCAACAGTTGGCCTACGCTATTTTGGTGGATCTTCTAATCCTGTTTTGATGACTCCACTTTTTTAATACTTTTACCTCAGCTGTTTTACGTTCATTTTTAATCTTCAAAAGTATCAAATTAATATATGTAAATCTTGCTAATGAATCAAAATATAATGCTTCTAATTACGAATCATGATCCTTCTAGCCAATATCCGACGCCCATAGTTAAAAAATCATATTTTTAATCAAAAGTATATTTTATCCCATCACTGCAAGGACAATTTTATGAAACGGGTCCGTTATTCTTAAAATAAAGTTTTTTTTTTTTTTTAATGTTTTCTATCGACCAAATTCTTCATATCTAATAAAATTTAATGAGTATGATCCAATAGACTGAAATATAGAGCTCAGTCTACTTATGCACATTCGAATGCATCATACGCCAAGCAAATATCTCAATGAAATTTCCTTGCTCGTACTTTGCTACTTGGAGCACTCCGAATGGAAAAGTAATTGTAAAGACAGAGAAGCATAATCCTAAACAAAATCTCGTGACTTTTTAAGAAAAGATTATACTAACGACTGAGCTCATTTATGATAACTCAAAAGTGTAGTTTCTTAAGAGATAAACTCTGGTCTAACTATTTCTGGTTAGCAAAAGCAGACCTGACCAAAATAAACTTGTTGGAAGAGTAACCATTGATTTAGCTAAAGTAATCAACGTGAATATGTATGCCGAACCGACAGAGTTTAGACTTAATTTTTGTTCTGTTGAGGGTAGTGTTATTATGCAATTTAAAGCTCATGATAGAAAATTAACTACACTTTCGGTTCAAAGTTTGGATCGATCCTCATTTATGGAGTATATTTCCAGATCAGCTTTGAGAGGTTAATCCAAACATCAAGGTGTGAGAAACGTGGGAAACAGTGTTTAAAAATAAAATCAATAAATAATATTGACAACAACTGATTATCAAGCTGCTACGCCTACATTAGCGAGCCATAAACTTGCCTTTTTGAATGATAACGAAAGATAGAAACCCAAATTAAATAAGATTTCCCTTGACAACGATATCGGATAACTAAAGAAAAATATAGATTCCCTAAAAAACTCATAAACAATTCGATAAAGTGCAGGATTGAACAAAGTAAAATAAAATAAGATATCGTCATAAGGACCAGCATTATTTGAAAAAAACGCATTAAATTTGAGCAACTAATTTAATGATTCCTTAATTTATTCAAAATAAAGGTTCCCAAGTCGAAAGGAATAATCAGTCTAACCACCAAAAAGATAAAATAAATTTTTAAAATCTGATAAGAGTAAGGAAATAATATTGATTTCACCTGTCCCTTAGATTAAAAAATAAACTAAAGACGGATAAAATCAAGATTTTTAATTTTTAATCAACAAAGAAAACACTATAGAAAATTCATTTTTTGATGGACGATGCAAAATGCTAGAGGAAGAACTCAATTAATCACAAAGAAAAATTGAAGAATTAGAATAGAGGTATAAAATGGCAGAAAAAGATAAAAAACGATTCGGAGAAGCAAATGCCTAATTGGCTGAGAGAATTAACGAATTAATGGAAGAAGAAAAACGAATGACTGAGGAAAAGAAAAATGTGTATCAAACTCTCACCAATAAGGATAAAATATTAAATTAAATGACTGACCAAATTACTCAAAAATCAGAGGCTATTTTCAAGATGGAACTTTAACGATCTTCTTTAAAAACTAAAATATAAAATTACGTTCATGAGGTTTAGTATCTTCGAAAAGTAAATGAAAGGATCCAATCTTTAGAGCTTAAAAACATATAGCTTTTGAATCGTTCATTGGAAGATAAAAAAAAGATAGAAGAGTCTGAAGAGAAGACTGCAAAATTATAAAATATCATTAAAGATCTAAAAGAATCGAATTTGAAGTTCAGTTAAGAAGTTATTAAAGAGCAATAAGCTAAAAATACCATTGTAAATAAATTGTCATAAGTATAAAATTAAAATATGGCTCTGAAAACAGCAATATAATCATTGAAATAAAACGGTGACTCAAGTGTAAAAATTTATTAAAAATAACGAGAAAATTAAATCTTACAACTTCAGGAAGATATTGGCAAAAGGAATGAGGAGATTTACTCGCTGAAACTGATTGAATCTTATTTGAGGAGTCAGAATGACACCATTTTAGCTGAATTTCAATAGTAGCAGTCGAAGTGCGGTGAATTATAATTCATTGTCCTGCAATAAAAATAAAAAAATCAATAATTAACCTTGAAATTGGAGTTATTTGATCAAAAAAGAATGGTATAAAATAAATCCTCAAAAAATTTAGATGCATAAAATGCAAGGCAAAATTAATAAATCTCATCTTTGAAGGCAATCATTTTAAATCATGAACTATAAAAATCATAAATCCAAAATGTGCACAGCACTAAACTTAGAGATGCCTAATAGATAATTTAAAATTTAAGCCGACGACTCTAATCGGCTGAATAAAAGAATAAAGACACTTCCTTAGTCGAAGAGAATAGTCAATTACATCAAAGAATTGAAGTATTATAAAACTAAATTATTGAACTTTCCAACAACGAGCAAATATTTTAGCTCAATTAGGAAATAGCAAAATTAAAAGATAAAATTTCTATCCTTCACGACAACATTTCACATTTAGAAAAGGAAAAATCATTGCCAGCAGCATAGCCTAGAAATAATAATTATGGGGGATAGACAATCAACGAAGGCTAAGACAATTGGCAAAACCGATGTCTATAAAATGAAATGATGATAAACAAACTCAACATGCATTTATAAGATCAGATTAATCAAAATAATGAACTTGAAGAGGCAGTGATACGCTATATGGACAAAGAAGTAAAAATGAAAGAAACCCTTACAGTTCTATAGCGATAATCAAAGGAGATATATGGACTTGTCCAAGAGAAATAACAAAATTAAATCATGTACCAAAAGATGATCACATAACTTCAGAGATAAGTTGATCAATTAAAAAATATGATCAATAATGGATCAAATATCTCCCCTTTGAAACATGAGTTCTAATATGAACACTTTTAGAGTAGTTTTCCCTCCTCTGAAAGTAAAGATGTCGAAAATCAATAAATCATTAAATTTAGGGAACATTTGACTGTGGCCAATGAAGAACTTTGTTAATAAAATAAAAAGCTTCAACAAATCAATGATCAACTAAATGAGGAGATCATCACAATGAATATTTTTCATAACTAAAGCATCAACAAATTTTAAACAGAAATATCTCGACTTACATCTTACTCCATGCAGCTTGAATCATCCCTCTAATAATCAAAGCAAATAGTGTCTGTAAAATACAGATAATTCGAGTAATCTTTAAATAAAAAAAACATATAAATTGAAATCTGGAAATCAAAGAGCAAAAATAAATAAAATTAGGCACTAGCCTTCGAAGAGGAGGTCGGGCATCTAAAAAATGCATTGGATGAAATTGAATAAGAGAAGTTTGGACTTGAATCAATCAATAATGAAAAAGATATTCGAATCATGGAATTATAATAATCCAATCAAATTTTGTTAACCCAAATGTAAGTGAATAAAATGACTCCAAAGCAAGAATCATTGATTGAAGTGCTTGCCGAACTAAAATAAAAGATTGTTCAAAACAGGAGCAATATTCACAACCATTGGTAATCTCTTCTCTAAAACTGTCTCGACAAGAGTATGGTTGGAGAGGAGGCGACTAAAATGTTTAATCTAGAGTAAAAGAGTAGACTTTTATCAAAAGAATTGCATAAACTGAAATCACAGATGCTGAAAACAGATTGGCGTAACCAACACGAGAAAATAACTTTTATGGGACTTTTCAAGAAATGCTAGACAATAGTGAGCGAACTGATCATTGTAGTTGAATCAATGAACACGAACCAAAGTTCCTTTTTGTGATTTATAATTAATCATTCCAAACATGTAGTTAATTTAGTATTATATTTATCATTCAACAATGAAATAATTTGTGACTAAAGAACATACCAAAGAAGCCAAGAGCCAAAAGATTAAAAAGGAGGAGCATTAACCAGAAGAAAAAGAACCTGAAAAGAAACCTAAACTGTCAAAGAAACAAAGAATTGAAGAAAAAAAGAGATTTAAGATCGGTAAACTCAGAGAATCTAAAGCAGAAGTCGAACAAAACTTAGCAGCAGCCCAGTCGTCTACTAAATCGTTGGGTCTATTTGATCGCAAAGCCCACACATAAGAAAGAGAACATAAGGTTAAAAGAAGAAAAGAGTACGCCAATTTTGCATCGATTAACGATGAATTAATTAGAAATCAGTAGATCTTCGACATCGTCAAGAAGCAAGGCCTCAAAAAATTACAGCATTCTTTATGAGGAGTGATCATCAAAAGTTTATTGACTTTAATTATCCTAAGTAATTCATATAAATTAACGCATATCATTATCTCCAATTTAAATCTGTATTTGCAGTGCAAACCTTTATATTTTGAGCGTATTGCTTCATATAAGGCTTTGTCCATCCCCCAAAAGCCTTAAAATCACTGAAATTTGGTTTATTGTCATAGTGAGCATACCATAACAGTGCTTCCCCTGCTTTTACGCAAGCTTTAGAGCTTCCAAATATTTCTCCCCAGTAATAAGCATTAGTGTACACTCCAACTGTTTTATTTTTATCTTTAATTGCAGAAAATAGTTCCAATAAAAAATCGCAATTAGTGGCAGTATTGTAATAAGTCCATGAGCAAACAGCATTATTAGTTAATTAAACGTCAATCCAAACGATTTCATATAATTATTTCACCTATTTGAGAGAATTTATGAAAGTATACATTTGGTCAGTAGCATTCTTTCCTCGGCAGGGAAACATATACACCCCAGTTTAAAGACCTGATTTGTTGGCGTTTTTAAGATTAGTTATAGCATTATTGTCGAGTAAACCATTGGAACGAGAAGCTCTGACAATCACAAAGTTATTTTATTTTTTAAGACATGCATAATTCTTGATTGAATATACCTCAGAAACATCAACTCCATTTAGAGCAGATACATAGAGACATAATCCGAGCAATTCTATTATCTTCTTGATATTGAGCAGATTCATTATTAATTTAAATTAATTAGCAGTTAAACATTGAAAAATGGATTAAACAATAATTTAGGTATCTATTAATAACCAGTCTACGATAGCTTCTTTCTTATAATAATTAATTTTGATCGTGATTTTGATTCCATTAATTATTATAAATTAAAATTGAGATGAGCATGATTAACTGTCTGCCTCCAACACAGAATATCTCTTCGAGCTACGGATATTTCAAAATTACACCAACTGCCATCACCTTCTTTAAAAATAATATCGAGAATGCTGTGATCAAGGTCGAATTTTGGGGAAGCTCTTAACCCGTCTATATTCCCATCTCATCATCGGAAATCTATACGATTTCAGCACCTTTGCTTAAATTTAAACAGTATCTAGTCGATTGTAAGGCCACAAACATATCAATTGTGGACAATCGAAACTATAAATCCATTGCCACCACATTTGTACATTGGCTGGCTTATCTTAGACCAATTTCAGATAAGCAAATCTACCCCCATTCTGTTGAAAACGATATATCAATATCCAATTTGCCGAATAGTTACTATTTACCTTTTTATGACTAGATCATAGAGGTCAATCTACCATTATACTCATTCAATGCAGCAAAACATAAAGCTAATTAAAAAATAGGAGAATTAATGTTGAAGTGGTAATGCCGAGTGTGGACTTAGGATATCATTAAAACCAACTTAAATTTAGCATCAGGCAATAACTTTAACAACCTTCGAGTCAGTAATCCAACAAATGTAAATAACCCAATCAGTATTTGCAACATCGACTTGGGCATTGAGGAAGCAAGCAGTTTCATAAACCAATAAGATTTGAGAACCAACAAATCAATTAAATAAAATCTCAAAGCCTCAAATCAAAGGTTATTTGCTACTGATTATCCACCAATTAGAAAAACCAATACTCACGCCAATTTTCGCGATCCTGTCGTTCAATTATAAAATGTGAGATAATAAACTTAAATTGATCGAAAGTCCTAACAGACAAATATTAATCAAAGAAAGAAAGATAGTCCCTCTTAGCTATAAATGTAGTTATAATTGCTAAGACTGAGGTTGGACGTGCAATAGCTTATCAAAGTGGATAGAAAGTAAGAGAAAGTACTCCTGTATATTCTGTATTTCTAAAGTGTAAATCGACTGGTGCCTTCGAAAGAAATAGTCAGCATTGATGTTGAGTGCAAGCATGGCAAAACCACAGCCCACACCCGCATCTTCTCCCAGTCTCTCTAAAAATAAAAAAACTACTTCTATTCCTCAATGATTACTGAAATCAACTCTTCACTGACTTTTTCCACCAGTTTCAAAAGAGATAAAAAGACGTTAGCACTTGCAGGCTCCCTTGAAATTAATTGTATTGGAGATTCAGCCGATGTGAATATGCTCTCTCCGCAGGGCGTTATCATTGGATTTCTGAGAGTCAAGGTGGAGAGGAAAAGGCAGATTGATCAAAAAAATTAATAGAACAAATCTCCTATTATTGAGGAATTCAAAATAGGGCAATAAAAAAAGAGAATTAGAGAAAAAGCATTGCCAACTATTGAGTTCACAAGCTAACTTTCTCATCAATAGTAAATTAAGTTACCTAAAATAAATAAATAATAAAAAGGACTAAAGTCATAATCCAACGCTGCTGATGGTTCTTTTTTTTTAGCAGTGATTAAATAGATTAAATAAACTAACAAATATGACGATTTGGACTATAACATCTTTAATATGAATATTAGTCACTTCAATCAGCATAAGTTTGTTTTTGTATCACAATCATAAATGGTCAATAAGCCCTTTCAAGTGTTAGTTTTTCAGAAGGAACAGTTGGTTTATCATCAAAAGATTATCGATCAGTTAAAACTTATTCCATCTTTCAAACAAAGTCTAACCTGCTCCCTTTTATATGAACACACTATACCCAATTTAGATGTTATCTGCCAATTATACGCTGGCAATTTACAACAAATTAATTATCTTCTCCAACAACTAACTCAGCCATCTTTTGCCATCAATATAAAACAATCATAAGAGACTCATCGTTAAAATACTTCGCGCCTTGAATAAAATTTAACAAAGGGAGCAAAGATAATAAGTGATCCCTAGCGTAAACTTAAAACAGAGGGAATAGTTGGCGCATAAGATAAAATACGAAGAATGACCGAATAAAAAAACTCAGGGGAAGGTTAAAGTATGGTCGCGATGGAGAAACTATCAATGAATGAGGGTATTCAGTCATAGAACCCACCTCTACCTGAAGAGTAAAATATCTACTTAGTTGACTTGCTTACACGTTTTTTGGATTCATTGACCCCCGCTCTCTTTCCTTCAGTCTAATAAATAAAGAAAAGTTAGTTTATATAAATTATTACAAAATCAACAAATTCAAAATCGGCATCTGTGCAGATGGAACTGATTTAAATCATTTCCTCAATATTTCAAACCGACTCTAATATCGAAAATATTAATCTTAGTCTAGTTAATCAGTGTTATAAAGCCTATCAAACATTTTTGAAGATGTATCATTAGCAGAAACAGCAGCTTATAGATCAAATCTTAGCAGTAGAACCGAAGGCAATCAATCGAATTAAGGCCAATACCGAGATGGAAACAATAAACGAAAGCATTTTGTGGGGTCGAGCTCTTCAAAAAGTTAAAGACAAGGCAACTAAACAAAAGATTAACAAATTTTATAAAATTTCATCTTTTAACACCACAGATTGCAATCTATTGCTTTAGGATTTATAGAACAAAAAATAGGTCTCTCTGAGATCACTTGATATTAGTAATTTAGGTATGATTGTCAAAGAATGGGTTGAGCAATTCATCAATCAACTTTCCCTCTAAAATATTCTACCTCTTAAAGAGAATTTATTGAGTTATGGCTAGGAGGACAATTGGCTGAATATAAAAAATATTAGTGAGGCTTTTGAAGAGTGCGTAGGATTACGGTTAAGTATGTGGTAAAGTTTAATGCTGATCGAGGAGATAAAAGGGGGATATTCATGTGATCTTTAATTGGAAGAGGGAATTATCAGTTCCAACTCGCTTCTCGGATGGATCAACAGCATTTATGGACGAAACAATAAAGATAACAGTTAATGCTCATCCTCACCCAGTCTAGACCCTGAGTAGCTTGCATTAATTAAAAATATCAACAAATCCCAAATTCAAGAGCATCATAAAGTGCATGATAAATCAGTCGAACTCAGCTCGATGGCAATGCCAAATAACAATTATTCGGATGTGGCTGATATTGCTAATTTATTAAGAGAAAAAGATGGTTACAGTCCAGTCTTAAACTTTGCTAAAGATAACGCAGTCAAATCTATTTTTAAAAAATAAGTAGAATATAATGATTTGCAAAAGCGGATCAACACTGAATTCTCGGATCGAATTGTAAAGCAAGAAACAAAGCAGGTTTAAGGATAATTGGAAACTAAGTAAATATAAAATAGACAGATTAAAAGAGATTAAAAGATAGAAGATGTTGTTGAGAGATGGAGATAATTTTATGTTTAAATTCGATAGCTAAAGCTGTACGAGTCCAAACCCAAGTCTAAACTTCTGAAAGCAGTCATAAAACTGTCAACCCAGCATTAAAAATAATAATGTTTTTACTATTTGACTGCTGACAAGGGATATAGCGAAGCTAACAATCAGATGACTAAATTTTCTATTGATGTGCAGAAGGCCCTATATAATGAATCTGGATTACATATAATAATTCAAAATGAGTAATAAAAGGTAGTTATTAATGGGTTACTGCCAATTGAGGATATCGTTTAGTGGATTAAGAATGAGAGTGAAGAATGCAAAAAAACAATTGTTCTTTATGAGGCAGTGGGACAAATTTGTGGAAAATTGACAGTGAAACTAATTAAGGATTATCAGTAAATCAAGGAGCAAGAAGTCAATAAATAAAATATCCGCAGTAATGAAGAAAATACTATGTTTTTAACCATCAATAGCATCATACCTAATTTTATGCAGCCTAATTTATGTATATCTGTGGATGAAAATATAAAACAACCAATCAAAATCAATGTAAAGACTACTTTAAAACTGCTCAAACCTATTTATCAATCAGTAATTAATATTTCAGATGAAAACGGTTAATTATCATGCACTGTATCTTTGGAGTAACTGTTTTTAAAGAGATATATCCAAGCTGATTATCCCTTAATAAATATTCACACTGCTCACTTCATATCCACTCTCACAATAACCATGTCTTATTTGCCGCCAAATCAGTAGAACATTTAAGGAATTATCGTTTCAGAGAAAGATAAAGAATAGTCCAAAATAGAAAATGACAGTGTAACCTATATGATCAACGAAATTGATGTGATGGGGTACAAATTCACATGCAGTTTTACTGCTAAACTTTACTGTTATATATATAAGTAACAGAAAGAAATAGCGAAAGACTAATTAATACTTGTTACTCCCTCCATTAACTTCAAAGTAAAAGAGGAACCAACTAAATATTATCTAAAGCAGCAAAGAATTTCACTCAATTAATCTGATTAATCAGCCTATATCCAATTTAAACTCATGACTGATGGCACTGTCTTGGCAAGTACTGAAAGAGTCAAGATGAACAATATTAAAACTGGATTGACCACCTCTTATATCTGTATGATAGGGCATGGAAAATTGTTGTTTTGCTTGGGCATAAAAAAATTAAAAATTATCAATACAAAATACTCGTTGAGGAGAGTGTATTAGTGCTTGGAAAAATTACCCTAGCCATTAACTTAAAGAAAACTATCCAGTTTTATGAAGACTCTAAAGCAGCAATATAATTTAACCGTTTCCTAAATACAAATTTTAAAAGAGATAGCCTAATCGAATCGAAATACTAAGATATCATCCTGCCTAACCATATGGGGAGGGAAAGTAAGTGCTGTCGACTGCTCGAGTTTTCATGAGTTGTTCCCTGTTTCTGCTGGAACATTGGCCGCTATCATAAACTAGTTTATGTTCTTGTAGATTTAATTCAAAAATACAATATCTGGGGCACTATAAAAATCGTAAATATTGCGTGTTCTATCTGCTCTGAGGTAAGACAGTGAATCTACCGATTTAATAAATAGTCTAGAACAAGTATTTGAATAAATGACTGTCTCTAAGAAGGATGAATCCGTAGAACTACCATACACATGGATCTTCATTTTAATGTAGGGAAAAGAATCTCCCGAACTCTCTGAGAAAATAAAAGTAATAAAATAAATAGATGGCCTATATCAATCGATGCTTCACAAATATGCTTGAACTGTTTTTTCATACTATTTATCGAATCGGATTGCTTTGATTAAATTTAGTAATAATTAATTTATACATCCATAACCATTCAGAAGAATATTAATATAATAAATCTCCTATTATTGAGTAATGAAATGTCATGATATCTCTTAAAAGCATTTGTATAAATTTATTTATTTGAAATTGGAAAAAATAGATTTCAATAATTGCGTCCATATTCATGAGCCACAGCTGAATTTTTATTAATTTTACAAACAACTATATACGAATTTGAATGTAATATTTTTACTAATCTGTAATTTATATGACTTCACAAAGGAGGGTCCATTATCGACTTACCAACTAAATGACTTTGAGTTTGGATTTTTGATTCAATATAGAAAAAAGGAGCTGCTGAAGTGTGCGAAAGAGGAAAGTAATAACATAAATAGATGGCCTCTATCAATCGATTCTGCACAAGTATGCATGAACCGTTCCCTGCTGTATATCAATTGCCTTATGCATCTATAATTATTTAGAAGTCTTTATCTGTGCCATTTCATTGAAACGCTTGAGAGGGAATGGTTTATATCTTTCTCTTGGGATAACAGCAGGAGTTGAGGAAATTATTATGCGCTGTATTTTAGATTGACGACTATCCAGCAGTCGCAATTATGTCAAACAGCTATTTGTCACAGGTTTTCGACATTTCTTTAAATGTTTGCCAATTGATGAATGGCTCAGCTCTGCACTTCACAATCAACTCTTCTACTTTTTACTCCGTAAGATATTTTTCAATAACATCATGTCTCAAAATCTACATGATTTGACCGATATCTGTGCATTCACACAGCTCATCTGCTAGCGACTACAATATTTTCATCGTTAAAGTAATACTATTGGCAAAGCCACTCCCAAATTTAACATTATCTTTAATAACTTCAGTATTTCCAGTTGCCTCATAAACTTCCTGTTCGTTGGGAGCGAAAAGAATAATATAATCCCAAATCAAAAGACTTACTTTCAAGTTGAAACTATATAAAAAGTACGTGAGAAGCCATGAAAAAATGAACAGAAACAGATTGAGCCCGTATCCTTATATTTTGGTTTTGACTTCCCTCAGAGGACTGCTTTTACCATTATCAATGAGCTATTCAATCACTTTTATGCAGCAAGTCACATTCTGAAAGTTTTAAGTAAAATTTCGGATGAGCATAAAAGATCTGTTAGTTGAAAGTCGAACAAACAATTAGAAGACCTCGTTTGGAGTGAATCCACAAAGTAATAGGAAGGCAACATGATAGTTCATACCCTGAGTGTAGCCTACTCCCTCAAAGTAGAGTGTTAAATTTTGAAGAATATTCGTCAATTACTGGCAATTAAGTTGCTTAATCTCTGGAAACGTTCTCTTAACATCCAATGCAATTTAATAAAACCTATTTTTTGTGTTTTCATCATTGGCAATGGGGTGTTCATTGTAAAAATTAATTACGGGTCGGCTCCAATTTTATGAGTACTCGAATAATGCGATTTTCCAAGCTGTTCTTCGTTATTAACTGAGCAAAAAAGACTCTCCAGCCTCAAATTTAAAAAGATCTTTGATAGCTAGTGATTATGGCTGGGATTAGTTTGCGGTTTCAATATTTTTAAGTTCCTGTTCAGTAATAAACTGTCCTATTGTATTGTGTATCTTAACCTGCCTCATCCAGTTAATTTTGCGCTTTAGTTTTCGGTGTAGAATAGAGCCTGCTGGCTCTACATCAGCGATTCCTCCCGATCCGCACCCCATCTTCTAACTATAATATATAACTAATCTTTTTCTAAATAAATTCTTGGCCCAAAATTAATTCTATAAACCATACTATTCTTCATTTAATTCAACTTTAATTGATTTAACTGGGCTTATAATACTAACTCTAGCATAATTACGCATGATCCAAAGATCATATCATCTTGTTATTTTGATAACGCTGATCACAAGACTCACCGCAACTAAATTGGAAGTTATTTCTCCCATAGAATTAGCCAATCAGTTCACGAATGGGATACCGATACATGTGTCTCCTATTGGATTTAAACCATTATCAGGGAGATTAGATGGGATAACGATCCTTTCAATGCCGGGAGGAGCTTGCAGCATAATCCAAGATGTTCACAGCTAGAACTAAGACATTTTCATTTTGGCTGACGATAGTCAATGCCTATAATCAGTAAAAGCGAAGAACATCGCAAACTCAGGAGCATACGTAGCCATAATAAAGCAAAATATAAATAACACACTCCATGATAAAGAAAATAGCCTCGTCCATATTCCAGTGGTTGAGATATCCCCCGCCTAATTTGACAAATTAGTTTAGTTTATCAATCAAAATCCTGAAAGTAGAGTCACTCTTAGTCTTGATTTTACCGATCATAGTCAAACGCACCCTATTAACTTAGAAGTATGGTTTTCCCCCACTTAAATTGGCAGCTATAAATTTATCTTTGATATTAGGGGATTTATATAGACTCAAGAAAGTGTAGTTTCGTTTGCTCCTCACTACGTACTTCAATCACAAAGAGAAACTAAAAATTATGTTGGATGCCTGTCAGGCGGAAGATACTGCCCAACAGAAATAGAGTTTTAGGGTAAATATGAAGGCAAAAATATCGTGGAATAAACTCTTAGACAGCTCATCCTTTGGAAAATGTCTCCATCTCTATGGTGGAAATATAGTGAATAGTTTTATAATAGTTGCCTTCTCTAAGTCGACCAAATATTCTTGAACAGCACTTTGCTTCAATACTGTTCCTAGAATTCGATGATAATTGCAGGAGTTGATGATTTTGATTTTAAAAAAGAATATAGTAATTCCTTCTTAGGAGGAGTCATTTAGAAGGATGATAATACTTATTTACTCTAAGAGAGGCAGAAGTATATTAAAGAACAAATAACGACCCATCCCATTGTATTGGTTAATAAAAAACCAGTAGAAATGTAGTTGAGTACGGTTCAGGACAGGATATGCCGCATGCAAGGCGATAATGCAAATTCTGTATGCAAAGTCAAGGATGGTATGACCACTCTACAAATTGTCATTATTGTCATCGTGATGGCTGTTGTTTTTATCGGAACTGCTGGACTCTATCGACTGTACATGCACATTCGCATGCGGCAATAAATCAAAACTGAAATAGACAAAACTCTAGAGCAGTATTACAAGTATATGTAAACGTTTGAAGGCAAGTAAAAACCGTCAAAGAAGAACAAATAAACTTCCCGACCCCTGACAGAATAACTAGAATAAGACCCATATTTGAAGAAACAAGTCAACAAACTAAATGAACATATTGAGCTGCCTGATATTAAAAAATGAATTATCTTTATCGGCCAAATCAATGAATTTCGTAAATTAATTAATTTATCAGCAACTGTACATTATATTCTTAAGACGTAATATTATGGATATTTTTTAATTTTAATATATAAGCCAGCTAATATGAAAGATAGACAAGAATCACTTTTAACTGAGTCTCTTATTTAATCTCGCATCTAATAGGAACCACAACAAGTTACTTTTTTGTCAATGTTGCGCTTTGCTAATGCCGATGAGCGTAGATATATGATTGCAGGCGCAGTCTCAGCCACTTTGGCAGGAATCACTTTTCCTTTTTTCCTCATGTTTTTTGGACAGATTACTAACATCTTCAGCGACGTGGATCATGCTGCGTAGAAGGGATTTAACATCATGGTCAAATTTGTTGTCCTTGGCTCAATCTATTGGATCTTTGGTACTTCTATTTATAATTAGGCTTTCTATCACTCTATTCATGGAGTTTCTCAGGCTCAACCCAAAGCGCTCGTATGAAAAAACTGTACTATCAAACTTTGCTTGAACAGTAAGTCGCATGGTATGATTCCATTGATGTGGGTAAACTGGCTTCCAAGATAGCTAAAAATATCAGTATCATCTAAAATGCCATCGGAGAGAAAGTCGCTCTTTTAATCAGTGCAACTTTAAGCAGTAGCTTTGGAGTTATCTTTGCCTTTGTAAACTGCTGGTAGCTCAGTCTTTTTCTGACTGCTATCCTGCCTATTATAATATACTCTGGCTTTTTACTTATCAAGTCTCATGCCCTTAGAGCTAAAGTCAATACTGCTTCTTATTAAAATGCGAGTGGAATCGCAGAGCAGGCCTTTGCCTCGATTAGAACGATAAAATATTTAGTTGGGTAATTATTTTAAGTTACGCGCTTTTAATAAGCTCTCAAATCTGGCAATAAGAAAGCTATCAAGTACATCGCGTTGGTTTCTATCTTTTACGCTGCATTTTATTTTGTAGCCATCGGTATTTTCTCGATTGGCATGTGGCTCGGCAAATAAGTACTTTTGTGGAATCTTGATAGCGGAAAATACTCAGCCGCTGATATAGTAGGAACATTTTTTTG
>Ga0302186_10000304_pt1 | contig 44977 bp, 42 predicted proteins | sample II_Bog_E1_2_FD_198782 | JGI IMG/M metagenome (GOLD analysis project Ga0302186, IMG submission 198782) | Peat permafrost microbial communities from Stordalen Mire near Abisko, Sweden - II_Bog_E1_1 | ecosystem: Environmental > Terrestrial > Soil > Wetlands > Peat | place: Sweden: Abisko...
ATGGGCTGCTGAAGATGAGGGCAGAGTATAACTTCTAGGAGTTAGACAAAATTGACGTCCTAATAATCGATGAAATCCACGAGAGATCAGCCAACATTGACATCCTTCTGCTCCTTCTGAACGAATACTATAAAATAAAAAAAAGAAAACTAAAACTAGTGCTGTGCTCTGCAACCATCGACAAAAGCATCGGGGAAATATTGGAAGATGCTCATTTGAGAATAGCCACTTTCGAAGTTAGCGTTTAACGCCACCCTATTACAGAACACCCAATTGAAACTGGCAATATCTTAAGCAGAGTCCTAAAATTAACTGCCAGTTTAGAGGGTGACCAGCAAATGCTTGTTTTCTTTTCGAGTGTTGCTTAAGTTAAATAAATGGTGAATTTATTACAGAAGAACAATCACAAAGCTTATCCAGTTATGGCAGAGCAAAACCCTATTGAGCAAGCTCGTTTTTTAGAGATAGGTCAGATTTTTGTTGCCACGGCTATTGCTGAAACTTCTTTGACTTTCAAAAATTTGAGATTTGCGGTTGATTCGCAAATGTCAAGATGGCGTAAGTTTAACCCTGTGGTCGAACTAATGTAAACATAAGAAGACTTTTCATCAAACAGCTCCATTGCTCAAAGGAAAGGAAGACTTGGGAGAACTTGCCCTGGAGAGTATCACTATTTTGTTTACCCCAGTCATGATCTTACAACTAACAGAGACCACAACAGAACTGAGCTTGAAAATAATGATCTAACAAGCTACATCTATGAGCTTCTCCTCAGAAAGAATGCCTCATTGAGAGATGTACAACTTTTAATGAGAAAACTAAACCACAACAGTTCAGAGTTTGATTAAAAATTTTAGTATTCAATAAAAATACTAAAGGATCTCAATATTATTGACTCCAATAATTCCTTAACAAACGCAGCTATTAAAATGAAAGCATATGGAAATTTGGGGCATCCTCAACACAACTATGCGCTTTATCAAGCCTCTTTAAATAATTGCACAATCGACATGGTGTACTTGATTTCATTTTTAATGTTGGGGATCAACCGATCAGGTGAAATACTAAAAGACCTGAAGTCTCAAGCAACAGGTGGAGATCTTCGGACTATTCATGATTTCATTGCAAATGTAGCTGAAAAAATTGATCTCAACACCATTAACAACCGCAAACAGATTAAGCAAAAAATGAAGCAAAATTGTAGCCACATTGCCACTAAGCCTTGGTTTAGTGTTATTGTGCGTGTGATGAGGAAAGTAAAGGATTTACTTAAAATAAGTCAAAATAATGTTACTGTCTCTGACTGGTCCGTTATGGTTACAACTCTGCTTTCATCTTATAAAAATAAAATATTCTTTAACCAATCAGTATTCGGAGGAAACAAAGCAAATTATTAAAAGATACGCAAAGAAGCGTTCTGTTTCGAGCAAAAGGAGAAAGAATCCGATGAGACACTTTACAAAATCGACCTTAATTCCCTCACGTATCAAAAGGACGCTCCTCCCCCAATCGTACTTTCTTTAAACTGTGGAATCAGCCCTCAGAATGAATGTGTCTTAAGTCTTTGTGAAGTACTTGATCCAAGCACGGTAAAGGAATAGATAAGAATCAACATTATTGGTTGTTAATGTCAATCAAACTACTTTAGAGATACTCAGCCCATGAACTAAGAACAGTTATTTCAGAATTTATAGCCTAGAATTCGGAATAACTATAATTTTATTGGAGTTAACTCTAACTTTCCAGTGATGGGATTGACTGGGCATTTTCAATCTTTATCTAAAGCATTTAGTGATTTTATTGATCTCTAAAGGAGAAATGGCTAACTGAAAATTGACCTCAAAATAATGCTTGAAGGAGTAGTTGACAAACGATATCTAAGAGTACAAAGAGATCCAATGCTCGCAGTCATATCAAAAGAGCATTCAATGGCAATGTTGTAAAAATTAACCAATTATGATATGAAGAAAATGTTCCAGACCATGAAATTCTCAATGTTTAATAACTACGGAGTCTAAATTTAATGGGACGTCAGTATGGCTTAAACTGTACTAATTGTTAAAAACGCTAAAAATTTGCACGTCAGTAAAATTATTGAAAAACTTTACAATTTCTGTCGCTGGTTTTCAGATAGTCAAACAATTTGCAAGGAATAATTCAAAATAAAGCCTCAATTTATTGAGGATACTCAGTTTTTAGCACGAGATGACAAAGACAAGATTATAGAAAGAGTGAATCAGATTGTTGACAGTAAACTTGATCATCATATTATTAGAGGCTGGGCCAATGGTAGTGGACCATCTACAAGATACTCTCGCACGGGAAGAATGATTGCTGTCTGTTGGGTATTAACTAATGTGTTTAATTGTGTCATTAAAGGTGGATTTGTGAGAGATTGGGTTGTTAATAATGATGAAGTACTTCCACAAGGCAACCTTAGTAATTTGTTACAACCAAATCCAAGAAACAACTTTATTGAAGTTGTAGATGACAGTGTGACTCCCTCTGACATTGACGCCGAACTATCAAATTTCACTTTGTTGGATAAGGAGAAATTTATAAAATAGATGAAAAAAATAGGAATTATTGCGAGCATTGAGGAGGACGGGTGGCGTAAGCATGTCATCTTCGATTAGGGTGTTTAAACCGGAGGATTCACTGCCGATTTAATTGAGCCTTACACGACACTGTGTCACGATACTTACGATTTCGATGTTAATATTTTATATATTAAAAAAGACCACCTGAGCTCCATCGGTCAAAAAATACCCCTCTAATACTAAGATAAGTACGGCAAAAAGATCAAAGTTAGTCTTGAACAGCTTCTTTCACAATGCAGGAAGAAAGAGATGCGTAAGCTTAAAGAGAGTATGCCAGATTATCGTTATACGAAATTTTAAGCTCGAGGATGGACGATTAATAGAGATGAAGTTCATCAACCCCTTATTTATACAGATTATACAACAAAGAGTGCTCCAATGAATCCTGCTTCCATTCAAAGCATATGTCCTGAGTTTTATCAAAGAATGGTGGTCTAGAAAAATTGTAGAATAGTTCGTATTGAATCATTGAAGAACAAAGCATGGGATGATGCCTTTGAATCAGTGCAACATTGGATAATCACTGAAATTGAAAAGACTGAAGGGGGTCAAAATATAAACTCTAACAATAGATTGCTGTTTCATGGTAGCAGTCATGCAGGGATCGAAGGAATTAGATAATCTGGATTTGATTCGAGGTTTTTTGGTTAATACGGATATTATGGCAGAGGAGCATATTTTGCAGATGATCCGCAAGTCAGTGACTCATATGCATCAGCAACAAATAACTGCAAAGAAATGTTTGTTGTAATGGTTGCATTAGGTAAGCAATAAAAACTTACATAATAAACACCGAATAAATTGGGGCCGAGCAAAGGATTTCACTCAATCGAAGGTCATGATCGAGGACACGGAGAATATATTATCGATAGATGGGGTCAGGCTAAGATTCTTTATCTTATCACTTACCAATGATGATTTACGAAAAATACCCTTTTATAAATAATTAGTAGTTTCTAATATACTTATTGACTCAATTTCATTGTTTTCATCCTCACGAAAGAACAATATTATCCTTACCATTTTTAGAATTTTCACCTCATTTGAATTATTTTTCATTTAGAAAAGAGAAAATGTATAATTAAAATAGTCTTAATATCTTTCTATTTTCATACAGATATTATTTGATGGATATTGGAGGATAAGGCTTAAATCACGAAAACAGGCTTGCATTTCAACCTAATCCTATTATCCAACCAGAATGGAATCCCAAGAATTCTGACTGTTATACAAAATGGAGGGTCAGGCAGAGAGTCAAGAACAATAGTCCAATTATTGATATAAAAATGATTTCACGATGTTAGCGCTGCAGAAGATCTATTTTTCGATAGAAATGTGCAGTGGAGTCTCTTTAAAATCCATTGGCTAAGCCTCATTATGTGGGAAAAAGATGCGCCTTAAGATTTATCATCGAGAAGGATGGTCAGCCTTTGAGAGATGTTGGAATTAAATAAAAGTTTCTCAATGAACTAATAAATAATTCTAAAATAGCTTTAGATGCAGAGCAAATTAATATAGTTTCTCAATCTTAAAAAAATCAGACTTCATCAATCAAACCTCAAAAGCGCACATGTCTTTCACCGGCTTTCAAAAATAATCCAATATATTTCTCCTTTATTTTGAAAAAAACAAGATTTTTAAGAAAATTAAGGAAGTATTATGAGTTATCTTAGACCTTGAAAAATATTTATAACTCAGTGGAAAAAATACGAATAAAAGGAGCAAGATACACATTTAAAAACTATCGTGATGCTCAAGTTTGTGCTGCTATTGCTGGATACAAGAATATTAGAAACCTTCCTTCCTTTTTGGCCCTTCCCAAAATGTAAAAAATTAAATATGACTCTCTCATTCTATAGTATAAAGATATTAACATTTTTAACAAATTTTACAAAAAATATGTAAACAATGAAGAAGATACTTCTGAAATATAGACATATTAAGAGAGAAATAATCAATAAACACTTATTGCGGAAACAAGAAATGATAGGGTTGTGCCATAAAATGAGGAAAGAAGTTGCCCAAGTGTTTCACCTCTTCGAGTTTAATCTTCCCCTATTTCTCATTCAAGATCTCCAAGGAAAAGTATAATAGTACAAGATCAACTGGACTCGTATACGCGCTTTTTTTGGCTTTAAAAAAGCAATAACAAGAATTAGCAATAAAAAAATAACTCAAATAGTCTTTCTGGCGATAAAAGAAATCAAAATCCTCCAAAATAATGATGATCTCAATTATAATCGAGAACAAAATTATAATCCAGCAATTTGCATGGAAGACTAAATTAATTTGTCATATTTAAATAACAAGTATAATTGACTCGCCATTGATGACTCGTATAGGACTCAAAGCTAATTGTGTGATCATATTCCATCATCAATGGACACATCATCCATATCTATGCTCGAATCAGTTAATGAGTCAACTTAAATAGGAGAGGAATCTATATCCAGGTCTGGCTAAGAAGTATCTAAATCCACATCTTAAACGTCTTGAGAGTCCATTTCAGAAATATCTCCCTAATCAACGTCATCCGCGCCTACCTCTTCTGATGAAGTGGGTTAAAAATCTACATCATCAAGGCTTTCCTCAAACTAATCTGCCATTACATCCAATGCGTTTTACAAAATCTCCTCAATTTTTTCTGAAGATTATTCCTATTTTTTCTTCGGATCATTATCATTTTCATAAGGAATATTGTCTTCCATTATTTTTGTGGAATCTAACTACTTGGATAATCTATCGGATGGCGCTTTTTTGGCAGTAATTCTCTGATTCTATTTATTTTAGCGTTTTGCCAGATTAATAACAGCCACCAATTTGTGATTAATTTGGTCCATTTTTTTTTACAGAGTTAAAATACGTTTCTGTAGGTGGTGCTCTTTAGCCTGGGATGCAAGTGAACCCTTGTACAGTTCATAAAATGGCAATCCAAGCACTATTAGATAGAATATCACTTCATAGAATGATTAAACTCCTTTTTAAAGTAAAAATTCCTCATTCGGTTCGATTTGAGGTTTTTTATGAGACGATTTGATGAAGCGGTGATTCATCCAAGAGTCAAAGGCAAGCGATTTTCTACCCAAACCAACAAAAAATCCTCCAAAGAGGTTTAGTTTTTTTTATCGCTGTTTCCGTTTTACATATCCGAGCATGGGCCTTGAAAAAGTCCTTATGAGAACGGTGAATATTTTCTGAAAGGGAATCATTCCTTATAACTGTTCACAACTAAAATATATGGATCATCAATATAATTTTAAATATTTATCTTTGAACAAATATTTAACGAAATAATTCAAAAAGCAAGATTAGACATATCAAAGTGGATGTTTTTGAGTTTATTTTATATATTTGCAGGCATCTTCTTTACTATCTTTATCTTATACAGGTTATTCTTCTTTTCCTTTTTACTATTTTTGCTATTTTCGCTATTTTTACTATTATTTTGCCTTTTGGCTTGCATCTGCATTCGAAGTGCTATTCTTAGGGGGTTATTATTATTATTTTGTTCTTTCAGTTGGGTCTTCCTACACCTCATTCTTCTTTTTCCAAGAAAAATTAGCATATTTTTCCAAATCTTCGGGATTAGGTCTTAAATTTAAATCAATAGTTATCCATATTGGACTATGATCGCTTCCGAGGACTTCTTACATCACATCTGATCCAATAAGAACGCTTTGAAATTATTCATTGATTAAAAAATAGTCAAGCCGTTTTCCTATCCTATTTTATCTTCCATTATGTTTTATATGCCACCATGAAAATTTACTGACTTCTGGATTGACTTTTCTAAAAGCATCAATCCACCCTCTATCTAAGAATTTTTTAAGACTTTTTCTCTCTACCTAAGTAAATCCAGGAGATTTGAAAGTATATCCTGTAAAATGAGTATCAATGTGGTTCGCAGCAGTGTTTAGATCACCACATATGATCACTCCTTTGCCTCTTTTTCTAATGTTTTAGCAATGCTTATGAAAGGCAGGCTAAAATTTTTGGGTTTTATAGTTTAGGCGATCGAGAGTTTTACCGGCACTTGGAATGTAGGCTGCAATTAAGTAAAAATGTTCAAATTATAAAGTGAGAACTCTCCCCTCTTGACTATATTCTGCTTCTTCTAAGTCTAATTATACTTGAATAGGCATAACTTTTGTAAAAACGGCCACTCCTGAATATCCAGCTGAAACTTTGCAAAAGCTCCAATAGTCATTGTATCCATACAAAGTAGCCGGATGTTTCAAATAAGACTCTTTATCGATTTTGGTTTCGTTAATGCAAAGAATATCAGGACGATTCTGAAAGATAAAGCTATTGAGAATATTTTTGGTTATAGCATTGCGAATGCCGTTTATGTTCCAAGAACATATTTTTAATTTTAAGGGAGTTTTGCCATTACCTGTTGAAAATTTTAAGGGAGTAGATCCTTGAATACATTGAACTTAGTGGTTAAACATTTTAGAGCGAGTCTTTGCTGGAGTTTTACTTTCACTTTTCTGCATAGAATGAGATAAGATGCGTCTTGAGGCTATACAATTTTAAGTTTGTTATGAGTCTGGTCATTTTTATTTGCTAATGTTTTATGAAAGGGTAATAATGTTTTTTATTTGCTCGTTATTGCTTTATTTTTTTATTTTATTTTCCTGATCACTATAATTCTTAATCAAATATATTCATTGTTTGAAGAGTAAAATTTGTCGAAGAACCTACTAATAATAAAATTATGAATAAGCAAATATTATAATATCTATCAACGCCTAAAAGACCGAATCGACTATTTTCCTCAAGGACAAATTACCATCACTCGCTTTCTTAGAATCGATCTTCTTTCCAAGAAACAAAAAGTAGTCTTTTATTAAGTGATACACTCATTAAAAAGATTGATAATATTGTACCTAGAAAAGTTCACCCTTATATGAATAACAATTTTTCTAAAATAAAGAAGATACGGACAGAGCAGTCTGTTCCAATATCATATGATCAGTCGTATTTTAAATCAACAGACTAAAAGATGCAAAATAACTCTCGAAGAAAAATGTAATTAACTCCTAAATAACCTATAAGAGCCAATTATAGAAAAAAACGAGACAAAAAATTCTTTAAATATTAGCAGATAAGATGGGTATAACAAAAATGTGAAACAAAAAATAAAATAGGCAGGTACTCCGAAAAATTACATCCCATGTGTAGCATCTATGAAGAATTCTCGAATCAAGTGACTTCGAATAGACATTGCCTCCCAAATCCATTTTAAGGCTTTGAGGATGATTATTGATTAAATAATCTTTCAATAAGGATGAATACAGATAATCTTTAGGAAAAAATAGATTCAATTTTTTACAGTTCTCGATCAATTTTTGATTTTAACAAGTGAATAAACAAAAGACTCCTCTATTAATTCATGAGAGTTTATACTCTCAGCATAGCTCCTTAGTTGAATAAAATTAAAATGATGATTTTAAGGATTAAATTGATCTTGAAAGTGGAAATCAGTTTGTTTAATAGTATAATTCTAAATTTACTATAGTAATTGCAGTTAAAGATGATGGAATCACTGTATTTTTTATATATAATAGCTAAAATATAGAATCATGAATTGTGCTTAAAAAACATATTTTATTTGTCAGAAGAATTTAATCCTTTTTCTTTTTGCAGAAGATAAGGGGATTTACTGCTGTTTAAAGAATTCTCATTTTTGCTTGTTTTTGAAGTAGCTTAAGGTGAGATGTTTCGATTGATTCTATATTGAGTAAGATGATTAAATTTGATTAGTCTATTGTTATCCTATATTACTTCTCGGTATGATCTCTCAAGGGTCCTGAATTTAAGGTGTAAAACTTAGTAGTTTTATTGGAATTACTTGCAATCTTTAATTAGTTTTTGACATTGTTTGGTGTTTATTCGTTACTTTAGTATTTGATTATAAGATTACTCTGAGTAACTTCGCATTTAATTTAGAATAACTTGGACTTCAAATTTATTATTCAACATTTTTGCTAAGCCTAATATTTGATCTAATAAATTAGAATTGTCATTGTAAAAAGTATTCCTGAGGATACTCACAATAGATTAGAACAAATAAACTAATGAATGCTGTTTTTATGCTTGATTTTGACGAGTAATTGTTTATAGATGTTGAGCTTCTTTTTATTTTGCCTGCTTTTTTAAAGTGTCAAGTTGTTTCATCTGTTGTTAAAAAAGTTCTAGAGATGAATTAATTTGAGATTATAAGTGCGTATTTTTATCAGTGAGTTAGGTGATTATCACATCTTTGCTAATCAAGGATTCCTCATGCTTCTTATATTGTTGAATCATCTCGATAATCTTTGTGTTTAATTGACTCCAATTATCGTTAGACTATAGTTATTAGACTTTATATTGTATTTCTCGGCTGTTGATGATCTAATCGGTTTGGAAGTCGCGTATAGACAATCCACCATCCTTTTTATGATTCTCAAAAAGCTTATTGAGATTATTAATAATTTAAGATTTTTCGTGTAATACTTTTTTATTGTCTCGATCTACTTTAACTTTAAATTTTTAATGTTCTTGTTGAGCTGACAACACCTCTTTCTGAATCTTGTCATTTCGAGCAGTTATGGTTTGATTTAATTATCTTTATTTATTCAGATTCATCTGCAACTCCTTTATAAATTTAGTCGCATCGTTAAACTTACCCTCAATATCAGCCTTACCTCTCCGAGTTTAATTAATTTAATCTTCCAATCTATTGATTTATTCGTTGCTGGCCGTAAGTTGAAAATTTAACTTAGTGATCATTTATTTTTTTGCATTCAAAATTTATTGAAGCAAGGATACTTACTCTTGCATGCCCTCAAGACTATTTTTTAGATTCTCATCGTGATTTTTCAAATTACGAAGTTCGATTCGGATGGTGGAGAGGTCCTTGTAGACTTCCTTGTATTTACTACGATACTCACAGCATCCTTTAACAGAATTGCAAGACTCGTTAAAAAATGAGCTGATACTTTGGTCTTGGTTATCAGAAGTAAGGGAAGATAAATTCATAAATTTAAATTATTATCGTTAACAGATAACAATTAAAATTAGTCTCAGTTATCGCCACATAAATTAATTATGATCAATTGATTTGTTCTAATCCTATATTTTAGCCATTATTCTATTGATTCTGTAAAAGATAATGGTATAAATTTTAAATCATTTAATAATGGGCAATGATAATAACTGTCAGACTTTTTGCGACAACCTAACAACTGAAAATCCCAGAGAAAGATTTAGGCATCATAAAGTTGAGCCAAATCCACCCTATTTTCCAAAGTAAATTTGAAGTTAACAAGAAAAATTAATGATAAAGAATCTTTACCGCAGTAGGCAAACGCTCTCTTTAACTTAATTAAAGCAGAAATAGGAAGAGATTATAGATAAGTCTTGCCAATTGTGACTTTTCACTCTGGCTGTACTTATTAAGGAGAGTGGGTTTGTGGCGAGAGAGAAGGCAACGGCAAACAGACATTTCCTAATAACAGTTATTACGAGGGTGAATGGAAGAATAATAAAATCAGTGGGCATGGAAAGTTGATATATCCTGATGGAGATGTATATGAAGGGAAATGGGATGATAATAAAGCAAATGGATTCGGAGTTTATTTGCATCGAAATGGAGCTGTACATGAAGGCTATTGGAATAATAATCTTCAAGAGGGACACGGAATGGAAACATGGCCTGATAATAGTAAATATTAAGGTGAATACAAACATGGTAAAAAACATGGAAAGGGCCTTTATTCATGGTCGGATGGCAGCTACTATACTGGTGATTGGAACTAAAATCAGATTCATGGTTAAGGGGAGTATACATGGGGAAATAACAGAAAATATAAAGGTGAATGGCGTTGTAATAAGATGCATGGATATGGAGTGCATTCGTGGGAAGATGGCAGAAAATATGAAGGTAACTATTTTAACGACAAAAAACATGGGCATGGAAAATATTATTGGCCAGATGGACGCTGTTTTGAGGGGGAATGGATTAATGGAAAAAGATAAGGTAAGGGGAGGCTGATGAATAAAATAGGGGAAATAAGATAGGGGGTTTGGAGAGACGACAAGAGGATTCACTGGGTAGGCTAAAAATCCTAAGAGGATCCCCTAGTTGACAATGAAATCACCATACAAATTAATAATCAGCCTTAAAAAGCGGTCAAACCAACAAAGAAAATTTTCGGGCGTCAAAAAGAGTGAAAATTTATATATTTTGATCATAATTTAAATGATGGTGTATGTAACACAAATGTCAATTTAATATAACCTTTCTTATAAAAAAATGATCAAAAGTAAAATTCAATATAAAATGAGTTTTATCATTTACAAAATGGACAACCTAAGAATATGAATAATTATAATGAGCGCTATTAATCATTCAGTCATGCTTAAATCATATAATTAATTCAATTATTCATGAGCTAAGAAGACGAAAGAAAGAGTTTTATGAGCTCCCATGGCAAATAAACCAAGGAAGGTCGTTACTTAACCTACGAGGAACTGGTACTCATCGATTCAATTTAGGAGGGAGGATTTTTTCCTAAAGCAGCAAATTGTCTGTGCTACAGTTTTTTGATCGCACTTCTTTTGATATGTCTGGGTTTGGTATATACTGTTGATATCAAACAAGGCTCAGAGCGAGATGTGGTAGATAACATTATCAATATATCCACCTCTTCTGTAGAGAGTCTTTATAACCGAACGGCAGAGATACAGACGTAAATTTTTGAATCCATTAAAACCACAGGAGAAAAGAGTAGATAGTTGAAGGATTGGATTGTTGGAAAGGCTGAAAAAGTTTATGAAAAGGCAGCATAAGTCATATAGGACACATCAAAGCTAAAATAAATTCCAACAGTTCATTTGAATCAAACGACAAAGATTGTCATTGACTAGGCTGAAACGAAACAAACAAATCAAACGACGAAGACCGAGATTGGTGACGTTGTAACTGAAACAAACTCTAAATTGACTGAAACAGAAGAAACGTATTTAAAATTAACTGAAGCTGAATAAGCGTACTCTCATTAGACTGAAACAAAAGAAACACACTTTAAATCGATTGAAATAGTAAATACTTCATAATAAATACCTGCACAATCTGATGTGCCTGACATCGAAATCTAAGCTGATTAACCTTTGTTGTGATAGTGATGAGATTAATAAGCAAATATAAGAAATAGAATCAATCTTTGGGTGCCATTAATTTAGTCATTTTTTTCTTGATCTGCGAGTAGAGATACTCTTTTTCTGAAGCCTTCATTTCTGCTTCTGCCAATTTAATTTTGATGGTAATAATGGTCTGAATGTGATCGTTTTGCTCAGCTTACAGGGCTTATAACTTTATTGCTTGTGACATTTTTAGTCCTTCAATTTATTCCTTGAGGTCTGATATTTCCCTTTGTAGCAAGTTGATGCAGGCCTATTTTTGAGTTATCAATAAATACATATCATTGAAATTTTATTTTTCAATGGTCTAACGATCTTATAGGGATTGAAGCGAAGGTACAGCCCTTAAAGATCTTTCTCTTCTTTCTCTCTCCAATGATTCGGATAATATTTATACCTCTCTATGCTTTTAAACATTTGCTTCTTCAAGATTTGTTATTTTGGTATTGAGGTCTTCATGGATCCGAGCATAGTCTGCTATTGTATTTTAAAGATCCGTTTTGCTTGATTGTATGAGTACAATTTCTGCTTTGAGGATATCAATTTGCTGATTCAATTTACTTTATCTGTCTTTATTATTTTTAAGCGAGGTAATATCTTGTACAAATTATTTTTACTTATTGACAAACTATGCTTTGGATTTTTATTTTTCGTGCCTTAGCAAATTTAGTTGATTAGACAAGTCCCTTGTTTCTTTGGTATAGCGTTCCATGAGGTTAGAATTAGCTTAGCGCATGTTTTTAATTTCCTCTTTGTGTCCTTTTATGATTTAATTATTTTTTCTAGTTTATTCTTTAGCAATATCGATTTAGTGTTGCAAATGCTAAGTTTTTGTGTTCTGCAAGTTATACTTGATGGTCAAGCTATTGATGGTTGCCTATTCATCTTTAGTTATCTTTGCCATTGCAATTACCTTCTCTTTCAATTCAAGTAACGACTTCAAACTCTATTCGCTTTATTTCCTGAGTGTTTAAATTAATTTTGTTTGTTATCTGATAGTGGATTAATGCTGGTTAATCTTTGCCTGTAATTATTAAATTTTCGACACATATAAAGCTCCTTCCCTTTAACTCTATTGTGCTGCGTGTTGGAGTTCATCATTTTTAAGTTTTATCAATTTAATCTCCTCCATAATTTAATTAATTGCCAATGAGTCTTCTAACTCTTGCTTTGCTTGCTTTTACTATTTTTGAGGTTACTGATGTAAATTATTATTTTGATGGTAAAGTTCTTAGTGATTGAGATGCTAATTTGACTAAATAATTTGGTTGACATTATTAAGGTTGTCTTTTTCGAGAGAGTCAATCTTGTCGAAGAGTTAATTATTTTTTTCAATTAATGCCTTATTGCTTTATTAGAGCTATTCTATGCGAGATTTACTTTATACTTATGATCCTTTTCTCATTGTATTTTCCTACCAGATCTATTCGATATATTTCTCAAGCGATTTAATTTTTTCTTCCTGCTTCTCATTTGCAAGACTTACCTTGATGAGATCATTAACTTTCTCAGAATATTTAGACTGGAGTTCCTCTGCTTCAACCTTTTATCTGCGCCATTTTTGCTTTATATTTTCAATTTAGTCATTGGCTTGTTCCTGCGCCTCTTATAGTTTATTTTTCTCGATTATCAAAGCATTTTGTGCTAAATGAATTTATTGCTCTAAAATGGCGACCTGCGATGAATTTCTGTTGTCTTTGAGATGTTGTCTTTAAATTTACTATTCATAAATGTGAATTTGCTCCTGGGATATTCGAATTTGTTCCTATGCAGTTTGTAAATTCAAAGTTAAAGAATGATTCAGCTGCTCGATATTTGCTTCCGATTCTCTTAGCTTATTTTCAAGGTAAGAGACTCGACTTTTCTAATGCTCGAGCTAGCTTTTTGTTTGGAGAATAATTTGATTAAAATCCAAATTTCCTTTTTCCAGATCATTGATGGTTTATTCATAATCTTTGATTTTTGGTAAAAGATACTTGACTGTTTTATCAAACTCTTCAACTTTAGCCCTCATCAACTCTTCATTATGCTTGCTAACTTTTATCGCTTCTTCGGCTTTAGCCTTAAATTATTAGTATTTTAGCTTTAGCTGCTCATGCTGGTTAACTTTCTCTCTCAGGTTGATGAAAATATCCTCGTAAATTGGAATTTACTCGATCTGAAGTCCAACATCACTAAGAAAAGTAGGAGTGGGTAGTACGCGTTAGAAGGCCCTTGTTTGGTTTTTGATGGAATTAAACTGGGATCTAACTTCGGCGACCTCCTTATCTTTGTTTTCTTGGAGTTCTGTTAGTCTCATTTGTAACAGCGTATTTTGCTCTTGGTTTTCTTTAGCTTGGGTGACTAGTTTATCCATCTTGGCTTTTTCATCCTTGAGCAAATTTTTCGCTCTTTCCTAAGCCATTTTGGCATCTTTGATTTATCGATTGTGTTTTAATTCTATTTTTTTCATCTTGGCCTAGAAATTAGATATTTCTCGATCCTTTTCCATGACCTGTATCTTGTACTGCGTTATGTATGATTTACAAACTCGATGGTCTCGCCTTCCTCCTCCATTTTGTGATACAATTATATTATAACTTCAATTACAGAAGTTATCTCATGATCTAAATTAGATAGGCGATTAACAATTAAAATACTCTAAAATTACTTTAGAATCAAAATTATAAGTCATAAGGAATAAAGAATGACTGTAAATTTTGATTGATGATGAAGGCTTTTTAGAATAAGATAATGGCAATAACAGGATTATCATTTTTATAAGTGAGGTTATACTCATTGACTACTATCAAGTTGTCTCTATATAATGTAATGAACAATAATCAAAATTTCCCTTTCCAAAGCGAATCTTTGGAGATGACTGTAACTTCATTCTAGTCTATGGTGAACAACCTTTCAGGCCGCATCCGCAAGATGAAGCTAAGACTGCAGTTCAAGACATAGCAGCAAAAGGCAGATTTTTAATTGGCCCTAAAGCGACACCAAGATAGAGACGAAGAGGAAATATCCCTCAGTGATGACGAAGAACACATCTAAGAATCCATACAGCTGAATGAGACTATCCTAAGTCGAGAAGCGCCAAGGGATTAATGTTTTGTTATTGACTAAAGTTTTGAAATGTCCATTCTACTGCGAGAAAGGTTCATGAATCGCCTCAACGACATAGGTTTGCGTCTCAGTGTAAAGTTCATGGTCATTCCGGAAAAAGTAAAAATTCTGAGTGGTTCTTCAGAGCGTATAGCTGATGCTGAGGATGAATATCGAGAAATTAGGAACAATATCCGATTCTAAAATTTTACTGAGCTTTCAAAAGAGGTTTACCAATCACGACTCTATAAACAGAAGCTTAGATAGAGCCATGTAGAACTCATTCAAATATTGAGAAAGTACTATATTTGGTATTAGTCACACAAAACCCAACCAGATTAATTAATTACAGAAGTTTTCCACAACACTAAACATAAGATTTATTCTCTCACTCCTTTTGAATATGGTCGAGATCAGAATATGGTCGCTGGTCAAGCCACAGTTGTCCACGGTCAATTAGATCGTGTCAGAGGGTAAGAGCGCACCACTAACACATTAATTACTGATGTGCGTGCTCAACTATTTTAAAAGTATATTTCATCCAGTTTAAACTAACTAGAAAATAGACTCGATAGGCAAGTGGAGCTAAGCGAAGATCGAAGGAGTCTTCTCCTTCACTTGGATGCGGATGAACAATTATAGATTCAGCGTAAAACCATTGAAGAGCAATACTCACCCTTTAAATTTATCTTTTTAGCCTTTCCAAAATAGGTTGACCCAGCCCAACTCAAAGAGTTGCTGCGTAAAACTCAGGAATAACCCAGTTTCAAGAAATCAAAAGATAAAATCCGTACAAAAATCAATACTCGTTATTGCTTGGTGTGGTAGATTAAAGATAATTTGGTATGTGTGGCTTACTGGAGTGGATAAAATAATATTTCGCCCGAAGATATTGAAAAACACCCTTTAATAAATTTTGTTAGATCAATTCCCTAAGAAATGTATAATTTCAAGCTGGCAGTGCAAGAGATGCTCGCACAGCCTGAAGATGAAGATTGGTGTTCCAGATTCATCTTTGAAAAGAACTACACTGAAAGGGTCACCTTCATAGGACCTAAAAACCAGACAGCTAACCGTTACTAGGAAATGTTTAAGCTTTACCTAGCAGGCAAGTTCACTACAGAATATCTCACCAAAAACAAAGCAGAGGAGAGTAAACAGGAAGCAAGCTAAGCAACTGTAGACATCGTAGATATGAGTAGACCTGCCAACTAGACTTCCCTAATGATGTCAAACGTTTTGGATGTCACAGTCAACAAGCAGCAGGCAGAATAAAAAAATGACTCAGTTATTCTTCCGAATTAACTTGTGGCCACAGTTAACTTTAGATTTTAAAACTATACCTTCCTTTTCAGGGAACCAGCAGAAGATCAAGCCAAGAAGTACAGCTCAGATCTGGACAAAATATAAATTATGAAGAGATCCTCTAATCCTGATAACTTTGAAAATGCCATCAAGCAGGCGACATCTTATCGGTATCGATACACCAAAGTTAGAATCCCAGCCAAGTATAAATGGAATTTGCAAGAAGTGGTTATTTAGCTGCTGAAATAGCATCCAGAGTGGAAAACCTATGATCGATGGGTGTCTGTCTTTGCAGGAGGAAAATAATGCAAACAAGTCGAAGGTCTATTTCAGAAAGGTGAACGTGTGCGAGTCTATAAAGTGGAAAAGAATAACAGCATGTTGGAAGGCTACCTTTTATTGACCAACCTTCTGTTTTTACTCGCAGAAGGGACTTCCTAATTACCATTCGGACAATATGAAATCACCAGCTTTATCAAGCGGGTTGCTAATTGATCTATCCCATCTATGCAGCTGAATAAAGGCAATTGTATTAATATTCTAAAAAATGATAAATAGAATTATTATCTTATCCTTTTATGTTATTTATGCTATGAATATGTTTCCTATCATTGTCATAGTGCATTAAAAGGTCCATATTTGTTGATAATCTACATGCTGAAAGAAGAAGTCGATTACAAAACTCTCTATCGTGAATACGGTTATCGCAACATCATATTGATCATCTTCAGTATCCTAGCCTTTGTAAATGGTATGTGCTGGGTGGTTGCAACTCCCATCTCTGTGCCAGTGGCTCGTGGTTATGGTCAATCTGATGCAGTGGTTTCAATTATTCCCATGTGCTATATGATCACTTACGTACTTGTCAATTTCCCATCCAACTGGGTGCTTGACGTTAAGGGGATTAAAAAGGGAGTAGTCGTAGGAGCTGTTTTTACAGCTGTTGGTGCAGGTTTTAGATGTCTGATTACTACACATTTTGCATTTGTGATATTGGGACAGATCCTATGTGCGATAGGACAGCCTTTCATACTGAACGCACCGACAAAAATAGCAGTTCGATGGTTCCTGCCCAAAAATGTAATTCTAGTATAATATAGCGCTCACTGGCTTTAGCTATCCTTTCAGTAGCTAATATAATCGGAACAGCAGTAGGTTTCTTGCTGCCACCTCTTTTCGTGGACGCTGATTCCAGCGATTCAATGATTCAAGTCCAATTCTCAACTTTACTTCTTTTTTAATTTTTAGTCACACTGGTTCCCCTAACTTTAGTTTTGCTATGGTTTCAAGAAAAACCACTAACTCCAGTGAGTGTAGGTTCAACAGTACAGAATATTGAATACTTCACAGCAATCAAGCAACTTTTTAGAGATAAGAGGTTTTTGGCACTAGCATATGCATTTGGTACAGTAATGGGCTCTTTTTGCATATATGGTTCAATAATGGATAACATTCTTGATTGCTACGGCTTCACACCTGATGAGGTAAGCTATTTGGCTGCCATTATGATGATTACTGGAATTCTTAGTGCAGGCGGTTTCGGTGCATACATCTAAAAAACTCTTAAGTACCGTCCTGTCTTCATTCTCTTAGCTGTGGTCGGTATTTTACAATGTGTAGGAATTCCTTTAATGCTAATAGAAATAGGACACAGCTTTGCCTTGGGTGCTATTCTCGTACTGCTGCAAGGAATAGTTTTTATACCTCTTATGCCCTTATCGTTTGACTACGGTTGCGATATTCTCTTTCCAGCTGGAGAAGCGCAAATTACAGGATGTCTTATGACCTCAGGCAACTTTCTAGGAGTTCTTTTTGTAAGTAAATCATAATATAGATTCTTATTGCTCAACAAGGATATGGATTAGGTCGGTCTGGTAATACAGATGAGTAAAACCAGCGCGCTTCTTTGCTGACTGTGATCACAGTGGGAGTGCTAACAGTAACAGGGATGGTGTTATATCTAACGTTTAACAGCGAACTGAAGAGATCTAAAATGGAGAAGGAGGGCACTCTGTTGTTAGAGTAGGTGAACTAAGAATGATTAATATTGAAGTTTATTCTCATTGCAAATTTGAGAAGTCATATGCTACTTTCATGAATATTTGCAAACGAATAGATAATCAAATAATTTGAATATGATGGTTAGTAAATAAACAATAGGATATTTTTCCTCATACCTGACACAATATTACTTATTTTTTTAACTTTTATGTTATTTCTATTTTATTTTTACTAAACTACTTACAACCTATCATCGAAATATGAACGAATCGAAACAATTTAATCCTTTAAATCACCATTTTATCAAACATAGCATTGCCTCACAATCACATTAACGATGAGTTCTACTTTCATATCTCAATCTTTCCATGTAAGACAAACATAAACAGCTCATATTTTAAAGTCAATTACTAAGAAATAATAAAGTGCTCCTCCAACAACAAGAAGTAATTATAATTCACAGCTTATTTTAGGTCAATTCGTTACTTTTCTTAAAATTTAAAAAAATCCAAATTATCAAAAAGAGAGTCAATGCTTAAATCCAACCTATTCAATAATGATAATTATTAAAAAAAAGGATAAACATCAAGACGTTGTCAGTTGAGGGGCATCGTCATCAGTAAGTGTTGGAGGGGGAAGGAAAAAGGTACTAAGATATATAAATAGATACAGAGAAGAAGCAGGGGCGGCCTTTCCGGCCCCGCCGGGGGCCGGGCGAATGCTTATGAATTCTGATGATGATGGGCTTTGCTGTTGGAAGCCCAACACCATCAGAATTACCATGTTAATAATAGTTCATTTATTTTTATTAGAATCGAGAATGACTCCAAATTTCAACTCACTTTCAGAGACAGTATAATAAATCAACAAACTGGAAAACAGCGGAAAAGTCAAGAATAATATCCAACTATGAACTAAGCTGATATATTTACATAATAATCATCTGATTGGACATGATTGTTTGTTATTGATTTATTTTTCTTCATGATAAATTATTAAGTCTTTTCAATAAATAAATACTCAAATCAACGAAATTTCGACCGTACGGTATTTTGTTGTGAATACTGTAATTAATTATTGGCTTCAGGCATGTTGTATTGAATCCACTTGAGTATCTTTTCATTTTTTTCCATGCATTGTCTATTGCTGCATGAACACACCATTCTTTTCAAAATACTTTTGATATCTAAAACAAAATCCTTGGCTATAGCGATATCGAGATGATTGCGACTAAGGGAATATATTTTGGTTAACATTGTAAAGGCTTTGTCCATATATTTTAACCTCTAAATAATTGCTATATCTATTATTTCGATAACTATTGGTAAAATTTTAGGCAACTCTTTTTGACTGTATTTGACTGAGTTGGCATCTAGAAGTTCAATAATTTTAACATAATACACTTCACATAATTTCCTAAACTCCTCTAAATTCGAGCACGATTTGCAGTAGATATAGCCTTTTCTATAAACTTAAATCATGGTTGATCTGATTTCAACTGGATCTTCTTAAAGCAATCTCTTTTACCAAAAGAGAAATTCTTATTTTAGACTCGTGTAGATGCAAATGGAAAGTACACTTTGGAAAAGGTGAGATGTAAAGTTTTTAATTTATAACTGAAAAACCTTGTTTTTTCGATTCTTTACTATTACAGACAATGCATAACGATAATACTCAAGAGCTTTAAAATCTCCCTTTAAATAGAAGCAACATTCACCGACCCTCGTGCAACTTGTAATCAACTAATACAAATAAACAGATGGTTGAGGTCGTATCAGGTCAAATAATCGTAGAAAATATTTCAGAGCCTTATCCAAACGATGTATTAAGAAACACTACTCGCCTAAATTAAATAGAGGTCCGTATATCTAATGAAGGCGGCAGTGATTGGAAATTAATTTATATATTCGTTATTATTAAATTTGGAGTTACTTTGGAAAAGGTTAAGACAGATCCTGGACTGTGGGAGGCGCAGGTATCAAAGGATTAAGATATTACATCTATTTAGCTGATATTGGATTCCGAGAGATTTATTCACCGATTTATTTAGCATCATTAGTTGGCATCACTAATGTATCTTGGTCTTACACACTTTAAGTAGGAATGGATAACTTTTCTAGTATTTTTACATCATTCTGTTAATCTTAAATTTATTTCGAATATATTCCTCTCAGCGCATCGCATCTTTCCTTATTAAATTGAAACTCAATGCTACCTGAACTGGTAATCTTAATTTGATTTTAATTGCAGCTTATTATTTCATTGAAAAAATCCTCAGTTGAAATAAAATACTATCTGATTTTGGAAGGCAATTGATCATAGTCGTATTAAAGATAAAATCTTGATAAATGATGTTACCTCGATCCCACATATATTGTGAGGTTGTCTTTATTTGGACTAAATTAAATATTTGTCTCATATCCCGAATTCTGAAAATGAATATGTCTATTGATGTGTGTACTTTCAATATCTTTTCTCTATTTATTCTTTGAATGTAAAGTATTTTGATCTATAAAAAGTTTAATTTCAAAGGTTTAATTCCACTCATTGATGGAGGGTTCCTCTTCAAATTGGTCATCGTAAATTGATAAATTGATGTCTTTAAATTTTTAATAGACTTAGCTCATGGATAATCTATTTAATGGATCCTTTATTAACATTTCTTTTATCAGTGATCTAATGTTTTTGTTTGGCAGTTTTTTCATAAAATAAAGGGAGGCTAAATCAGTATAATTGTTGTTTCTAAATGTTGCTTCTAGAGATAGGCCACTGATTAGTTCGAAAAAAATCATGCCCAACGACCAAACATCTGCCTTTCCATCATAAGCATTTATTTCCTTAATTTAAGGTGCAGTATAGCGAGTGAAACGAGTAAGACGCTGCTATAGTGATTGATCCCTTTTGCGCTGAAACATTTCTATTTAGAGGGGCAACTATAGTGTCAGTTTATACTCGTTTTCTTTATTTTTAATTGCTTATGGAGTTATTTTTGCATGAATTATGGACAAAGAGTGCATTTGTTTAATTCCCTCGATCAGGTTGAGCAAGATTTTTTTCAGCCTGTCAGACTCCATTTTCTCCTGTCCCCCAACGAAATCCATCAAACTTCCGGATTAAAACTACTACCCAACCATGATAAGGATATACTAATTTCCCTTTCTCTTGATAGAGCACTCCTTTATTGTTTCGATACTGCTTTGTTTGATTTGTTAATATTTCTTGCATCGTTTTAGTAGCTTTTGGCTTTTAATTTCATAATTAAGCTAGCTGGCAATAATCTTGAGAGGGTAGATTCGGCGAATTAACTCTGAATTTTTATCGAAGTCTTTCTTAACAGTGAATCGAGGGTTAGAGTTTAGAAGAGTGGTTTAATCGTTGCTCATTTGAATAAGTTTTGGAGGCATGGTAAATAACGGGGTTTTATACTTAATTCTAAAACATATGGATGTATTATGAAATCAAATTTAATAAACCAACTTGATTAGATATTGCTATAAAATTAATAAATTGAAAAGGACTGGTTTTGAAAATAGACTTTCATTATATAAAAATTGATAAGCATTGAATATGTATCTTATTTTAACTTTCTTCAATTATTATACTTCCGAACAAAATTACTGATGAAACTGTCACTATCTTATAACAACATATATTTAATTAACTTGATCAATGTAAACGACAAACCAATCAACCCAAGTGCAGATCATAGAGTTTTAAATAATACCATTTTATCTTATCCTTATTCACAAATATATACATTTATAATGGGAGCTATTGCAAATTATTATAAATTCATAAAAGACAGTTTGGACATTCTTAATCACTTCATTTTATCGCAGCCATTTTTTATATTCTTTGTCCCACCAGTATTAGATCAGTCAAGTGACTACTCCACTCTTGATAGCTTTTGGCAAGACGTAGGAGGCGTCTCATGAAGCCAGCTGCGCATCGGCAAAAATCAAATTAAGTTGTACACCCTGCCAATGTTGCAATTAATTCATCCTTTTCTAAATCTTTGTTACTGCTCTGTATTTATAATTTTCTTTCTCCTGATGACAAATTATCGGGACTTTAAATTGTTATTATCAGTCTTTAGTACTTTTGCAGTAAATATTGAAATTTGATCTGCAGGAAGTGAGGGAGAAAAGTGAGATTTAGCTTGGCAACTCTCCTTAGGGTATCAATAAAAGACGATTAAGAGCTCATTTTATTCTGATTTTGATTAGACTTTCCCTTTTTTCCAAAAGAAAAGGTATCCTCAACCTGAGGCTGCTTATTTTATTTCTAATGTCCTCTCTCCTTGACTGTTGCCTCAAAAAGAGAATTTGTCTTTGGGCGATTAATATCAATCACTGTTTTGCATCTATCCATCCGCCGAATTAAATTTTTGTTCTACTATTTTTCCTTAAGTGGGCGGTTCTCTGCTTTTTTACTCTTTGAACATCTCTTTGGAATGATTTTGCTGACTTGTTTGGTGGAGGTGAGATTTGAATCAAAGATGGACATTTTTGGTGCAATCTTCTTTCGAGTGATCGATAATTCCTAAATGAACGTCTTTAGTTCTTTGCAGCTCGGTCTGTCAATGCTATTTTTATTGAGGCATTGCATTATGGTGGCTGTAATTGACTTGGAGCACTTCAGTTGTGCATTTCTCAAGTAATTATTTTTAATTTTTTCCATGAGCTATTTCTCAGTTGCAGCTTGAAAGGGAGTATAACCTGATAGAAGCTCATACCAAATAACTCCGAGAGCAAAGATGTCTGATTTTTAAGAGTATACCTTTTAGGCTAATGCTTCATAAGGCATATAAAGAGGAGAACCTACGCTGCTTTTCATAAGTTTTATGTTACTTGCTTCAACTGCAAATCCAAAATCAGCTATTTTGGCAACTCCATCCTTTAAAAAAATATTTTCCGGTTTAAGATCTCGATGAAGAATTTGCTTTTCATGCAAATACGAACACCCTTCGATAACTTGCCTCATTATATCAATGCTCTCTTGTTCATTATAGTTTTTCTTGGCCTGTAACTGCTAATAAAGGGTGCCGCCCTCACAATACTATGTCACGATCATCATTTGTTGTGAAAGTTATGACTTATAAAATTTTAGGATGTTGGGATGATCTAATCTGCTGATAATGCTGATTTCATTATCAATGAGTTGTTTGCCCGAAGGAAGACTGTAAAATTTATTGGATATGATTTTAACGCAAAGAGGAAGGCCATTGGCGGTAACAGCCTTATAAACTTGCGCTGTGTAACCTTCTCCGACCTTCTTTTAAAGGGAATAAGTGTGGTTATTGACTTAAATTTTGACCATGTTGATTTGTGTGTTTTCAGCAAATGTATATTCTATTGGAAGAAATGCATAGATTACAGATGTTTTATAGGAATATTCAAAATGCTTTGGGCAAACGAAATAGTACAATAGACCAAGTTGAAAATATATAAATCAGGAATATCAAACCCAAAATCAGGACTATGTAAACATTAGGACAAATTCAAAAATTATTTAAATTTCAAATCACAACATCATTCTTAGTATTGTCAGTTGGATGGGAAAATAAATAAAATACATATTTTATTTATCAGACAACAAAATACAACTTCATTACGAGTATTATTATTTGATTGGTGAAATTCGAGGATATGAAGATACAAATGAATTTTTTATTTAGCATTTTTTAATTATATTAGTAACTTACCCATATGCATATTTCAAGCAAAAAATACCGTTTGGCTGAGTTGAAGAAAGAAAATGTTGAAGAAAGTGCGAAGGTTCTGGCCCATTCCTTTCTCCACCACAACAAAATATGGAAAAATTATCAACCGACATAGGCAGAAGTATTTGATTTCATGGTTCGTAAAACCATTGAAATGGTCGATACTCAGAATGGCCTCATTGAACGAGGAGTTCTATCCTCCTACATCAATTACGTACGCATGTGGATCTATTTAGATTTATTTGGACCAAAATGACGTCATTGTAGGTGTTTGCGTTAATTATTAATTGGAACATTATCTCAACACACTGAAGAGTACTGTTGCCTTACATCATTTCAACACATTAGAAAAGATCGGTTTAGAGCTGGAGAAAAGCATTAAAAAGGAGGATATTGTACCAGGAAAGTGTCTATACGGAATGTTCGCATCTGTGACTGATTAACTGATAGGCAGTAGGGTAGCCTTATTATTTTTTTATGACATAGCAGTCCATTGCAAAATCCACGGGTTTAAATATATGTATGGGAGATGCTCGAACATTAGATCATTCAATCTTTTCATGAAGTTGGGCGGATAGATGACAGCTAAAATGAAAGTTAAAGACTAAAATAATGAATTCACCATTTCATTTGTCAAGGTCCCAATTTATTTAATAAATGAGCTTTAGTAGAAAATTCTTAGTCATGTCAACGCCAAATTGTGATGAATAAGGAAATGATGGCAAATGTCATCCCTATTATAAGTTTTTTAACAATTATTAATAAACTTATCAATATGAACACAAAAAGTTACCCTGAGAGTGAAAATAATAGTCTGTTTGGGTTTTTTGTAATTTGAATATTTTTATATTATGGTATAATATGGGCAGTCTAAAATGGCACAGCCAATTAGTTTGTATAATATTTATCAATAATTAGATGGCCAAATCCAAATCCAAAAAATAAAAGCCTGTTAAATAAGACAAAGTCAAATCAAAATCTAAGGATATTGTCAAGTTAAAAGATTCCCCGCCCATCAAACTCAATTCTCGCAATCGCAACAAAAAAACATCTCTAAAAAGTAAAATTTAGGAACAGCCTAAAATATAGCATGATTATAGTCTTGATTGTCAGGCTAGTACCTATAAGATTAAACTTCATCAGACATATGAAATTCAATAGAATCACCCCCTCTATAAATCAATCAAAAGTCTCTTCGCTCTGTTCTTGCAGAAGGAAGATCGCCGAGAGCATCAAGTTCATCAAGTGATACCCTATTCAAATTTTCCGTCTTTCTAATTTAAGCTTAAAGAAGAGGATCCTCAGGAGCAAAAATGCAGTATCTGTCAATTCTAATTCTAAGATAAAGGAGATTATTAGGATGAACTTGCAAATGAATCTGATGAAGACGTAATCAGTCTAAAGTGTAGTCATCTTATTCATAAATCCTGCTTTAAAATGTTGAAGGGTGAAAAGGACTGGATTAAATGCCCAGTATGTTCTACGATATTTGGAGTCATGATAGGTGATCAACCACCAGGCACTATGACTTGGACAGTGTATAAGGATATGCATTGCGATGGATATCCTGATGTCGGAACAATATACATAACGTATTCCATGCATGCAGGAAAGAGGGGAGCCATTGTTTTTCCTGGAACAGGTAGAAATGCATATCTCCCTGATAATAAATAGGGAAATGAGCTTCTTCTTCTCTTGAACTAAGCCTTCAATCGCAAGCTGATTTTCACAGTAGGTCGTAGTGTAACGACTGGGCACGATAATCGAATTGTTTGGAATGGAATTCATCACAAAACAAACTTAAGTGGGGGTTCTGCTTACTTCGGTTACCCTGATGATACGTACTTTCAGCGGTTACGACTCGAACTGGCAGCTAAAGGAATCCAGTGATGTTTATTGATTAATACTATATGCTCTTAGTATCTCATAATGTAATCAAATGAAATTACATGATTTTTGTTGGTAGTATGACCTCATAGATATAATAAAATCAAGATGGCTCTGAAAGTTGCTTCTGCTTTTGACAAGATGGCACCATATCTCAAGGAGAAGGGAGCTGAGGTCGTCAAAAAGGTGGGATTTGTCTATCACTTTGAAATTGCCCCTGCTAAGGGACAGGAGCCAGTGGTTTGGACTGTTGATCTTAAGAATGGATCAGGATCAATTAAAAATTCAAAGGAAGGTAAAGCTGATGCTACTTTTGCCTTAGTGGACTAAGATGCAGTAAACCTCTTCACCGGCAAGCTTAACCCTCAGACTGCCTTCATGCAGGGCAAGATGAAAATTAAAGGAAACATGCAAGCAGCCATGAAATTCACTCCCGACCTTTTCCCTAAGGGGTCTCTCTGATTGTTCAAACAATTTGCGCACCTTATCTTTTGTATAAACAGAACTAATAAAAGCCCCAATTGTCAATATAAATATCCTGATGATAAAAGATGAGAAATATCTTATTTTGAATAAAATGAATTTGTAAACGATTTTAACTAAAACTGTTAATATATTTATTGAATATAAATAATGAAGAAATGCAAGATAATAAAAATGATCAGATTTGAGTTGGCTGCTCAAAAGAGGATGCTGATACTCTTTTCGACAAATCTAATGGATTATTGTCCGGTTTCTAATATATTTTGATGGTTGAAACGCTATAATGATAATAGATTAATAGAACATTATGATGACTATTATTATTATTATTATTAATAGTAGGATAAAGTAAAATCGACTTAAAATTAATAAACAAACCTATTTTCAACTATTGATCTCAATAAAGGCAAATGTTTTACTTTTTATAAACCTTATCTCAGTATTTTATAAAGCCCAATTTATTATTCAAAAGTATATCTGAGCGTTTCATAATTCTTGCATTATCATCGGTGTTAATTTGCGTAGACCTTACTTTTATACTTCTCACTCGATTTTCAGGAGGACAAACTTTATTCTTGCTCGCTTTTTAAACTCTTGCTTATGAATTGAATTTCTATAAATATTAAATAGAAGAAATGTAAAAGTAGACAAGAAAAATGCAGGGAAGCCATACCTAAAGACAGATGAATCTAAGGGCTGGAAATAAACAGATATCTCCCTCAAAAATGAAATTTACCATTTTTTAGTTTAATATAGCGGAATAAACTTCCCTTCTTCCTTTTATTTCTCGCCAAAATATAGGTGCTGGACTGAATTAAGTCCCTCAAAAGTGTAAAATATTCAAAACACCCTGCAAATTTTCAAAGTACAGGTGTTACGTGAATCAACTCAAAAGTTTAAAAATGCAACCTAAATTGGGGAATACTGGCACATGCTAATTATTTCGCATCAAACCACTAAAAGGAATGAAGACTCTTGCCAGCTACTTGCAGGACCATAAAACAAATTTAGCAAATTCCAATTCCAGTTCACAGTTATCACACAGATAGCAATTTATTTTATCAAGCGCTGCCACTCTGTTTAGTCAAGTCAATGGATAATCAACTAATAGGAATGCCAAACTTATCAGCATGAACTTTATTAAAAATGTTCTTGGAGAGGAAGGCACAAGAAAATAAAATATGACCCTAGAAGAACAAAACTTGTCGACGTTTCAAGGGAAATTGTAACTTTATCACCTTTCTATTAAAATAAACTGCTAATTTCACGGTCTTCCTTTTTACAAAATGGAAAACTATTCTCCATAAGCAGCAATCTATAAATTGGATCATGGTAATAATAGTAAATTAATCCGAAAAATCATGAATAATCGCTGGTGGTGGCGATAGCAGAAATTTGAAGAAACTACCACAAAAGTTACGTCCAATTTTACTTGGTCTCAACTTAAGATGAAGCAATATTTTGGGGCTTAAATCCATTTCAACCTTCCACAAAAAACAAAAGTAAAAAATAAATACTCCTAGGCCAAGTTGATTGCAGGACACGGATAAAACCTGTCAAAGTAGCAAAGATTATAGTACATTAAAAATCAAAAATTTCATAATCACTTTGAACATAACTAATTGCTGAGCAATAATTTAGCACGGTATTATCTATTGCAAGGATTCTATAAAAAATCTGAGCAAGCAATGAAATAGATGACATTAACGTGCTTTCACGTGTAAAAAATTGGAGACTAGCAGTGGCAAGAATTCACAAATTATTACTTTAGTGACAAACAAGAAAAATAAGAAAACAATATGTGGATTTTGAAACCAATCATAGGTAAAAAAAGCTGTAGGATTTGTCGCAATTATAATTAAATTTAGAATTATTTAAAGGAAGAAGATAATATTCATTGCTCCTTTCTGCTGCAGAAGTATATTTCTCATCCCTTCCTCTTCAAAGGAAGAAAATTTGGAGTATATTGCTATCTTCTACTCACTCGCCTCGGCAATAGTATGAAAGCCCATCTTTATTAGCAAGGCTATATTGGGACCACAAGCGAACTCTATAATCCAAATATCGTTGACAATCTCTTCATACATTATTCTAGTGCATATGTACAAGTCCAGCATAATGAATTTGGTCTTTATGAGCCTGGAAATAAATTGGAATTTTAAGCGTTCTAGCAATATCTAAATTTAACATATCAAGGAAGCTATAGCTTATATGATATGGCCCTGCCTAAAATTAAGAAGATAGCTGCCCATTTATCTGAGTCAGTTTGCCATTTACTTGGGTCAAGCAGTCCTCATTTTTAATTATTTTAGCTATAATTTGTCATGGATTCGGAGTTTAATCCTTGGCTTACAAACGTCTCAACAAATCCTTGCCTTTAAATTCTGTGTCCGACGATGGAGAAGGTGATTCCCAGATTGATTGATCATACTTTTAAGTTGACCATAGATTTGCTGTTTCCTCCTCCTACTCAATGGCCAATCAGCAAAAGGCACCTTCTCTCTGCCAAAATCTATTAAAATGACTTTTGTTTGATATTCAATCAGCAATCAGCTAGTACAGAGCAGCAAGCGAATTAAAAAATGTTAATCAGTTAGTTCTAAGAGGATACCCATACATACGAAGACGATTAGTTAGATTACTTGACCTTACGCATGGATACTTCATGAAAAATACTGATATTTATTTATTTTTCCATTTCTATATTCGTAAAATCATACAGGAAATTATAGAACACCATTAAATTCAATTAATAGTAAATAGTTGACAGTTCATAAATCCAAAGAATGGACGGTTTAAATAGGTACCAAAGATCATTGCTTTTTAGAAACTTGTTTGGCTCTTTTGATGGTCTTAATTTCCTCGAGAAGGAAGGCACGGATGATTCTTGATTTAACGCATCCGCCACAAAGAACACCTCCGTATGGTCTAGAGATGGTTTTGTCCTTGTGAGACAACTTTTTGTAATGGTAAGGTCTGAGCTGAGCAATTCCGTTGATTCTCTTTCCGCAGTCACAGCTGTCATGGGGAGCTCTCGGTCCATGTCCTCGTTTGTGGACGTATTGAACAACGACTTTTGATCCTGGTGTTCTAACTTTTCTGACTTTGTTGGATTTGGTGTTGTAACTGAGTCTTCTCCTGTATGTGATTCTTTGGACCATTTGTGGTGATGATTAATTAATATTATATTAAATATGTCAATTAAATATGTTGACAGACAGGGATTAAATTCACTCCGGCAGATTATTCGAATGTATGAGTTTATTTATATCCACAATTAAGAGCAAATATACTTGTTGAGTTTAGAATACAAAAATCTGTTGTTTTAAATGACTGATAAATATTTTGTGACTGCTCTCCTTAGAAATTAAAACAAATATAATAATATGGCAATCTTAACAATCTTATACTCTTCCATTAATATAGGCAAACAAAACCCAAAGCTTATGGCGTTTATGTTTGAATGTCTAAATCAAGCGAGCACGATGCTCCAAGTCTGGTTCGGCTTATTTTCGAAGGGCCACAGGATAATTCTTGCCTCATTGATCAGGTTTCCATTCTCAATGTCTAAGCAAAGACCTGTAGAAGGTGAAACAATAGCAAATCCATGAGCAGTTGGCTATATTCTCCATTTTTAGTTAGGCGTATTGTTCGGCTGACTGATATGGCACTGAACTCCTTTTGTTCCATTTCCGTCAGGATATTCCAATGTCCCTCCATTTTCAACATCGATTAAACTGTAAAATCCTTGGGTATCTGGCTGGAATCGGAATTTTTGATTTTGACCTCCATGATAGGAATAGAGTATGAGCTTCCTTTTTTGAAGAGGGTTACCGCTACAATCTAGGCAAAAACCTTGATTCACTGCAGAAACTATTTTATATGATCTATTAGGGATAGGGCTGAAAACGCCTTGTTGACCTTGGCCTTGTTGACCTTGTTGACCCCACCCACCTTGCTGGCCTTGTTGATTCCATCCTCCTTGCTGGCCTTGCTGACCTTGTTGACCTTGTTGGCCCCACCCGCCTTGTTGTCCTTGACCTTGTTGACTCCACCCGCTTTGCTGCCCTTGACTTTGCTGACCCCATCCACCTTGTTGACCTTGCCCTTGTTGACCACCCCATCCCTGTTGACCTTGACCTTGCTGATTCCATCCTCCTTGTTGGCCTTGTTGGCCTTGTTGGCCTTGTTGGCCTTGTTGGCCTTGTTGGCCTTGTTGGCCTTGTTGGCCTTGTTGTCCTTGTTGTCCCCATCCTCCTTGCTGGCCCTGCCCTTGCTGCCCCCATCCTCCTTGTTGGCCTTGACCTTGTTGCCCCCATGCTCCTTGCTATCCAAGCCCTTACTGTCCCCATGCTCCTTGTTGCCCTTTTTGGCCTTGTTGACCCCATCCTCCTTGTTGTCCTTGTTGTCCTTGTTGCCCTTGTTGTCCCCATCCTCCTTGCTGGCCCTGCCCTTGCTGCCCCCATCCTCCTTGCTGGCCTTGTTGCCCCCAACTCATAAAGATATTTTCAAATTACAGGTAAATAACCTTGACTAAATATGAATATATCCGATTTTAAAAGTTTAAATGAAAGATAAACTGATAATAATTAATTATTGTAGTGTTAATAGTCTATGACGTTGCATTTCGAGAGTCAAAATTCAAAAGAATTCAAAAAGAATTAATATTTATTCTTGCGAAAATCAATAGCAGACTAAATAGAAGTTATATAAAATATTTTTCATGTTTTTCATTGAATTCTTTTTCTGTGGTCAGTTTAACATGACAAAAACTAATATTTTACTTTTAAATTCTATAGCAATTAATTTATTTGAATAAATCAGGTAAGATTTATGATTATCTTGGGATATGGACCTTTCAATTTGTTGGTTATAATAATCTCAATCGATAGACGATCAACATTTTTGTTAAATTCCATATTACAGGCCAAGTATTAGAGGTAATTTACATGATTGGTCGCTGCGAACATATATTTCAAATTTATAAAAGTCACATCTATGCAATTAGATGAGGAAGCTCGATCGAAACAAATGAATCCTATCAAATTAAAACAGCCACAACTACAAAAACTCTGAAAATTAACAGTCTATTCTATCTTCTTTAGTGTTTATTATTATTATTATCAATTAAAGATATTTTAATTTTGTCTATTTTGACTGCCTTGACAGGAAGGGAAAGTCGAATAACTCCTGCAACAATATTTATCAATGCTCATATCCTTCCTTCATTATTATTTTGTTTATTACTATTAAACAACAGTTAATAGATTTGAGCAAATTAATCATAGTTCTTCAGTTGTCTTCGGAGCTGTCAACGGTCTAGTCTCCTCCTCCAGTTTGTATTTTTTCACCTTTTTGGCTTCTACTCCCTTGATAAACTCGATAATCTTGGCTGAGGATATTTCGGACAACTTTCCTGGATAGAGGTATTTTAATTTTTCAGCTGACTTAATGTAAACCAGGGGATGAGTGGCTGCGTCTATTTTGATGTAGTCTGGAAATTTAGTGAAGGACTCTTCCTCGGGCTGAATAGATAGAATTTTACAGTAATAGCGCTGAAGATTAATCTTTTTTTTGATTTTATCTTCCATTCAGTAGCGGCTTCCTTGAAAGCAGCACTTATTGTATCTCCCAATTCTCCAATAGGAGTCACTAATAGAATTGCATTCTTCTTTGCAGTAAATAGCTCAGAACTTGTTCTATCATCAAAAGCATAAATCAAGGGGCGCTCATGTAGTCCAATCCAAGATTTAATGTTATAATCTACTACAGCTAGTCTCTCCACAGATCCAAAAGGTCTGTAAATTTACACAGAGCCTTCTTATTTACCGTCTGCCTCCGCTACGTGGTAATAAACTGAATTAGAAAGAGGTACCATTGAAATCATCTGTTTTAGCAATGTTGTTAAGAATTGTTCCTTCAGGGCTATTGATGTCGCCATAAAATACGATATTGATGTGGCCGTCACTTTCCAAAGTGGAAAGTTTGCTTTGGTCAAGAGCAATCACTGGATCATTGATCTTTTTGGTGATCCAAAATTCCATGAACTAAGCGGTTCTTGATCCTCCAAAGACTGTCTCCTTTCCTGATTTAAAGAACAAAATTGTGGGAAATCCTTGCACCCTATAAAGAGATTGTATGCTGGGATTGGCTTATGCATCGATCTGCGCGAATTTGACTAATTTAATGTCTAGCTACCTTCGGGATGAGTGACTGCCATTTTGGCAATGAGTTCCTGATAAATAGGTTCAAAGTGTTTGCAGTGAGTACACCAAGGTGTGTAAAATTTAATCATCAGGAAAGGAATGCTCAAAACTGCAGGCCAATCACTCTAGGAAAGGACCAGCATGTTATTCTCCTCCGTGAAGGAGGAGGCCATGAGTAGGAGAGAAATCAAGACAAGATATTTTAACATTTAATGATTGTAATAATTAAGAAATTAAGAAATTACTGAAGATCACACCCTATGCAAAGAAATTATCAGAGTTAAGGAGGAAAAAAATGATGCGAAAATTGTTTGAAATGAGATAGATGATTTTAATTTTTAATTATCTTACTGGACAATACTGGTAAATATATAATTTATGCTACTTTTTGTTTTTTAAAATCATAACTCAAGAGAATTTTGTGTGTGCTAAAATCATCGTATTTTAAAACTTAATATTGCCAATTGTTAAACGAACTAAATATTTGACTCACGACCAATTACTTATTCAGTCAGAAATCATCTCATTTTTGTAGTGCTGCACTTCAGCAAAGTTATATTGTTTGAAATTATTCGTGATGAATATTGCAAACATGCAAACATGCAACAAATAATAATGCCCAAATTATTGAAGAAAAACAATAAATTAAAGGATATTTGTCCTTTGCAGCTATTGATCAATCGAAGTAACCCAATAAAATTATGTATCTCCATCTCTATTTGGTTGGCCACAGACTTTTTATTATCGCGGTTATTTTACGATAGTCTTTTTTTCAAAATTTACCTAGATAAGCTAAGTCACTTTTTATAAATTCGAGAATTAAAAACGTTTTAAAATAATTATAGTTGGCTCTGTTTTTTAAAATATATTTCTCAGATTTTTAATTCATTATTTTTTAATAAAGTTCATGTTGTAATATTTTAAACAATTTAGGCCTATTAAGATCAACAGCGATGACTAAAGGCTTAAATTAATATGGATACAATGAATAGAATTGCAAGAAGCCTTGTTTTTTGACATTTTAATAATCAAACATTCAGAAGGCAAAGTACAACAATATTTGCAAAATATATCAAAGTTGTTAAATTGAATTTATAGAATATGAATGGACTCAATTTAAAATTAAAATCTTTAATCCATAGTTTTGGCAATCAGAATATCTTTTTTATTTTTCACGAGAAGGAACAATTTATAACTCAGCGAAAGTACATGAACCATGTTAATTTTATAATTTAGAATTAAAAAAAGCAACCATGGCTCATTCACTATAAATTAGTCCGTTTTCGCGGCAATTAACCCTTTTAAATATCAAATCTCTAATTATTATTATATCGCAGTAGATCGTAATTTTTAAGGGGAGAATCACAAATAATAATAGATTTTCAAATGATCACAAAGTGAACTGCTCAGTTGGTTTTTAGGGCAGTAAACTCCAAGGGATTTTTTAGCCCTTACAGCAGTCTTTAACGATATTTTAGGTGAATCGAGTAATTTTATACTCGAGAATAAAATGTATGTTATAAGCAATGCTTCCGGAGGTATTCGCAGGAAAAAACGCGAAAAGATCGATTAAAATCGGTCTCATCGGGCATCCATAGTGCCCGTAGTTCAGAAATAGAGTGAACTCGTGTTTTATGGTAGTCACACGTGAGTAAAAATGATTCTTCATCAATTCCTAACGACTGTAGAATATGCTGTCTTTTGATTTTGTCTTTTTTGATAAAGCCAAAGATAGCCTTAGCAAAATTTTTTATCATGTTTTTGGACTCAGTCTGTTTTCTCTTTCCTGCATGTTTTTCCTCCATATAATCTTTTTGATTTAGGACCTCTTACGAAGAACTAATTTACCGCTAAAAAAAGGCTTATTGGCGAACTGAAGGGGACTTGCCAGCCCATGGCTGAATAATCACCTTATTGTCTGTGGCGATGCCCTTGTTTTCAGGGCTGATGCTATCACTAAATTGATTTTATTGATTAGATTATCTATAGCCTGAAATTTTAATTTCCTGATTTCCTCTGTCATTAGTTCCAGAGCCACTTTCTGAGCTGCTAAATTTCCTGTTAAGCTGCATGTAGAGTAGCTTTTGCTTCTGAAGCAGCTTCATGATGAGGATATTTTGGGAATTTATGACTTGCATCATTTATTGGGTGGCCCCCACATTATTTGTATCAATCGTACCAAAATCAGAATTTGAAAGGTTGGATTGGTGTACGAAGGTTTTGGTCTTTAAATTGGCCGTGTTTTGACTCTGCATGGTTATCACAGTTGAACTTATATATGAATAATCAATATAAATAAGAGGAAGAATAAATGGTAGATCCCCATGATTCTACTTTAAAAATTATCATTTTTTTAATCAATCAGACAATCATATAATCGAATTTAACTACTGATAAATCAGTTGTTTTTACCAATATATTGGCGTTAACAATTAATTCCATTTTGCCGAGTTTTTACCATTTTTTTGTGACTTATCGATTTTTTTTCCCTAAAGGCAAAATTTTATTTTCGATACAGAAATTGACGAAAAGGTAAAAAAAATGAATAAACTTAATTTTGCGGCATTTCAACATCAAATAATGACAAAATATGGTTTTTCAGTTTATAAAAGAAATTGATAAATTCTTAATATTTTATCGATTCAACACCCTTAAAAATTATCAATACCGACTCATTTAAGCTGAATTGTCGAGACTTCTAAAGTTGCTTCAGGTGAAGGCTTTAGGAGATTAATTATTCTGAATTTTTCTTTCTATAATTCTTTTGAATGGGATAAAAAGATGAGAACTACAGAAGTAAAGGTTTGAACCAAAGCTTTCAAAGTTTACTGCCTTTCTCTTAGTTTTTCAAGTTGAAACTCTTGAAGATCTTCTGCCAGTAATGCTTAAACTTGATCCAATACAAATACAATTTTATGAGGAATCGAATGTTAATTAAATTTGCTGCTGATTTTTGCAGCCCAATGTTTAAATTTTAGGACATTGCTCTCAAGGTGTCCAAATGGATACTATGGAGGATTCTTGCATTTAGCATGAAAAGTTATGAGATGATCTTGAACCAAGAGCTGACTGATTTTATCCAAACTCAAACTTTCTTCACAGTTAATGTAGTAAAATTTATTGTATTCCTGTTTCTTGTATACAGAAAAAGGCACCATCAGGTTATAGAACTCTATATTGCTGCGTATTTGCAATATATTTGCTGGAGAAACGCTAGTAAGATATAAATCAGATGTGTATTCCTCAGGTTTAGCAAAAAAGAGGTTGTTTAATATTGAGGTGAGATGTAGTTTGTTCTTCAGCTAACTTTAAAGTAGTGAATGAGGAATTCCTTTTTCTTCATCGAAATAATTTTAAAAGTATTCCCTCACTGAAGCAACACTATCGTGATTGATATCCATGTAGAGTTAAAAAAGTGACATATTGGTGTTTTTCTTGAAGGCTTTAATCAACCGACTCGCAATCCGATACTATTTATCTACAACTTATTTGTAGAGAGCATCATTCTTTTTACGCAATTGCATCATGGACCTTCGCTTTATTTCGAAAATATCTGGAAATTAAGCCATCAGGGTCTATATTACATAATGAATACGTTCAATTTAGTAAAAAGCTCGGAGACATCTGCGCTGCTCACGATCTACATAACCTTTCTTTATTTTTAATCAATTTGGTTCATAAGTTCCTTATGCAATTCTTGCTCCTTTTGCCTCTTGATTTCTGCTTCTTTGTGTTTGAGCTCTGCTACGTTTATTTGCTCGTTGATAGTTTTTTCAAGTATCTTTTTCTATTTCCTCTACTTTTTAGTTAACTTAGTGTCCTCCTCCTCAGCTTATTAAATGCATTAATTGGGTGGAACCAAATTCAGGAACAAATAGTGATTACGAGTATGCAAAAAGTGACATTCACCTTGATTTCTAAGATGGGCACAATATACTCCATATTTGCAAGGCTCTAACTCCTCCACAACCTTTTTTACTGAGCCTTCTCGCTGTCCAAGCAGCTTCTGAATCAAGTGCTGTTGGATATTTTTGAGGTGATTTTCTTTTTGTTTGGGCTCTTTATATTTTGGCATTTATCAACAATCCAATTTATAATAAGATAGTAAATATTTGCGTGCATAATTGGCTTGCAAATAATCAATAAACCATTTTATCTATCAAACTTGTTTTGTTTTTATTGGTGAAAAAAATTATCAATATTTATTGGCCTCTCATCAGTAATTATTTGGGAAATCCCTTACATTGTTTTTCATTTGAAATTCAAGAGTTGAAATTAATCATTTTTTACGCGTATTTATGGATCATAATGATTATTTCTAGAGCACCTTGTGGATGTAAATATATGGCCTTGGTGAATCAATCATTTTAAATCATTTCCATTTTATTGAGGCTGATCAAGTGGCATTATAGGAAGGGATAGAGTAAGAATATAAAGTAAATTCAATCAAGAAGAGAAAAGTCCAGAATCGTAGCAATCTGAGCAATTTTATTAGGAGGAACAAACTTAATAGTAGGATGAGAAGTCAGGTTGCTAACGAATATTGACGGGGAGGGAGATGGCTTACTAACTTTTTTGTTATCTTTTTTATCTGTTGGATGCCTGGCTGCTGCGATTTCCTCCATCAACTGCATATATAACAAATAATGATATTGATGATGAATACTCCACATCATTATACATTCCTATTTCTGACTATATTACGCAATATAAGTTTATCGGCCTTAGTATATTTCCGTCCTCTCTTATTAAATATAACCGAACTCATCTTTTTATTCAATGAATGCAAACAATAATAATTCTACCCTCACTCGCCGAGTTCCGGCATATACAGTCAAAATCAATACTTCAGCCTTCGGTTATCATTAATCTTCTCTCAAGTAGAAAACTCAAAAGGAATATCTGCCAGTTTATTGGAAAAAAATAGGTATGGATCAGAAGAAAGTAAGCCCAAGTTGTGAAGATCGATTAAGCGAGTTGACGACAGGACAGATTGATCGCATAATAGATATGTAAAAAATTAGAGCTCTTTTATACGAGAAGAAGCAGAAGGCAAAGGAAGTGTATTTTGAATACGATGGTAATATACCTAACTCTCATCCTAACGTATTTCAGGCGAATTTTTTGGCAAAAATAAACTCAATTGCGATTAAAAGAAACATACGGCACTAAAAATCTGAGGGATTTGATGAGTACAACGGAGAAGAGACCAATAAAGAGAGAGAAAAGGAAAAGAAAATCAGCACAATACCTTACAAGTATTTAAAAACGTACAACATAGACAGTCAAACCTACCAAAAAGCTGACTATCACCATACTGAAGAAGATGATGTGAAGAGCATTGCTTCTATTGATGACGAACTAGAGTAATTCTAAGGAAAATTAAAAACAAAATTAGAACGGCCTGAAAGTATTTCAAGAAGACAGAACAGAAAGAAGGAGGAAAATAAGATCACTCCATCTCGGAGGTGGTTTTATGGCATGAGCAATCATTTTATGAACAAGAGCTAGCCACATCAGGAAAGTAAAACAGAACTATCGCGTATCAAGGGTTATGATATCGAAGGCGACGTTAGTCTACTGCGCCACCGTACTTCGGGCAACATGCGGACTAAAAAGAAAAATTCAACCTTATATAATGATAGACTAGGAACTCCGTTATCCAGATATCGAATTAATCGGGTGGTTAGTATCAATTGACATTTCTATCATTATAAATATTTCTAATTCGTAAAGTTCCATAAAAACCTTAGTTTTTGCAAATAATATGAGTAGTATCTTATGAATACTATTCTTTTGCCCAATTAAGATAATTAAGAATAACATCCAAGAATTAGAATGTTCGAAGGAAAATCAGAAAAAGGGCTATTTACATTTTACTGGGAGGAAGGTCAGAATTGGACCAGTCGCCAAACACCAGTCGATATTTAACTTCATACCCCTGATATAATTACTCCACTTTAAGACCAGATGGAAGAAATTCATATCATAAATAAGCACTAAAAAAATCCTGTTTTGCGTTGGAGCAATAGCTTGGGGCAGTTAGTGTCAATTCATATCACTAAATAAAACAAAGCTACACTGAAGCCAAAATATGTCAATTTGTCCCCAAAAATAGATGAAAAGTGCATTATTAAGTTTGTGGTGGCTAAAAAAAGGAAGAAAAATCAGCTGACCGATAGATCTAACTTAAGCCTTTAACTGCCACAATTAGTCCAGCATGAAAGAGTATCGACTGTACGCAAAGACATTCTTTGTGATAATTTTCCAATTCAATAGAAGAACATTAATTGTAGACCAATCAATATCTAACTACCGATAAAAGGCAAGGAAAACGGATGTAAATTTAATAAATTGAATCCAATGAAAAAGTTAAACAAATTTACGATATAAACAATTTCAAAAAAGCAAAGCAGATCATCGAAGACCGATAAATTGCCAAGCATAAATGGATAAATATATGAACCACATCTAAAATTGCCAAGTATAGGCCGGAAACCCACTAAGAAGAAGACTGATTCTCCAAAACAACCATTTTCCCTTGAACAGCTCATGCTAGAGCAGGAACTAATGATGTCATGCAGTACTGTCATCAATTTGGGATAAATCTGTGGAGATGAACACTTGAGTTGGCGGCTGCGAAAATAGCAGTTTTTATAATAACTTAATAGTTCATCTTTGCATAGTTGAATCCTCACTAAATTGACTACTTTGATGAATCTATATTATTTAAAATATGAAAAAAAGAAGAGGACTGAGCTTCGACGAGAAACGATAGAAAATGTTAAGAATTTTTCATTAAACCGTATGATATGCATCATTTAGCGCACTGTCTTCAACTATGAATAAATCGAGAAGATGTCCATCAAGGCGGGTATACCATTTCCCAGCGTCAAGGAAATACTCAACGCTCTAAAAGCAGATTCTCTTGTTGAATGCGAAAAAATAGGTGCAGGAGTGTTTTATTGGTCCTTCCCCAGCAAGGCAGGGCAAATTGTACCCATCCTTCGAAATAGTTCTAAACCAAAATAGCCACATCCAAAAAACAAATTGATTTCTATAAAAATGAGACTGATGATCTGCTAGCTCAAATCTAAAGAGGCGAAAAGGGACGATAGCTCACAGTACATTTACCTTAATTTAGACTTAAAGATAAGAGCTGCTCGCTTAAGAATCTTAGCTACAGCTGGAGGAAGGACATTTAAAAGTTTAGATAAGTAAGCACATTCGATTTGACCCTGAAAGAGTCGATTTGCTGAGTACATTTGCCTTAATTGAGAAAAGCAAAACGACTAACTCAAAAAATGCATAAATCTGTAAACAGATAACTTGGAACAAATTAAAAAATTTATCAAAAAACAAAATATTGGCATTAAAAATTCAGACATCGAAGAGCAGTATGGCATTCCAGTAGATCTAGACTACATCGAGTGAGCATTGTTTTATGATATTTTTGATTTTACTGTCAAATCATCAGTAGAAGCATTTAATTATATCATTTGGTCAGTCAAGACTATACACTTCAATTGCGTGTCCTTTTCCACTGTGAAGCACCATCAGATTGTTATTAGGCGTACAGCCAATCCACAACACTCGTTAATTTTATTAATATACTGCCCAACACTTCGCATATCGCTTCAAGGGATTGTATTAAAACACAGAATTACCTCTTCCTCCAAATATACGTCCTGTCCTTTATAGACAGATGCATTAGCATTCATGCATATGTTCGTTGATCTCGACTCCGTAAAGAGGAAACCTCTCAACATCAAAAGTAAAGATTGTCTTTTTAAAGGATATACCGATGCCGTTCAAGCAAGAAGTTGCATAACGTCCCTACATCACTATTAGATTGAAAGCTTCTTTTTAGAATGTCAATACTATCTCGTTAGTAAAGATTGAAATCAAATATATAACTGGCTGACAGTATGCTAGCAGATAAGGATTTTGCATTCTAAGGTGCGAAACTGGGAAATTACTTTCTTTCAGCTTAATAGTGTTTGTTGGAGTGTTTTTGGAAGTAAAAATGAGCTTATCGATGAAATATATAGTCCTGCGAGTACTAACCTTCCCGCCTGGAAGAATACTGCGATTATATCCACCCAAAAAACAACCTTTGTTGTACCTACAGATGGTGATGGGCTCCATCTTACTGATTTTAGCTGTGACTTATTTTCCCTCTTCCTCTCCATATAGTCTCATATATTGTCCTTCTATAACTACGAATAGGTAGGGGGGAAGTTGCTCCAACACATAATTTTCAGTAGCAACCTAAACTGCATCCGTCTTTTTTGTTAGGGTACTATAAATCAGAACCCTCTTTTTGCAGCGACAAATGATGTGATTTTGGTAGTAGAAGAAGCTAGTAATAGCCTCTGCGAAGTCGATAGTAGCCTTGGATTGCAGTTGCGTGGCAGTCATGGGCAAAGAAAGTAAATCGGGTGCGTCTGTTGAGTCACTCTCATTCATCAGAGTATATTATCATGATTATGATGATGAAGAGGATAAACTTAATCAATAATATGATAGATCAGAATACCGAATAGATGATAAAGGAATTAGTGGCGCATAAATCACGGATTATAATTTTTCTCAATTTTGATATCAGTTTTATTTTCCTCTTTATTGAGGTGGGATATGGGCGAGCCTTCCACCCTGCAAGTCTCAAAAATGTTTTTAAGCCCCTCATCACGTATCTTCTTTTCAATATTCATGAGCAACTTGTGCTACCTCCTAATAGATAATACTTCTACCTATGAACTTTGAAATTCCCTGGGTTCTACCTTCAATTCAGCATAATAATCCCACTCGTCCATCATCATCATTATTATTGCGAGCATACGACCCAGTTTTTAGTTCTCTATGAGTTAATAGCGCCTCTGATAACAGAATTCATATAAAATTTTACGCGGCTATGCAGTAGACTCGTAAAGTAGTTCCGGATAACGCTATAAATAATTCTGGAGAGGTTTATTGTTCTCCCTCCCACTCTCCTTCTCTTTTTAAACTACTTTTCTTAATTTTTAAGTCGCTTTTTTCTGTATTTCCTTCATTTTGTTTTCTTCGATAACCTTCATTTGGCCACTTTTCTCTTTAATGGGTATTTGTATCTTCATCTGGTCCTTCAATCGGCTCAGTCTATCATTGAAATAGATGGTTATGTACTTCATTATCACATATAAGGTAAATTTTTGAATGCAAGGCTCCTCGAAGTACATCAACTCAAACAGCCCAAACACTCGATCCTGAATGAGGCTAAGTCTAAAAATTTAGAAGTTAATTAAAAATGATTCGAATTTAATTTTCATGGCTTTTTCATCCGGGGTCAATTATCCAAAATACCATTGCTTTTCAGATTTGAAAGCATGAAAGTTAGTGCCCTTTACAAACTGTAGGAGGTCCTTTGAACTGAAGCGATTTTTAAAGTCATGTGCGAGGCACTTAGAAAGTATTTACATCCAATAGACTGGATTAGCTATAGTATTTTCGCCTTTCATGAACATAAGGCGAAAGTTCAGCTATTCTAATTTTTTGATGACATATTTCTATCTTTCGGCGTATTTTGTGCTAATCCCAGCAGATCCGATTAACTTCACACCACCATTCAGCATCTCGTATAGTGTACATCCCAAACCGTAGATGTCGGACTTGCAGTTGTAGGGCCTATTCTAATTAATTTATGGGGCTTTGTAGTTGTTGGTGCCGCAGTTGTTGTAAGTCATACACTTATCACTATATCCAATCTTGGCCACACCAAAATCTAATAAATAAAGGGTGCTCTGTTATTTTCCCTTATAAACAATATTGGCTGGTTTGACATCTCGATGTAAGATTCCAACTTGATCTATCGTCTCATCTACCCTATCAGTTGCCTTGTAGTATTTTAGAGCTTAGTAATGTATGTGATTCAATATTTATGCCATACGTAATACAAACTCATGTATCTATTTTTATGATTTTATGCTTCGGATGCGATCAGTTAGGCTTCCTTCTGAGCACCAGCTTGTGATCAGAAAATATCGGCGAGTATGTTTATGCTGAAATATATCCAGTGCCTCTAAAATATATTTGGAGTCTAACTCCTTGGCAAAGCGAGAGAGAATAACCAGTTACTTATCTTTATCATTATCTTCCTTCCATTTCTACGATTTTTTAAACTCCTTTATGGCCACGAAATTGTAGACATTTCCTGTGGGAGATGATTTTTTCATAATGCCCTGATAAACAATGCCGAAGCCCCCTCTTCCCAGAAACTTGTTGCGATTAATCTTATAGCTTGCTTTATCAGATAAGATTTATTCGCAAGGGTTTTCCTACCACTACGTCTTTAAGTTAAGTTTTTAATTATCCATATGATTATACTTCGAATATACAACTTTTAATAGTCTCATGACCATCTTGATACATCACAAGAACTTTAAACTATCAGTATATCAAATCAAGAGAGTGAGAAAACAGTGTCACTCCAGCAGCCTGAGCAAAGGCATCAGTTTACTTTGACTGCCCTCGCTTAGCCCAATTTTAGATGCGCCCGCCAGCCAATTCTCCACTCGATTTATGTCAACTTCCGCCATGCTGAACTTGCAGTCGTATAATGCGACTATATTCATGCTAATTTTGTGATAACTCACCACTCCAAAGTTATATTTGCCTCTAAAGCAAAGGACCAAAAAGATGAAAGAGTATTATAGAAATTACTCTGAGTTTATGATGATACAACTTCAAATCAAATCCTTAAATAGGATAATATTTAATCTAGCTCAATAGATACGACATTATCAGCGGCCTGAATATGGTAAGTGGTTTTCTGAGTTTGTGTGCACTCTCTTGCTCTTGGAGGGTGAGTTTATTCGCAGCACCCCTCACCTGAATCACCTATAATAAATTATATTGTTTTAGGTATGTTTCCAATCAATCGAAGGTAAAGCCATTTCATCCAATACTGACGGTTAAACTGTGGCAAACCAAGAACTCTCTGTTGATATCATGTGTTGAAAAATGTCAAATTTTGCTTCTTTCAATTTTAGGCAAGTAAATTTAAATAAAGACTCAAATAGACTTAATTTTAAGTTATACTTTTATTTTGCCCAAATTAAAAATGAAGAATAGCAAAGAGTTTTATCATTATTTATTAGATTTAATGATGGCAGTCTTCGACCCATGAATCCAAACATGGTCCTTTTTTGGAATACTTGTGCTAACTATCCAGTTCATAAATGATATGATTGATGATATGCAAATCAGGATGATCTCATATTTTCCCGGAACTCATATTATTGCTCCAATCCTTTATTGCTTTTGGTGCGCAGCAGACAGATCCATAGCAGAAGCAGTTGCCTCCATATCCAACCCAATCACCAATATGGCAACACTCAGGATCAAGTCTCTCCATCTCAAGAGGTTTCAATAACCAGAAGGAACAGATGCAAAGAGCTTAGTGAAGGCCTCCGCAAAGAACTCCACAGCAATTGATCCACCAACAATCAAAACAGACACATTGACACATATGTTATGTATTTAATGATAAATAAATAATAATTTACCAGCTAATAATACCGGCTAATTGCGGGTAAATTAAAAATAGGGTCTAACTCCTTATTATAGTGGGAAAGTATAACTATATCTATCTTTGTCATTATCTTCCTTCTATTTCTACGATTTTTTGAATTTCTATATGGTGACGAAATTAAGACATCACCCTTCGATGATGGTATTTTCCTAATACCCTATAGACGATACCGAAGCCTCTTCTTCCCAAGAAACTTGTTGCAATTAAACTTGTAGAATTGGAGAAAATTTATTCGTGAGGGTTTTCCTCCTACTTTGTCTTCGGGCTGAGTTTCTAACCGTCCATATATATGGTTATTTCTAATCTACAACTTTAATAATCTGCAAACACCACAAGAACTTTAAACTATCAGTATATCAAATCAAGAGAGTGAGAAAACAGTGTCACTCCAGCAGCCTGAGCAAAGGCATCAGTTTACTTTGACTGCCCTCGCTCAGCCCAATTTTAGATGCGCCCGCCAGCCAATTCTCCACTCGATTTATGTCAACTTCCGCCATGCTGAACTTGCAGTCGTATAATGCGACTATATTCATGCTAATTTTGTGATAACTCACCACTCCAAAGTTATATTTGCCTCTAAAGCTAAGGACCAAATGATGAGGATTATGTGGTCTTTCATTAATGAATCGTTTAACTCTATCCTAATAGAACTGATAGCCGACTTGATATCGCAGCACGGTCGTGATTTCTTTGCTTTCGAGTAACTACTCGAACTGGGGATAGGTTTACAACATATCAGCGACAATTTATCCGAGTTGGTTTGGAGTTGAATAGAACTAAAAATTAGCAGTTACACTGCTGCTGTTAAATTTGTCATTTTTAAGCCATTGATTGGCGTGGTTGGCGAACGTCTGAACGGATGCACTTCCTTATTCAAAGGTTTCCAGCTGTAGTACTTTAGGAAGTTATTTTTCCCCAGCTGACTGCAATA
>Ga0302186_10000306_pt1 | contig 44920 bp, 25 predicted proteins | sample II_Bog_E1_2_FD_198782 | JGI IMG/M metagenome (GOLD analysis project Ga0302186, IMG submission 198782) | Peat permafrost microbial communities from Stordalen Mire near Abisko, Sweden - II_Bog_E1_1 | ecosystem: Environmental > Terrestrial > Soil > Wetlands > Peat | place: Sweden: Abisko...
AAAAGCAAATGCAGTATTCATAGTTAATATTTATGAAATAATTTCATATCATCATAAGACGATATCTGTATTAAATAGGCCAAGATATTTTATGCTGCTTAACGTTTTCGAATTAATATTAATTTTGCCTATTTGAACATAATATCGATTCGAATATGTATTAGCATACTGAAGCTGAATTTAAAAGGCATGCAGACAACACTTATGTCCGTCTCATCGAGGAAATTAAACGGCCTGCCCTACTAATGATCCCAAAAGATAACAATTTTGACGCCCAGTTTCCAGTCATGTTTTATCGGATGGGGAAATATGTGAGTCAGGAGTAAGCATAACGCCAGTAAACTTTGGAATACATGTCAACAAGCTTGTATGACTTGTGTGTCAAATAACACCGCTCGGATACTATGAACTGCTACAAAGAAAAATGCAGTATTATGCGAAGTATTTTGAATGTGGGCCAATCTCGCACGAATTGAACTATTTATCTTTGTAATTTGAACCTTCTCGATGCTATCAGTATGAACAGCCTAACTATCAATATATATCTGAGATTATAATATTAAGTTGAAGGCATGATTAAGACGGATTGGCTTCCATAGTCTTTCCTCAAATGGCCATGCCTAGATACAGTGGAGATATCTCGAACATCAGCATCAATTGCAGATTTTCAAGTCATGACTCCAAATATCACCAGTTTATCCATGCATTATTATCCATTGTTATCGCCAAAGAGCCTCACAGCTGTAATAAGCATGGAGGATGAAGCGTAAATTAAAATATTGAAAGTTTCATGAGATCATCAAACAAATAAGAAATAGATTGCTGCTAAACCATAATCAAAGATTGCCATCAAAAATGATTAATCTCCACCATTAATTCACAATTAATTGAAGATTCATTTAGTATTGTTCCATTGTTTTAATTGAAGTCATTATTCCTTAAAATAAAACATCCATTCTAATATTTTAATGTTTAATTGCTAAAAATAATCATTCCCCAGCCCAATCTTCAATTATCTTATCTCTAAAATAGCTCGTCTCCCCTTACACATATTCTACGATGTCCAGGCTTGGACTGTGGTTTTCTCTTTTTCCTTTTTGTGAAAATAAAGTGATTTCTTTTTACAACTCGATATTCTTATCCAACATTTAATCATACAAATTTTTATGAGAGTTTAATTATGCAGCTGCTTTCTGCAGCTAATGTTGGAGATGCATAATTTTCTTGTTCTTTTACTCCACCAGTTATTTGTATTTCCGCAGTTCTATTTGACTGGACTATAGATAGTTATCCTCTTTTGCAGTGATTCTTTCGAGCGCCTCTATTTTTTGTTGAAGAAGTTTATGCAGCTGATTGTTAATACTTTGATATTTGTGTGTCTACTCTCTCCAACTTCGATTATTGGCAATACTATTTCGTTCAGTCGCTATGTTCCTGAGCTTCTCTTGAAGACAGTCTAATTTATGACTTAATTGTGTTTTGAAAGTCGTCATTTTTTCAAATATTTTCCCGAATTATGCAAGCATGATTTTTTAGATCGTATTTTGTTGGTTGTTGCTTTTGGTCGAATTATGCAATTCATAAAATCTTCTATACTTTAGGCTATCTTCTTCTAGTTTATGACATTATTCCAGCAAACAAGCATTCTGCTTCTTCGCATAGGCCATTTAACGATTTAATCCTTAAGTATTTTTATTTAATATTGCGCTCTCTTCTTTTATTAATTTAGTATTTATCTTTTGGGCAAGAATTATATACTCTCCAAAAGAATCACCAATTACCTACCCCACATCTTTTCCAAACTCCAATTTATTGGGACATATTAAACCCAAACTCTGCGAAATATGAGAAATTATGTTCTTCTTCGACTCCAATAAATGAAGGATTTTTTTCATTTCTAATGCAAGGTCAATGGGCAAGGTAAAAGAAGTTGTAGTAGGATAATTCAGTTAAATATTCTCAAATTAATTGTTTGTAATTAATCTATTATTACTGTCTGATGTTCTAAACTGTCCAATAGGTGTCATTTGAAGTTATGATAAAATTTGCGATGGTGTATAAGTACGATTTAAGGATATCTTGGAAGCTGATGATATGGGTTTAGGCTCATTCTAAATTTATGGAAATAGTAAAGAGGATTGTAAGTTGCCCAATGCTTTAAATTGTTTTTCGGTTCTTTGTTTTCTCATTTATTATTAAAAGTTAATTATTATTGCCCTCGAAATTGGCTCTTAAATATTTATGACAAATTGAAGAATTTTTAATCTTATTTGCCAGCATAAATGATGAAAAAATCGTAATATTTATAAATATTTATAGTGCAAATCAATAAAAAAAAACGAAACTTATAGTTTTTAATATTCGAGGAGCTTTGATATAAAAGAACTTTTTTGATTTTCAATGAATATTTAATCATTCCTATAAAAAGATTAAAGTTTCATACGCTTACCAACAAAAAGTATATCAATTTATATTAAAAATGATCACTCAGAGCATCAATTTATTAGGGAGCTTAAACTCATAAAGACCGTTTTTCCAAGTTCCTTTAATTTAGTGATTTTGATATTTGACTCTTCCTGGACCATCTTTAAGGTCGTTTCTGTACTCTCCTTCGAAAAATAATATGCCTTATTAATTGGGCTGCTTTGGTATGTATTTTCCCCTTCCACATCTAACACTATTAACAAACTCTCCATGGTATATATCTCCATTTTTAAATTCAAAAATTCCATAGCCCCACATCGCATTTGACTTAAATTATCCTTTATATATCTCGGAGTTAGCAAAAGTATAGATGCCTTTTCCACTTTTGAAACCTTTGGAGAAGCTCCCCCGATAATGATCGCCATCCAAATAGAATTATTCGCCTTCTCCTTCAGGGATACCATTTTTAGTTTATCCCTTGTACTTACCACCTCCTTCTATAGTCAATTCCGTTACAATAATTTTCTCATCATCTTATTTTTAGTAACATGCGCTGACCTCTCTAGTACTATTCTACTTATTTTTATGATAGTAAGGATGGTGCTCAACTATTTGACATATTAAATCATTTTTTTGATTATTCTTCTCGATATTGATTTACTGTTAAGGGTTGATTTCGATTTAATGCTCTTTATTATTTACCTCACTGAGACAACCTTTAAATAGCATTTAATAAGTCTTATCTCCTCTTTCAATATCGCTGAACTATTGTATGAGATCCTTCGTGGAAGCAGGGCATAATTGATTCCCCATTCAAAATATATATAATAGCATAATCATCAATAAGCCTGTTTTCTATTGAAAAAGATCAAAAATATATTCCACCTTTAATATGAAAATCTGTTCATCATGTCCACACTTTGATTAAGAAGTAGCTATAAATACTTGACAATATCAATGGGCCAAAATAATTAAAAGTAGCATATTTTTGGCAAAAAGAAAAAAAAGTAAAAAAAAGTAAAAAAAAACTCAATTTAGTGGTAATATTTCTTCTAAAGAAGCATAGTTTTCTTGCGATTTTTTTTTAAAAAAATGTAAAGGCTAATAACTTTTTCTCCAATTAATAAGGACTGATAATACTCCTTTAAAAATTATTCGTAATTATGGATATTTGTACTTAAATTTTTGTACTTAAATTACGATTGTTATTCAAATAATAAAACAGAATATTTCATTGCTTATTTTCACCTTTAGTTATTTATGGTAATAGAATCCTTTGCAATTAATAAAATTTATTGTATCTTATCTTATCTTATTTTAGTTTAATATTTATTGATACTTATTTATTTATTCAATCAAAGTACTCCCTGCACATGAAGACTTGCAAAATGGTTTTTTTATTTTAATTAAAACTCAACTGGGTCCCATTCTTTATCAGATAAATTTGTCGGGTCTGCATACAGATACACAATTGCTTCGATTGGACCATTCGGGGTGACAACTTGGACAGACTCAGGAATATATTAAGTGCCTTCGAAGTAATGGAGAATTTGTAAGTCTTCTGGGGTTACTGAATAATAGAGAACCCCTTCAATAGAGTGACCTTTATTCTTCATGATTCCAGGATAAACTTTTTATTTTACTCGTTGTCGAGAATGATCTTTAAGAATGGCCTTTGTGCTATCGTAATGTTTTTGATGTACCAGTCCATAAATGACTTCTTTAAACATAAGAGAACCGTAAGTAAACACGTTGGTCATTCTAATAGGAATAACTATATATAAGCCAAATCACATTCTGTGATTTTTAAGAATAGTTAAATAATTAGGATTATTCTTTAATTAAAAATGAGATAAATACAATATTTATAAAATCATGCTCCAATCTATAGCCCAGTTCCATCCTCAATGTAGCTATATCCCTATTCGATAGCTTCTTATGATTAATTTTTGCCTGTCGTATTCGTAGGATTGATTGGAGCTTCTTTTTAATTTTCTCGTGATCGTATTTAGCGGACAACAGGAATGCTACTGATGAAAGTCAAAATAATGAGAACAATTATTGTCTAAGTATCCATAAGCTTGTCCTTCGGCAATTCTGGATCATGGTTTATAGGATTATATTCAGGTAGTTATCTTGATAAAGATTTTGGTTAAATTATTTATGATTAGGAAACAAGCTGCTGCTTTCCTTTAAACCCAATTTAATAATCATTTGTTGTAACTGAAGATAAAGAGTTATCAAGTGATAGGGAATGCTAACTAGTTTATGAAAATGTATTGCTAAGTGATAAATGCTCGTTGTTGTTTATTTCAAATTGATTTATGATATTTTTGTTTTCCTATTCTTGAATTTCAATTTATTTCTAATTCTTTATTTTAATCACAGCTATATATAACTATTTTTCGCCATTGTCAGTATTTTATTTAGATAATTTTTAAGATTATTGTTTCAGTTGTAAAAGTTAAGGAGATTTAACAGATGATTAATGCTCTAGAAGATAATTGATTTCCACAGTTGGATTCGGCAATGCCACTTTTTGTTCAGAACTATCCATTTTTAATAATTCTCCCTCAATATTTTATGTATTTTAATCTTCAATATTTTAATTACTTAGCTAGCTATCAATAGGCAAGGAATTTAAAACTATACTTTTATCTTTGCTGGATTAATTTTATGAAATTGGAGTTATTTTAATGTCATCCTAGTTTCGATTAATGGGAGTTGTAATAAGTTCCTCAATTTTATCTACTTTTTATATTTTCTAAGAAATTTATATCCTATTAGTATCAGTTATAACTTGTTTCTCATCACTTGTTAGTTGATTTTCTTTAAGAATATTCAGACCAAGAGATTTTGTTTCACTCTCATCTGTTTTAGTGTTGATATCCTATTTTATTGTTGTTTATGAAATGAATGAATCAGATTTCTTTTATAAAAATTCCTCCTTTTTGTCTTATATCTTGATGATCTTAATTTCAGGCTCATTGATCACTTCATTTTTGGTTTGATTCAATTGTAAATCGCTCATTATGTGTGTTTTTCCCTCAATGTTTAAATCTTCTTTATAAGGAACATTCTTTTCTAAAATTTTATCCTGTGAATTTTAAAGCAGATTTTAGGCAGCAAAATTTTAACTATTTTTATTTGCATTATACCTTTAATTACTGACAATCAATATTTACCTTTTTTATTATATGTTCGATTTGTTTCTATTCACTTTCTAAGTCAGCTCTATTTTTTCAATTTAAATTAGATCTTGCTTAGGTATAATTATCTCAGATGCTTCCTCCTCTCTCTTTGTAATCTCAGTTGATTAAATTATTGAGGATGACAGAGTCTGAATAGGTATTTGATTTTCTAATCTGATATTTTTATCTTACCCTTCTTAATTGACTATTTGCTTGGCTGAATATAATTTATCTCCCTAGCTTGTTTCTGATTGTGCCGTACATATGATTAATGCAATTACTGAAAAGAGAATTTTTAATTTCATTTATTAATAATATACAATATCAATAGAAGAAAACCATTTAACGGAGATGTTCAGCTGGATTAAAGTAAATTCTTATAATTTGTCAAATAGATAGATGTTATTTCATTAGCCCAATCTTCAAAAGATTTAAAATTTAAAAGATTTTTTCCCTGATTTTCCCTTTGATCTTATTGTTTATTTTTATCAATTAAAAATTATAATGGTAGTCTTTTTGCTTGAAATATCATTCAAAACTGATGAGTCTTGAAATTCTACAATTTTTCGAGCTTTTTACAAATTCAACATCTGAATTTTTTGCTATATTATTATGTCCAAGTATATTGAAAAAAGTAAAGTTGATAAAAGATGATATATAGTATTGATGTGAATCCCATACAGTTATTGTATTAAATGACCAGCTGAAAATTCCAGAGTCTCTCATAAATGATAAAATGCCAAACTGTGTCCAGAATAAAATTATAAGATAAATAAACAATTAATGAAATCAATTATAGCTGTCAGTTATCTTTTGATACCTTGAGGCTTAAAATTGCCAATATTTAAGAATTTTAAGGATAATATTTGGTAATCCTCTTTACAACCTCAAATATTTATGCACTAATAGTTGATCTACTTTTCAGGGCCTTTCTAAGATCACTCCAATATTTATTTATCATTCGTTTTCCCTCTTATGCTGCCCCTGGAACATTAGCTTTTGATAATATTTTTATCATTGTTTAAATTGATTTGGCACAATCTAACCATTTATTATATTGAAGACATATCGGAATAAATGAATTGAGCGTATTGAATAAATCTTGTATATCATTGTTTTTATTTAAACTTTAAATAGCAGCATAGAAATGGTGAAAACATTTTTACTATTTTCTGGCATTCCCATAATATTGTCCCTTTACGCGATGAATTTGTCCACATACGAGATAATCATGATATTTTTCGCCTAAAACCATAGCCAAATCCATATATTTGATTTTTTCTACATTATCAAAAATATTTAGCTCATAGTAACAATGTAAGAGTATCAACGGATTCCATTAATTTTTCTCCTATAACTCAATGGCTTTATTAAAATAATAATTTGCTTTCTATGGTTGAAAATGACCATAAAATTGACCGAGGCAATAGTATATTACTGATGTTTTCCAGCAATTTTTTCCAAATTAATGTTAATACGAACGTAGGACTTTCATCAACTCACGATAATACGATTCATTTCTGATAATATTCATTGACTGTTGTGATTATATAACGATTGCTTTTGAAAGAATTGTATCATCTAAATTGTCAATATAAGAAAGTTTACTCCCAAGTAAAGTATCAGCAATATTTTGCACAATTGTATAAGGAATTTCTTGATTGAAAAAATCAAAAGATTTAGTAGGAAATACTCTTAGGGGCAAGTCTGTTGGATAATTTTTTATCATTGATTTTTCATAGTATCCTTTATCAAAGAGCCAAGTCAACATATTTGTTCTAACTTATTCAGAAAAGAGATAGCCCTAGTCTTACCGAGTGACTATTCCAATAACTCCGACTCTTCCATTTGAGAATTTTATTACAATAGGATCTCCTCTGACTGCCTTAAAATTGAAATGCACTTTATCTTTCTTAAACTAGATCTACTCGGTGGAAACTTGGTGATTTCCTACAAAGTAAACGAACTGAATGTCGAATTCTAATGATGAAATTTTATTTGTGATGATTTACTCCGAATAATCATAGAGCAATGTGAGTGTATTGCTTAGATTGATCTTGGCTTCAAGAATTACCAGTGCATAGTTGTATTTGTACTTTTCTTCTTCTGGGCATTTTAAAAATTATGGCGGATAGCTAAATAACAAACCAATTGAACTAAATCTATTTCCCAGATAAAATGGTATTTGATCAATGAATGTATTTCTTTGTCGATTGTATAATGCCTATGCAGATATCAGCAATAAATCTGGCCCGATCAGTGACCCTGAATACATTTGGTTTGAACTTTAAGACCTTCCAATACAGTTAAAAGGCATTTCATTTCTTTAATACCCATTTTCCCTGTTTTCTACGTCAATTCTCTTATTTAGTTATAGACATTTTTAAGTATAATGATAAAATTCCAATTATCCCGATTCAGTAAGTACGAAATGATTACGATTACTGTTTGACAGATATAGATAGAGTTTGGCAACTGTGGTAAAATATTTTCTCAAGGAAAATGGCATTGTGGTATTTTTTATTGTAATCAGATATATTGTCTTGAGGACGTTATTTTCGATAAAGATCAAGAGCTAAGATTCTGATTGTAATTGTATTGTGATGATATATTCCTTTATATTAAATTCAAATTTCTTTTTCTAAGCCCCTTTTTTATTTGTTTCAGAAATCATAACTCTTTTCTAAATAGAACTTTGATTAAAGAGAGAAGTTGAAAAGATTTTAAGGATGTTTTGAGATGGTGCTAGAACAATAGAACTCTAAAGAGATTTGCCAGCTTAGAGAGTCTTTTAAATTTACTAAATAGTCGGTCTGTGAAGAGGAGAAGGATGCAACATTTTTTTAACCAATTATTTTAGATAACCCTCTGATAACTTTAGGATTAACTTCGTTAACTATGATGTGCAATCATCAATAATATGTTTCATCAATATTTGCAACAGTATTATTCCCAAAGCCCATATATCGGAACTATAACTAAACCCTTAATTTTCCCGAAGTTCTGGAGAATAGTAAAAATTCGGCCTGATCATTGGGCGAAAGTATCCTGCCTTCCTTTGCTGCTTTTCAATGACTGTAAACAAAGGAAAATCCATTCTAAGCAAACCCTTTTCATTTGAGAAAATACTGTCAAGGCTTAAGTGTTTGTGAATGATCTTTTGGGAATGAAGCAAAGAAACCCTTTTTGTTATGCTATTAAATATTTTGAGGAAGTCAATTTATTTTCTCTCTTAAATAAATGTTTTTAGACTCATAAAATGTTCGCCCTTTTTTCTACATCTACACAAAGCTATTCCTTGAGATGTCATGCAAGCTCCAGTCATAACAAATTTTTTTGATGTTTTAATAGATTAATAATTGTAAATCTCCCTCCTTAATTGTTCCATTTGCTTTTCTAAAAATGGTGCTGTTTTATATATGGTGCAAATCTGTTCTTCTTTACTATTCTTAGTTTCGACGATCTTGATGGTTTTCCATGAGGTATCGGTATCTATTAAAACAGGTTCTGCCAAAAAATCTTCTTATTTTTAGTATATTTCAATACGATTTGACTTCATCATACTTATACTTAAAAGAATATAATTTTTTGCCATTTTATCGCAATAATAATCAGTATGAAATTTTTAATTAATACCTATTGTGTAAGTATACTTAATTTGAATTCAACGTTCAATAGTATTTATAAAATATTAAATTAAAAATTGCAAAAAATTAAAAGAAAGAATTTTTCTTTTTATGTTTTCCTTTCATTTTAATTTATTTATTGATATTTGTCAGCAATTATGCATTTGCAGATTAAATAACATAAATTAGTTCAATGCTATAATTTAACTTTAAATCTAGTTTAATTTATTGCACAAATCAATCCTTCATCATTTCATCGAAAGCTTTATCGCATGTGTATTTTTTGTTTCTTTCACTTTTTTCATTTTTTGGAATCTTGTTTAAATCCGCTCCGATATCCTTGGCTCCTGTGTTAATGTTGAAAAGATAGTGATATCCATCAATTGCGTTTACTCTCCCGCAAGCAAGCCTCATCAGTGGAAAGAATAATACAAAATCATCTTTAATCAAAAAGAATTGTCCTTTGTCGTCTTGCAAATCCTTTAGTGATAGTTTTCTAAACAGTGATGTTTTATATGACATTAAATGAGAAAATAATGAAACTGAATGTTGACTGCCTTCAATCATATCATCTGATGTGAATCCTGAGTAAATAGCTTTTCCACTTTAGTATAAATAAAAATTCGAGTAGACAACACCAGCTTTAAGTACCTGATATCCAGCATTGTACATAGAAAGAACATTTTTACCAATAAACTCAGCATCTCCTTCCACTGTAACTAGAATTGAGTCTTGACTGCAATAGTAATGAGATGCTATGTACAAATACTCTAAAGCAGGTCTTTTTACAAAATTTTCAAGGTAAATGTATCTTTACTTACTGATATTATGAAAACTCAAATATTTTCTAAATATTTAATCGCTTGCCCCAGTCTATTAGTCGTTAAATATCACAACGAAATAATTGGTATAATTTTGGGTGAAGATGGAGTTTAGATTGTATTAAATTCCAAATGGAAGAGCAGTGCTATAGCCAGATACGACCACGCACATTGGTAATTCTGTTGTAACTTCAGTTAAATTATGAAGCTCCTCCACTCGGTTGTACTCCACAGATTCAACTCGATTTCTCTCTTCTTATAGAGATTTATCAATATCCTCATTATATTTGATTAATTGCAAATTTTAGAATTTCTTTTTATTTTCCACAAAGTTAACACGCTTAAAATAATATGATACTCGTGATTTGCGAGTTTCATCGCTTTTATAAATTACGTGATCTATTCTTCATTAAAAAATAATTACGTTTTCCCTTCGCTATCAGTTTTAAAGAATGTTACTTCACTTTTAGTGCCACTTACGATGGGCAAGGATCCAGATTTCTGAGTTCGGAATTTGGAAATTGATTACAACTCTGGATTTAAATATTCTGGTTTCGGTCTATCATTTGGACGTACATCGGGCTTGTATAGATAGGGAGTCGCATTTTATGTTGCTGTAGTAGTTTTTGGAATTTTTGTGAGAAGGTATTCACTTTCCGCTTTGATTTTGTTTTCTTTCCGGATATGTTCTTTGAATTATTTTTCGGTTGCAACCATTTTATCCTTAATTGTTGCCTCAAATTCTTTCATATTGCCTAATTTGTCGTTTAACTGTTCGATATCCTTTGATTGAGAAGTTAGTTTGCTTTGGTAAAAAAAAACAATTGCTAAGATTATGAAAACTAAAATTCCTCCCACAACCAGTTTGATAGTTTGAGGTGAGGTTTTTTGGAGGACGGTTGGTCTGAATTATGATTTGGTCAAATCCATTTATTCTTCTTCAGGGATTGAGGTGCTCATTTTCTTTAATGATATTACGAATCTTGTAAAATTTACAAATCAAATTGATAGGGATACATTTAAGTTATTACATACAATTCATTAATCATACTTAGTAAAAAATCATTTTGAGGGAAAAATACTTTAATACTTTACAATTGCTAAGATTTTGGCCATCATAAAATGTTGTTAAGATATTCGACATACTAAGTCTTAGCTCGACAGCTTGACGTAATTGTTTTTGGTCTATAGGATTTGTTACTATTCAAATGCTTCTTCCGTCTTAGATGGGATTTGTAGTATTTTTGACCATCACTGCCTTAAATATTAATTTTATATTCTTCAGGCGGAAGAATGCTTTAAATTTTAAGAATTTTCCAAATTCTTTTGAGATTTGAGTCTGCAAATTTGGAGAGAGTTTCTTTTCCTGGTGATTATTTGGGTTTTGCCCTCTCGCTGATTGAAAATCCTCTATATTTTTTTAATGAAACGTCATACAATTCTTTATTTACCTCTAACATAGAATAGGAAGATAGTTTTATTTTACTTGGGCAGTTCAATTGTAATATTTTATTTCCATGTAAAAACTTAACCTTATGATCCTTCAATGAAAGCTTCATAATCTTTTCGGGTTTATTAATTTTGTTGTAAATTCCTTCATTTAATTCATCAAAATGTATTGACGTTAATCGGTGGTTTGATATCTATTTTTATTTTTTAAGTTGAGAAAGCTCCAAATAGTTCGACATCGTTTTTTGTCTCTACAGTTATTTATGAGTGCGTGCGATTTCAAGGGCTTATTTGAAAGAATCGTAATCCAGGAGCTTGTTTACTTTTTAGATTGGAATTTGAAGGATAAGACAACTTAAGCTCATGCATTTAGCATGCTGTTTCCGCTGAGATTTTATTAAAATTTACTCTTCCCCAAAAAAGTTTTAAGTACTAAGTGTTTCCGTCGCTACTTATGCATATCTTTTTCGATAGCTATTCATAGTAATTTCCCCCAAAGATGTTGTGGTTTGCTCCAAGTTATCGACATGAATCTTGGAATAGAATTGAACTGAACCCTAAACAATAAGATATAAGTAATCAGCATCATCTCCAATATTGTAAATATCCTAGTCTTTGTTATATTTTTTGGACACAAAAAAAGGCGTATAATATTTATTGATATTCTATAACTCCTAAAACAGTTTGAGTTTCTTGACAAAATGTTATCTTTAGTCAGTTGTTAGTAAACATTTTTGCTCCACTAATTTTTACTCTCCGTTGGAATGATCCATTTCAAGCATTAAAGCGTTTTATGCGATAAACACGCATCGATAATAATTTTTACTGTCAAATATTTTGCCAATTGCTGATTATCCCTCTAAAGATAAGATTTATTCGTAGCCCGAAAACTCATTATCTGAGTTGCGGCAGCTCATACGGAGTAAGTCAGCTCTTTCGCAAATACTTGCCTTTCCTTTTAAGATAAAATAACTCTTCTTACTCGAATCATAATATCGATCGATAATTTTTCTTTCTTTCACGATGATCCAATTTAGTAAAGGAAAACTAAAAGCATGAGTAAAGTTCAACCTGTGTTTTTTTTCAATGTATTTGAGCAACCATAATTTGTCTTAGTTATTGAAAATTGCCTTTCGAAGAAAGGATTCTATTTTAATATCGCTCGACTGCCCATTAATGTTCTCTGTAGGTGGAACTGAAAATCGCTGGCTTCCATGTCTTTGGCTTTTATTTTTTCTAGAAGAGATGATCTAAGACATGGTATGATGAGTGAATTTGTTCCTCATCTTATTTTATTATAATCATCTTTTTTATATTTATTAATCGTAATTATAATTAATTATTTTCTGTCTAAGTTGTTCAGCTGTATGATTTTAAGCCAATATATCATTAAACGATTAATAAAATAAAATCCATCATCAATTTGATATAGTCAAATCATTAATCAATTATGAATTTCATCTAATCAAAATCTGGTTTGAAATTCCATATGATTAAATTTCTTGGCGTGCTATAGATTGTGAGTCATAGTTTTGCAATTAACACCCCAGTAGCAAGAGGGTCGATCCCTCAGTGTTTAAGGCAGGGAATCTCCATTCTATTTCCTAAATATGAACAGCATCTGGAACCAAAGTTCCCTCCAGCAATTATCGCAAATTGGTGTTTTTTTTCCTATTCGTATAGTCTTTTCTTTCAAGGGCGGATTACGCATTATTCTTTTATCAAGCATAAATTAGAATCTTCCTAATTCTGCTAATTCGAGAATGCGATCAAAGACATTTCCAATTGTCATTTTTTAGGTAATCATTAAATTGTTAAAAGCGTCCATTTCCACTTTATTATTTCGAAACGAAATCGGCTCTAATTTGCAGAGTCTTTTTCTTTGGATTAACAACTATAATTTGGGTCCATTCTTTTGGCAAGGTGGAAGATAAAGATTGCAGTAGTAAGAGTCACATAATGCACATTTTTGATTGAAGTTATCTCGATCCCTTTTGGCTATTGGCTTACTACAGTTGTGACAATTTATATGAGGTTGACCTGGAGGACATTTGAATCCATTTCTTTCTTTGTTACATTAGGCACATATTATGGTTATTTGTTCTGGTTATGAATCAGTGGAAGCACTAATATCGGAAGATATAAATGATTTAGATTTACCTTTACCCTTTCTGGTTCGAGGTTTTGTCTCATTATTTTCATTCTTACCACCTTTCTTTGATTATTTACTACCCTTCTTTTTTGTTTTAGTTTATTAGTCTTCTTCCTTGATCATCAAATTAGGATCAACCTCCTTTTTTTATGGTTATTAAATGAAATTATTGCTTCTCTCTGTTAACTATTTTTTACTTGTTTTATTCGGTTCTTCTTAGATCTATTATCCATGAAACATTGCTTTGATATCGACAGGCTAATGTCCAAATATATTTGGGGCTTCATCTTCATCTTTTCTCTTTTCCTAAGGATGAGATCGCAGATAGTCATCCACTATCGAACTAAATAACGAATCTCGAACTGCTGAAACCATTTATTTGCGACAGGTTATGCATTGTTCTTTCTTTTTCTGCAAAAGTTAAGTCAGGCAAGGTCCACACAATCTATGATTACAGGGTTGAACGCTGACAGGATATAGGTGGCTGTATTTTAGTTGTAGGATTCAATAGAACTAATTTAAATCCAATTGTCTAATGGCGGGAGACTCTACAGATAGGGAGCAACCATATTTTGGTCTAATGATGAATCTATATTCGATTCCCTTTGCCAATTTTTATAGTTTATTCATTGATATAAGTTCCATTAGTACTCATATCTGTAAGAAATATTTGATCGTTTTCTTTTTCAATGAGACAGTGTTTACCACTCAATCTTTTTTCATTAATTTGAACTTTGCAATCCGATCCTCTGCCTACCAATATTTTATCTTCGATTAATGGGTAAGTATTCATTTAAGATGTGATGGGTTGCAATTTTGCCCAAGGGTATTTATTTTACATCTTCGACAATCAATGTAATGATGGTTGAGATGCGAGCACTAAACCCATTTTAAAATGATTACTTTTATATATTCCTTAGTTATCTTTATTTATTATAATTAGGGCGATTTAATTTACAGTCTCGATAGGATGATTTTAAATATGATTCTTCCATTTTCATCTTGCTTTAAGTTTATCATTTTATACTATTATTTATTCAAATTATGATAATTGAACCATGTGACATTCTTTATTAATTAATAAATATATTAATGGCAAGTAAGAAGAGAATCCTCTTTCGTTTACTCAGCTCAGCCGGCACTGGTTATTTCTATAACGGCAGTAAACCCTCCATGTATCGAGTATTTTATACAGTAACACACTCAAAAAAATAAGTCTTCGCAAGTATGATCCACTTGTCAATCAACACGTCCTCTTTCACGAAGTCAAGATGCCTGGAAGAAAGCGTGGCTGATCCAATTCGTTATACTCATCTAAATATTCAATCGTATGGATAATATTAAAAATATTAATATCACCTGGAGGTTTGTATGATTCACGGATTGTGAGCATCAATTCACCAAAAAAATTTGATAATTTAGATTTGCATGACAGTATTAATCGAGTTAATAAATTATTTAAATCACTTCAAAAGATTAAATTATGATTATCCTTCCGAGGGAATGCGTATTTTTCCAACTGCAGGTATATCATTTTGAAATTCAGCATGAATGCGTTAGCCAGTCGACCAACTGTATTGGCAATCTGGCCCATCTCTTCTTCCTTCTTTCATATTTCCTTGAAAAACATCTCCATTAAAATATTTGACTTCACCTAAGTTAACAAACTCTTACCTGAACCTGATTTTTGATTATTTTACCAATACCCGCGATAAACCGTTTTATTAGAATATGTATAGGTACCATATCCATGCCTAAGAAAATTTTGAAATTATCCTTCATATTTATCTCCATTGCTATAGGTAAGCATTCCCTATACAAATGAGTCGTCCACCCACTGCCCTTCAAAAATATTACCATTTTTTAACCGTAAAATACCAGTTCCATTTTTTTTATCATTTTTCCACTCTCCCACAAATTCCCCTTCTGGTGACTTAAAAGTTCCATGTCCCTCCTTTACATTTTTACACCAATTTCCATCATAAAATGTATCTTTGAAATAGTAATATTTTCCAAGTCCATTCTTTTAGCCATTTATCCACTCTCCATTATATATCTCTTCCTCCTTTTATTGGCCAGTTGGAATACGCAGCAATACTCCACTTCCATGCTGTTGACTTCTTTTGAATTGTCCACGATACTGCAGATTAATTTTGGCAAAATTATAAACTCCATACCCCTAAATCCATTTGTCTTTCCAATTTCCGATGTATGTATCTCCATTAGTAAAAGTATACTATCCCTCCTTGAGCTCTCCTTGTTCCTCTTAGTTATTAATTTGTTAAATGCTGCCTATAGATCTACGAACTGGGTCATCTGAGGACCAACGGCGTACTTCTTCGTCATTATTCATTCTCTTATCTTGGGCAGACTGGGTTGTTTTTTTAAGAGCAACAAAATCTTTTGAAATTATTTGACTATTTTTTTGTTCACGATCATTGTTGTCTTCTGATAATTCATAATTTTTGATAGAAGTTTCTGAAATAATAACTTCCTGTGGTCCTACTTTACTTGTTGTGTTTTTATAGGTTATCTTGACAGGCGAATGAACATTTTTCCTTCTCATTTTTTATAATTATTAGTAACTGCTTAAATGTGCTGAATTCAATATTAAATTAATCATATTCTATGTCTCGATCATTCATTAGTGATTCGAGCGAACATTAATTAAAGTCATCTAAATGGAAGGCAATACCATTATAAACTATTTTTTTAAAAAAATATATAATTCATAAAGGTTTTTAACAGTTTAATAAATTCTATGACAACATGTTAGCAATCTTTTGCCAAATGTATAGTAACTACAATTAAGTAAATTTAGAATCTTGACAAAGCTGGGAATATTTTTTTTTAAGTTTTAGATATCAGGTGGATGACTTTCCTTTCACTTTGATAACCTGAATCATATAATAAGTAGTTAAAAAGACCTGAAGGAAACTATTAGAATCAGGAGATATTATGACTCCTTGAATTATTCTTTGAATAAGTTTGGAAAATACTAATTTTTCAGTTTCACTCTAAAATAGGGTATCCTCAAAACATTCAAGTTGCATTCTATTGTATTTATATGGGAACAAGCTGATAAAATACTTTTATTAGTAGCATTAAAAAATATTAATTAATTTTCGCAACTACCTATATGCTTCTGAAAGGAGCATTAAATGAGAAAAATAACAATCAATCCCAATCGTTAATTTATCCTTTTTTGAACTAAAATTCATGAAAAAGATAAGAAAGACTGAACTTCACACCAATCTTTATCAATTAATGTTATCAAAATGATACAGGTATTTTCGTGAAATCCTTTTTTATACTACTCTTATTCTATACAGGAAAGGATAATGTAATTATCTAGATTCATTTTAACGTCATTTACCATCTTATAAATTCATAATTCGCAAATGTTTTTCTCGTTCGAAGTCTAAGTAACTCATTTTGTCGATGAAATATAGATTTTTCTCTTTTTACATGTTCAAATAGCATACCGAGGAAAGTCAAGTCTAATCATAGTTTTCATCAAAAACAGCAGAGTTAAAGTCTACATATTCAAGATTTGCCCATTGTTATACTTTGATGTTTATCCTTTAATTCAGAAGCCAGTCTTTGCTTTATAATTAATTGCATTTCCTAATGAGAAAACATTCAATTCCCGCCTTTATTTAGCAGACATGGAAGATGCTTGAGAATGAATAGAATTGGGGGATCATCTGCTGGAATTTTGATGATACTTCATTTCTAATCTTGGATTAAAAGAAAATTGCTGAAGACTTATTACCAAGATATTTTAAGCACTCCAATTTTTCTTCCTTCATTAGGCAGGTATAGTTTCCTTACCCAGCTTAATATGTACAATTTCCGCAAAAGAAAAACCTCAGAAGGGCATATTGAGTTCAACCACAAACTTTTTCGGAAAAATCAGAAGTAATCAGGCATTTAGTTAGACAATTGCTCATCGGCATTAAAAGAAAGCCAAGTGAAGCTGAGATGTTGTAAGCAGATGAGCTAATCAAGCAATTGGCACCTTAGTGCTTTAACTGTAAATTTAATGCTACTCAGAAACTAAATGCACTATAGATGAATTATAACCTGTTCAGGAAGAAGAGAACAAGATCTCCTAGGTGGAGTAGCAAAAAATGCAAATTGAGGAAGAAAATAATAGATCACTATTTGCTATGCTTAGTTGGTATCTAAATGGCTATGCTTTTACACCATGTTGGGGAATTTAGAAGAATATTAAAAAAAATGTACGTTTTTATCAACTCAGATCATTCTCGTTCAGCCCCCCTCTATGGATCTTTAAACCAGAACCTTATGACTCAACTCCTCATTATTTTATCACTTTATTTACTATATTCATAGGTATAAATCACAATTAATAATCATGAGAATGACAGCCTTTAAATCCATTGAATGCAATCTATTCTGCCATTATTTAAGATATTATTAGATCTTAAAAACATTTTTCATTCTTCAGAAAAAATTAAGAATTTTATGGATTGAATTCATTCATCATTTTCAGTTTTATAAAAGAGGGATTTGATTATTGTGCTTAGCATAATTTTATAGAGAAAGTTATAATTAATTTTATAAAAATGTCACTTGTCCAAATAGCCTATCAAACGATTCTTTCAAAACTTAGAGATTGGAATTAGTTGTAGTCGAAATAACAAATCTAACTTCTTCAGCAAGCCAGCAATCTAATGGGTCAGTCCTTCAGACTTGCTCTCAGCATCATTGAACTAACTCCATAAAAATTATAGATCTTTGACTACGACCACTTCTATCTCATCATCATTAGCACATAAAAAAGTTTACTATTTAAAAGCAATTCTAAAGTGCGTCTCAATGATTGTACCTGCAAACCTTCATGGCTAAGAAAAGTGGGCTAAAAGGCGCCATATATGTGTATTCACCAGATTGTCTTGGAATTAACAATTTATCTCTTTCCTCATAAAATACCCATTCAAAAAATCGATTGCACAGAAACTGCATAACTTGCTTAGTTACTTGATTTTATATGATTTAAGTGTTCTAATCAAGGATGATTATATTTTAGATAATCATTTTTCAGTCAAATCTCGGGCGAAATTTTTTATTTTCGGGTATCGGCGAATTTTCATGATTTTCTTCTCTTTTTTTAGGACGGTATTATTCGTTTTCTTTTTTCTCCTTGTATTATATTCTTGGTTTAAAATTGTTGTTACCTCTACTTTGTTAAGATCCTCCCCTTTTTATCACCCAGTCAAGTTGCTCTCTAAGATAGGCAGGAAAAGTTCTAATATTCTTGTATTAAAGTGAAAACAGTTTTCTTATGATATCCCGTTTGTTGTTCTTGATTTCAATAAAGATTTGTTTATTTTCTGCGTAAAGTTGGTAGTCTTTGTAAATGACAAATCTGGATAGTCCTTATTTGAGCCTTCTAATTTCATCGGATTTTTTCTCTCTGAAATCTTCATTTTTACTGATTTCGATATCAATAATAAGTAAGTTTTAAGAATACTAAGATACGATATAAAGTACATATTGCCGAACTTCGTCCTCTTACCGACCCAAATTAATAGTAAAAAAGGAGGAATTAATATTAAGTTTATTGGCACATTCCTCGTGAAGGTCTATATGTTTTTAATTGTAGTTGCTATAGAATTTATTAAATTGTTGGTAAACCCAAGCTGTTATATAACTATCATACCCGGCTTAATGTAAACTTGGATTGTTTAGGGTATATTTGTTATATTAGCTGTCTAACGCTAACTCCGTAAATTTCGATTATTAGGTTTGAAAACGTTTGACAAGTTCTTAGAGTGTGGTACTGCCATTACAGTATTTTGGGTGATTCAAGGCAATATACTTTGTATCATAGAAGGTATTTCCTGATTAACGAAGAATTTTTTTAAACTAAAAATAATTTTAAGGAAGTGGTTGGACGAAACTATGAAATAAGTATAGTAAATCCAATAAACAGTTATGTCCAACAATAGCCTTTTTACTCTTCCAAATATGCTAAAATATTAAGGAAAATCCAAATCTTTTTTATCTTTCTCTTTATTCATTTTATTTACCCTCATTCTTTGAAATTTTTGTTAAGATAAGGACTTCTTTTTTTTCTTAAAGGGTAACGCTCAGATTAGCTTATTAAATATGTTGAGCAAACAATGGGAAAAGATTTCTCCCTAGTTGATGAAATTTCGCAGATTATAACTGATAAGGACTTTTCAGTTGTCCTCTGCCAACTGAAGTGATAGTTTATAAAAAATCTTAAGCAATATCGCGGGATTCACGCTATAGGGATAAAATAATTTTCCTTGTTCCTATTTTTGTTTAATTACTTTCAAGTTATCTTTTTTCTGAAAGTGTAATATAGTTTATCCCTTCTTTGATCCATTTGTTCCAGTCAATTCCATTATCAGTGTTAAAGTTAACACATTTTAATTGCATATTGATATTTTTGTCAAAAGCAACCGGATTTCGTGGAAAGAGATAAAAATTGTAAGGATATATTTTTAGCTTTCTCTGAAAGGTGACAATTGATAACCCAAGTTAAATGACCTGGTATGTTTCTGCAACATATTTTAGCTGGATTAATGAAGACTTACCTTTTTATATTTTTAGAAAGGAAGCAAGTTAATGTGATCCTTTGAGAAATTTTAAAACTTTAGACCTGTGAATTAGAGATCAAAAGCGAAGTATTCAGCCTCTATAAAAAATAACATACATCTTGTATTTGCGAAATTATTTCGTTCTTCACCTTTCCAAAATTGGCTGTAGTGACATCCATCAACTAAAAAAGTACGAATAAAAGAGTTAAATATAATTTAAGATCCCAATATTATGATTATTAAAATCTGTTTTTAATTTCAAGTTAAATTATTGAGGGCTAAACTGGTTTAATTTTTATGCTAAATAGGGCAGAATAAATAATGTACTGTATATTTATGTTTAATACAAATGGCAATTATTCGATGAATATCAAAGCAAGTATCATTTTTTTTGCTTTTTCTTTGAAGTTTTTTATTCTATTAAAGGAGTTGACAAAGAGAACGAGCTTACTGTGTTTACTGTTAGGTTGTTGATTAAATCAATATCTCCAATGAAATTTATATTCTATTAGGAATTAAAAGTGCAGTTGAGACATTGATCACTCCTTTGACTAATTCGAAGCTAACTATTACTTTTTTTATTTACTTTATTGCCTTTTTGATTACTATTTTATCCAAGGCATAATCCAATGAAGGGTAACCAAATTTTTTATTTTTGACTGATCATAGTGGTTTGCTATACATTTATTGAGGACTCACATATGGATCTATTTCTCTATGTCAGCAAATTCATTTTATCTATCTTTTACTTTATTAGTTTTACCATTTTTTATTTTTGTCGAAATATCTCAAGTCTTTCCTTATATTCCTTTTGCAGTATTTATAATTCATTTTAGAGGGTTTACTCTGTCTTGTCTTTGATAGATACAAATATACTTTCTTTTCTTTTGTTCAAATTCTTGTGGAGAAAAATTTCATCATTTTATAATTTCTTGCCAATAATTTTATTTCCATTTCTTTTCAGCAATCCCAAAGCTAGAAGAACATTCAAAGCATCGTAAACTCTACGCTTGATATTCATTTCTCCACTTTTCTAAATTACATTTATAGTACATGAATACCCATATCATTGAGTTAGTTTATCAAGTTATTAGCAACTTCTTTATAAGTAGTCTTTTTTTGTTTGGAGACGAAACTGAAAGCTTGATAGGCCAATTTTTTCAGTCCGGTCTCAAAGTACCTTCCCTATGGTGCCTAAAAATTTTGTTAATTCAATTGTTTTTTCACTGTAGCGGTATTATTATACTCCTCTCTTTGAGGTTTTTTTTAGGGAGTTAATGGAGCTAGAAACGGCTATTATTCACTATATTCTAATTTTTAATTGATTCCATAAGAGCCATCAAATTATACCTGCTCTTTGTCCATTTTTTCAGGTGACTCGTTAAAGGAACTATTTTATATATTCTCTGGGGTTGATGATGTAAGAAAATTGTGAATGTCAGGAATGGGATTACCGACTAGGTTCGAGCTGCCACTCTGTTAATTCGGGAAAAGACGTTCTTCACAGACTTACAGATCATCAAAATCACGATATCTGGCATCCTGGAAATTATTGACTGAGATTATAAGAGGAGTACAATTGAAATGTTGGATGTGAGGCGACTCAAAGAAATTGATTTTATCTGATTTCATAGATTTTTTAATTATAGTTGAAGGTTTCTGCATCATTGATAACTATCAGTTATTTGAACCAATAATAATAGTGTGTATGATAAAAAAGATTAAATTCTGGCGCCCATTTACTGTATAATCCAAATCAAATATTCATATTCCGTATATTTATTAAAACTAAGATCGTATTTCATTAAAATTGATTTTTTGCATTTTTGACAGAATCTTAGCGGAAATACAAAAGAAATCCCTATTGACCAGAAGATGGGCATAAAATTGTATAATTAGGTTGTGAATTATTTTTAAAAATTATCTTAGTATAATTAATCGTATTTAGAATGATATTCAGTTGTCTCTGTTTTAATACTGCTCATTTTGAGAAATAATCTTGTAAACCATCAGTTAAGCAATATTTTTTAATTTTATAATGTTCGATATTTTCCAAAACTCTCATTTTTTAAAAAGACAATACTATCTTCAAAGATTGGTTTAATATCATTTGTTTTTAGGGAAATATTGGAGGCGCAATTAGGAAATAAGAAATAAAATCTATCTTTTGTATTTAATAGATTTAGAACATTAAATATTTTTTAGTGCTTGTAGGATTTGCATAATTTTGTATTTGTTTAAGCCTTTTGTGAACAACAATTTATTGATAACTCCTCTTCTTCCTTGTGAAGAAGATAGAATAACAATAATATCTTATTATGAATGATCATTGAAATTGTTCCAAGCATAGTTTACCATTTTTATATTTAACGCCATATTATTGAGAGGCTGCTATCTTTTTTAGCATCTTTTTTATCTATCGCCTCTTGAATGGTGAATCTCTGTTGGAGAATATTGCTAATTTTTAACGATAAAATAGAAAATATATAAAACAAAATACTGAAATTTTGTTGCAATTAGTCTTTTGAAGAAGCAATAAATATAAACTATTATTTTATTGATCAAGTTCATCAAACTAAAATCTTTTTATTCAATTTTCAGTCATTTTATAAAAACTCTATTTTTTATAAATATTTCCAAAATCAATTGTAATAATAAAGCAGACAACCATGATACATACTTCTCTACGAAAAGCTTATAAGAAAAATAGATGGTAATTTATATATTGATTTTATATTAAGTTAACATCAAAAAAGCAGATGGATCTCATTAAAATAAGTATTAAGTTAATAAAGGGTTAGTAGAAAAGAATAGTAAGCTTATTAATCATTCAAATGGTGGCAGCTTTGCTCGACATTGAGGACATTAGCATTTTATCTTCATCCAAACGAGCAAACAGCTACTGTGATATTTGTGATTGCATGGAGTTTTCATAATCTTAAAATCTGGCTCAAACTAAACTTCATTAGCAGCGGGGAAGGAATCGTTATGAAGAGGGGTTAAACAAATAGAGCATTATGCTATTTACATACTTTCTTCAATGTTTATTTCCTCTTAACATCGATAGTCATAGACAGGCTGAAGTAAAAATTTAGGTATAACTGATTTAGCTCCCAATTTGGTTTGAATAAATAGTAAAGTATACTGCATTAAAATAAATTTACTTGTAGAATAATTAGTAGGGTGCAGGCAATTCCTAGCGGATAATTGGGTTCAAGATCAAAGATATTATTTGGGTAGCATCTAAGGTACAACTGAGTTAAATGTAAAATACCAATATAACAAATCGACCCATAATAAATTTTAAGTAATAACCCGAGGATAGATTTGGGCGAACTCCATTAATGCCATTGAGATATATTTGGGGAAAGATAATGCAGCTCATAAATAAAAAGAGGACCCAGTTCAAATTTGTAAAAATTAGAATCGGGTAAATTAGGAGTAAACTACCGTAATGAATGACATTGAATCTACAAAATAATTGCCTCAAGGCTCCAGAATTCCAAAGTTGCTGATGAACTAACATCATAAACCGAGGTTAAAGATTTGTGAACATCAAGCAAAGAAGAAAGGCTGGCATTATAAAAAGAATTAAGTTTTCCTTAATAGAATTATGAGTACTTAATTAGTGAAGGCAACAATAAAGGTCAATAAGCAGAGAACTGTGTCCCACATATTAGCAAGACAAAGAGTCAACAAGGAATAGTTCGCAGGGTTATCTTGACCATTGTAAATATCCTTGAGAATATTAAATATTGCAGAAAATGGAGCATATGAGGCAATGAATATTATGACAGCAAATATAATCATTTTGATTAATCTAGGTTTTTGACCAATTATTTATAATTATAAAACCTCATTCAAAGCATTAATACGCATTTTTGCTTTAAGCTTATTCTCTTAATGAATAAACATCAATTTAAATTATTACACCTTCATAGGCCCAGATTCAATTGATCTAAGAATTTGATCTTTTCTATAAGCACCTTCTAGCTATTTGTCTATCAAGGATAAAGAAAATTCATTTTTTTGAGTTTTTTAAGACGAGAACATTTAGTTATTGAGAAGAAAGTGATAAATAAGCAACCCTTGATCTATATACTCTCCATCCTTAAACTGGAACGTTATTCTAAATCTATTTAATGATTGAGAAAGATGCACGAACTTTAAATTCATCTCAAATGTACCTTAGATGCTGTTTAGTAACTATTTTCCATTGGTTGGTTCCGTCACATTTATTTTCTTCCACACACCCTCGTATTCTTGATCTAACTCAAAGACATCTTATATATCAGATAAGGAGATGGAGCCCATTTCTTATTTTAATTTCTTTTTGATAATGCTGCCCTCATGCTCATCTTCATGAGCAAACTTAGAAGTGATTGTCAACATGAAATATATACAGATAATTAGGAGTATCCTTTTATTTCCATTTCGTAGAGTATCGTTTTGTTCTTATCCATTGGCATTTTCTATCTGCATCAAATGATTATGATGTAATATTATAGCATATATTAATTACACTTTGGTCAAAGATAACTAAATATAGGTTATTATTTATTTAATTTGGGCTTCATTTATTTAAACAATTGATCATTAAAACCTGAAATACAAATATTATTTTTTAAAAATTTTGTAGTTTATTGAATATTTATGAATTGAGTGATCTTATGATAAAGTAAAAAAATATCGTTTAAATATTATCTTTATTTTATTTTTGATTATCGTAATTTATCATACCGCCTCTTACAAGATTAAAATTATATTTATCTGAAATTAAAGAGCATATTTATTTCAAGGCAATGGATATCAATGAATAAAAATTATCAAGAAATTAAACCTTCAAAGAAAAAATCATTTCACTTTTCGAATTACCTTCCAAATTTATCTTAGGATCCACCCTTATCATCATGAGCGCTTTCTAATCAAGAGCTCAATAGAGAGAACTTTATAAGGTCCTACAAGATATCAAAAATGACTATGAAATAAAGGCTTAAGCTAAATAGTAACTTCTCAAATACGTTGATTTGTTCACGAGTGCACAAAGTTTTCAATGTCCAGTTATGATAAGAGAGTATAAACCTAAACAAAAATTAGAAGCTTACTAGATCGGACTAATTATTAATGGTTAATATACTTGGGGTCAGGCAATTAAAAAAATACGATAGCACCTTAAAATTGATGCTAATACTTCAATCTCTTTTTTTTGTGGAAATATTGTGCTAGATAATGGACCAGTTATTGATTTTTATCAGCAGCATAAACATGAAGATGAAATACTCTACATTCAATATCTAAAACTGTAGAGCTATGGATGATCTTTTACAACGTTAATTTTAGAACAAAACATCAAGGTATAAAATTATAGTGAACAAGCAGATTAAGTTTATGCATTGGCTTTTCTATTCCTGATCTTATTTATTCTACTTTTAACTTTTATTTGCCACCGCTAATATCAATAAGCAAATCATTTCATAGGTAATTTTGCTTATTTTAACAAATCTTTATCCTGCTAAAATTGTTAAGGAGATATTTGAATTTATCCAGAAATAGATTGAATTCAACTCTCCACTTCAGCAATTACTTAATTTTTCCTTTTTTTTGGAGTAAAATGCTATTTAATGACTCAATAATTTTGTATAAAATGTTATACTAATAAGACCAAAGATCAGTTGACTATTTTGCCATATTGATTCCAAACAGTATTTTTATTTCTATCATGGCACCAATCTTAGACATATAAATTGTCACTCCAAAAAATATTAATAAATCTTTACATAACTTCTTCACTGTTTTCATAGCAAATTGTATGAGTAATATTCCTTTAATAATCAAATTTGGCCACAAAGTAATAGTACTGATAATTTTCATAGTGACTCCCATAGCTAGGAGAAAATGTTTAGGTAAGAGTCCATATATCTCCATGTTGATCATGCCCATAAGTCATTCGATGTGTTCTTCCATTTATGCTTATATAAACTGCCTCACCTTGCTTAACTTTATAATGCAATTTGAAGTTAACAGCATATATTGGTGGATCAGCTTAATAGGCTCTCTGAAACATTGACATTTTTAATTAATGAAAATCAAATAAAAAATCCATTTTTATCTTTGGGATATTCATATGTTGGAATCAAATTATTGGTCAAAGTTATATTGCACCTTTCAAGAACATCATCATTAAAAGGCAGCACTGATATGCAGCAAAGAATTATTGATATTTAAAATATTTCCTAATATTTTTATATTACCTTTGATACACATGCTAAATTTATCAGAACACAATTAAAAACAACAAAATGATCAATGAATTAGATAATTGCAATATTATCTTATTATTTAAAAATGAAAACTAATCCTAATACGAAGAATAATTACAAAAAGCAGTATTCATACGAACAGATGACACCTCCAGTCGAGGAATTTGGCTTAGGCATTCAAGTGTTCAAGATATAATCCAATAAACTCATGGATGGAGACCGTCAAAATCAGAGAAAGATGATGAAGAATATATAAAACCCCAATTTTGTCAAGCCGGCCACTTTTGTTATCAAAAAACCATATGTTTTGCCAAGTCTGTCAACGTAGAAAAAATCCAAATTCAATGTTACCAGTGCTTCAAGCAAAGAACGACGTACTACAATTGAAAAAAATAAACGAGCTTACATGCCTGATACAATTAAGGAGGAAGAGGAAAAGAAGGTAATTTAAAAGAAATACTTGAGTACTCACCAAATATTAAAAAATCAAAATTCATCGCACGACCCAATTATTGAGAAAATAAAAGAAAAAGAGAAAGTCCAGATTCTTTACACAAAATAACTGAATGAGATGCGTAATTTTTACTAGAAAATGGAAGAGATGTAAGCGAATAACTTAAAGGAGATCAAAAGATTAAAAAAACTAAAGGACAATCAAGAAAATTAAGAGCAATTGGCCCATGAATTAATGTTACGAGAAAATAAGAGTTAGATGGTAAAGTGTTTGGTTGAAAATGACCCAATATCCGCATTTGAGAATTAAATTGAATATGATGAATTTGATTTCACTCTCTACAGCGAAGGAGGCCAAAAATTTACTTATTATGATGTGGAAGAAAGAAATTAATATTGATAAATTAATGTATTATCTTATTATTATGAACCATAGAAGATGAAGGGAATTCATTCTTAAACTCAAAGATAGAAGATAACTTATAAGGAGAGAAAGAACATAAATTTCGTCTAGGAATAGTAGCTCAGTAGTAGAGCGTGGGATTGCAGGTCCTAAGGTCACCGGTTCGATTCCGGTCTGTTCCTTTTTTTAAATAATTATAGAATTTGTATAACAAATGCCAAGCTGGATCGAGCCGATCTTGTTTGAATTAATGAAGTAGTTTAATTAATTAAAACTTTATAAATATGCTACCATTTTAATGATATTTTTAATTTCTGATAATGATCATAGCAGATAGTCAGCCCTCTTCATATTTACTTTATTATTAGGATCTTATGAATTTTATGTGCTTGGCGTACTGTTCGTTGTTGACTCCGACCCATTTTACTTTTACTTTTACTTGCTCTCATTTATAATATCTTCAGTTAAACGTTTTCTTTCTCTGATATATTCTTAATGCTGCTTACTAGCTTTGAAAGGACGCTCGCCTAAAATAGACTGAATTGTTGTTTGGTCAATAGTTTCTAACTCCAATAGTTTTTCCGCCAACGTGCTGATGAGGGTTTTCTTTTCAATGATTAACTTCCTTGTCCTTTCAGTGCAAATTTTCATTATCTCCAATATTTAGGCATCAATTTTGCCTTCAATCTATTTGGAGTATTCTTTCGTATACTAAGTCTCATCGTAACTGATCCAACCAAGTTTATCACTAAATCCATAAGCAGTTATTAAAGTTTTAGCAATTTGATATGCCTTATTGAGATCGTCGCTGGCTCCAGTTGATATCTTATTGAAAAATATTTATTCCGAAACTCGACCTCCTAAAATAACACAGATTTCGTCCAACAGTTTTACTTTTGTAAACATCTGATGCTCATTCGGTAAATATTGAGCAAATCCTAATGCACCTTTAGATCGAGGAATAATTGTTAATTTTAGCAAGGGATTAGCGTTTTTAATAAACCAAGAAACTACTCCATGCCCACATTCATGATAGGCTACAATCTTACGAGTTTCAGGCGTTATTAGTTGAGACTTTTTCTCAACTCCACCAATAATCCTCTCTGTGGCTAGTTAAAAGTCCATAATTGATACTGATTATTTGTTGTTTCTGGCAGCGATGATGGCAGCTTCATTGCACACGTTCTTGATATCAGCTCCACTGAATCCAGGAGTCAAAGTAGCTAGCCTTCGAGCATACTCCTTAATTTCAATATGCTCATCTAAATGTAAAGGTTTTAAATGGACTTAAAAGATTTATTTCCTGCCTTCAAGGTCTGGCAAATCTATTTCTATCATTCTATCGAATCTTCCAGGCCTAGTTAACGCTCCATCGAGTACTTATTTCTGATTAGTAGCAGCAAAAACAATAACATTGGTATTCGAATCAAATCCATCCATTTATACAAGCAGTTGATTCAGAGTTGTATCTCTTTCATCATTCCCTCCGATGCCAGCTAAAATAATTATAAAAATACATCTCTTCTTGCCGACTGCGTCGATCTCGTCGATAAAAATAATTGAAGGAGCGTTCTATTTGGCCTATTTAAAGAGATTTCGAACTCTTTGTGCTCCAACACCCACATACATTTCAATAAATTCACTACCGCTGATAGTATAAAATGGCACTTTGCTTTCGCCAGCACAAGCTTTGGCGATCATTGTCTTTCCTGTTCCAGGTGGGCCTGTCAAGAGTGCACCTTTTGGTATTTTTGCTCCTAATTCATTATATTTGGCAGGGAATTTAAGAAAATCAATAAATTAGACAATTTCCTCTTTGGCTTTTTGCATGCCAACAACGTCTTTAAATGTGACGCTAATAGTTTCCCTAAAGCGATGACTTTTTTAATTTTCAAACAAATTGGAAATGCCTTTCGTCCCTTTCCCTCTTGCACCTTTGCTCATATCCTTTAACGATTTAAGGAAAAGAAAGAGAAGAACCATTGATAAGACACTCCTCGTATCAGAAACAAGATTTGATTTTTTAGACTATCTACTTGAACCCACAGTTATTTTTTTCTGGGTGGCGGAAAAGAGATTGTTATTTTCGAGATACATTTAAGAACCTGTCCTTTTCTATGTATTGAGGTTATAATCCTCGATCATTTGCAACCAAACTTTTTCGAATTATTGATTGGAGATGCAGAATGATACATATCCGTTAGTTTATTTAATGTAGACAAACTTTTGAAGATTTTTGCCTTTCATTACATCATCATCGTTGCTATCAATTTATATATTATGAAACCAAGTTTCTTAAATTCTATTACCGTTAAGGGCCTATTTAAAATATTGTGGATCAACCTCTTTACCTTAATCCCATTTTATGTATTTGCCTGATGATAGAAGATAAAGTCCCAATCCAGATCCCAATAAAATCCAAAGCATATTATTTCTATTTATTGGGCTTTCTTCAGATTTGTTGGTTTTCTTCTAATCTTTAAAATTTGAAGATTGGCTTTCCTTGCTATTGTTCGTTCTATAGATTCTCAGGATTTTATGATCCTTTAATTTTAAACTCAGTATGTCTTGCAATTTTTTCCATCGCTATGCTTATCTTTTCTGTTCTTAAGTTAATTATGGCTGTATATTTTTGTCTTATTATTGATTCATTTGACTCATGGCAGGTTCTTGGTTCTATTATTGCTTCTATTATTGTTTCTATGGTTCGATATTTTTATGACCATAATGTTTAGGTCTTCTCAAAATAAGAGGTTATTTTCCTTTGCCTTTGGCTTCTTACTCATCATTGTTCATTTACAATGTAATTTTTTGGAAGGAGTCTTTCTTTCTCTATCTGCGCCCTGTTTCCTCTTTTTTCTTCTAATTTTTATCTGATTTTTAAGTTTACAGTTCGGATTTAGAAGATTATTTACTGAATTTTGAAAAGCCAGTTCTCACAGTTCTCAATTTTTTATTTTTTTAAGTTTGATCTTCTTATAAATTATTTTATTTTTCAAGTTCTTAATGTTTATTTGCTTCTTACTTCTCTTCTCTATCTTCAAAATTTAATTTTTATTCTCTCTCAGTCTATTTTTGATTATTTGTGCTTGTCTTGCGTTTTTCCCCAAATCTTTTGAAAGCTGATGATGATGATACCTGCTCTTATTTGTGTTCATTCTTCGCATTCTTAGCATCATTACCCTTAAACAATGTCGACTAGAATTTAAATGGTTTTGGCTTATCATGTCTTCCTGTTTTTCCTTTTTCCTCATTCTTTTCTTTATCTTTTATGGAATTGTCAGTTTTTTATGTTTATTGATTTTGCTTGGGTTTATTCTTATTGAATTTATCGAAAGGATCTGGACATTAACTTATAGGTACTTTTGCTGAAATTGAAAATAACTTTTCGAGTGATGTTAATGATACTAAAAGATAATCTGGTATTCATTTGATTTTCACAGAATTAAATTATATTTAATATATGCCCAGCAAAACTTGAACTCTTATTTTCTGATGAATAATCATTTAAATATTCATTGCATCAATTAATAATGGCTTGGTTTAAACTTGACCATATATCATATATGAATATTTATTTAGCAAAGTCATCAAATGATTTAAATAATCTAGTTCATAATAGATGCTATTAATTTATATTATATTCGCCAATTTGACTGTTGATGCTAATAATCTTATATATTCAACTTTATGGTAACTTTTATCTGCTCTCACTGTGACACAACTCTCAAGAAGAAACAAGTTTAAAATCATGCTTTCGGAAGGTGCAGACCTTCATCTTTTATTTGTATTGATTGCCATGTTACCTTCCAGGGAAATGATTTTAAAGCTCATACGAGTTGTCTCTCTGAGTTTGATAAGCATTGGGGAGAGTATGCTAAACCCAAAGGAAAGGGACAACCAAATGGTCAGCAGAAGTCCACTAAAGTCTAAATTACAACTGCTCCAGTGGAGAATGAATAATCTAAGAAGTAGGACTAATCTATAAAAGCTGTGAAATCAAAGTAAATTTCTTCAAAAGAGAAAGATCAACAGAAGTAAAGTTGGAAGGGCTGGAAGAATGAAATAAAGTCATTAGTTAAATCCTAAAACAACAAAATTCTTTATGAAGATCTCGAATAAAAAATCTTGAAACGATACCGCGAGTTCGCAGAAGATGAAGATGTGAAAGACGAAGAACTAAAATAACTGTTTAATGATAAAGTAAAAAAGCTGAAGAAAATTAAAATGGTAACCTACGTAACTCTTGAATGATTGAAATACAAGTTATTTATATAGGTCATTTAGCCAAATACTATTTGCTCTATAATGCCAAAAATTATCCTTAATATTTTAATATACAAAATGAATTACTTTTACTTTACAATTCACCCTTTTATTATAATTTATCTTTCTGATAGATATAGATGAAAAGCGTTCTTAGTAGTAGTCGTAGCCATCTAAGTTAAAAGCCGAAAGAAGACACTCAGATTAAGGCTCTTTTCTTAAAAAATGGACAGCTGCAAGCAAAGCAGCCTTGTACTAACATCTGTCAGATTATGACTCCAGTGATATGCCTCATTTTTACATATCTAATCAAAGAGTTGGCAAGTCAGAATTTGCCTTCAGGATCACTTTTTGCTGACAATCCTTATCCCTACGTATTTAATAACTATTCCCTACTTGACCAATATAGCATTTCCTCTGATGGTCCGAATCTCTCTGCCCGAAAGAATAAGCTTTAATGGTATTTATTTAGTTGCCAGTAGCCTAATTGTAATGGAACTCTTCTTGGATAGTATTCGGGGGATTCACTCATCCGGGACAACTCAACAATATTGGGATCAATTCCCAGTGATCCAACTATCAGATCTCCCTATACGGCTGATTATTACACAAATTCCAGCCTTGTATATAAATACGTTCCTTTTTTCAATAACATAACTAACTCTAACGCTGAATTATACTCCCGTCTCACTACTATCCAAACAAATAGTTTTCAAGATATTGAGAGCGGTCATGATGGATTAGATTTATTACCTGATGGGGCCATAACCTTTCAAACGCTTAATTAAACAAGTCTTAAGGCTAAATTACAGATAAATGATGTTCGGGACCTCGATCTTCATCGAAATAACGGTGTTACGAACCTTGTAGAGAATAGATCATTAATTTCTGGAGGATATGCATCAACCCAAGATATTATTTCTGCCTATGGACTCCTCAATCTTCAGCACATGATCTCAGCATCATATACAATGCATTTAACTAATAAAACAGTTCAAGGAGGTTATGTATTTATGAGAGACACGGAAAGCAGCAATTCATTTGTTAATTCGCTTATCAATACGGTTTCCGCTTTAATTTTCCCACTAGCTTTAAGCCTTCTTTTTCCTGTGATGCTCTATGGACTGGTTCTCTAAAAATAATAAAAGTTAGTTCAAATGATGAAAATGAACGGCATGAGAATTAGTAGTTATTGGTTAGTTTACTTTATCTTTAATTTTCTCCTCTGTTTAGTGACAAATCTTGTCTTCTTTTTAATCGGAGCATTTGCACTGAAAAATGATTTTTTCATCAAAACATCACCAGCTCTTTTAATAATTATTGCTGTTGGATGGTCGCTCTCTCAAATAGGTTTGGCTGCTTTTTGTCAAACCTTTCTTAGCAAAGCTCGTAGTGCCAACATTATCGGCTATGTTATAGCTATATGGGTAATGATGATTGCTTCAACTCTTAATATCGGAGTTTATCAAGTTCCGACTGAATATCCGGGATGGCTCCAGGCTTTAGCTCCTTTCTCCTTCAATCGTTTATTTTATCTCATGCTGATCAATTGCTCTGATGCTAATTGCTACAATACTCTTGATGAAATCAGTTCTTAGATGAAAAATTGCATCGTTGCTCTGTACATGGGATTTGTTGTCTTCTTTTTTCTCGGAGCCTACCTTCTATAAGTTCTGCCTCAATAATATGGAGTTTCCAAGCACCCTCTCTTTCCATTTATTGAGTTTTACAGGTTTATAACCTGTAAAAATAAAACTACCTATTCTCACCCTGAAAAGGATCATGAATTACAATTATATATGGGAGAAAATGAAGAAGATCCCTTATCGAAAGCTGAACGTTAGGATACTTCTAATATATTAGAAATCAATCCTTCAACTCCTCTCGTCATCAATAATCTCAGAAAATTATATACAAAACAAGGACATAAAGGTGATTTTTCAGCTGTTAAAAGCTTCAATTTGAAAGTAGAAAGCAAGGAAACTTTTGGTTTATTAGGTCCAAATGGCGCTGGTAAAACTACTCTTATATCAATGCTCACAGGTATGATAACTCCCAATTACGGAAATGCTTGGATTGGAGGATTTGATATTCAAACAAACGTTAGTAAAGCTCAATTAGAAATGGGAGTTTGCCCTCAGTTTGATCTTCTGTGGCCCCAGCTTACTGTCCAAGAACATCTAAGATTTTATGCGAGACTAAAAGGAATTCCTAGTCGTCACCTTTAAACGAGAGTCAGCTAAGCTATTTAAGAAGTGCATTTAACTGAATTTAAAGACTTTTTGTCATCCTCGCTATCTGGAGGTATGAAAAGGCGACTTTCAATTGCTATTAGCTTAGTAGGAGATCCTAAAATCGTATTTTTAGATGAACCTTCCTCTGGTTTGGATCCTGATAATCGTCGGCAAATTTGGGAGGTCCTCGCAAAATGTCAATAAAAGCGAGCTGTGTTCCTCACAACTCATATGATGTAAGAAGCAGATGCTCTTTGCCACAGAATTGGAATTATAACTCATGGAGCTCTCCGAACAGTAGGCAATCCTCTGAAGCTTAAAAAAAACTATGGGCAAGGATACCGACTTAGTCTATCTTTATAAGCAAAATAAAAGCATTTGGTTTCACCTGAGAACCTCCATCTCTCTGAGCAAAATATAAATATGGAACCTGATCAATAAAACTAGATAAATCTTAGAAAATCTATAACTGAATTAGTTTTGCAAGATCATTTAGGAGAACATGTAAGAGTTGAAAAAGGAGTTCGTATAGTTGCTGATTTTATCAATAATCGTTTTCCTGGCTCAGTTCTGAGCAAAATATTTGGTAATTCTTTAATTTTTAAAGTTCCGATAAACCATAGGCTATCTTCAATTTTTGTGGAGATGCATGAGGCTGAAAAATAGCTAAAGATTACGAATGTTTCAATCACAAACAGCTCCCTATAGGATGTGTTTTTGGAAGTAGTAAAAAAATATGATAAAATTGAGGACGAGGAAAATAATAGTTCGCTTCACTTAATAACAATTCCTGCTGTGAATTAAATTGATTAGTTTTAAGAAATGAAGAGAGAAGAGCCTTCTCCGCCTTCATCACCTCCTCCTCCGCCTTTAAAGAAGAAAAGACCTGGAGATTCAAAATACGGTAGCGTATTACATAAAGAAAGAGAAAGTGTTTTTTCTGAAGAAGAGATGTAAAAATCTAAAAAGCCAAATAACTAATGATTGTATAATGACATTATGTAAAATTAAGTGAGTTATAGTCAGTGACTATATATCATTGATAACTATTTATCATTCCGGCAATATTCTTGGTACAATTATTTCTCCTTTTCAACTGATTGAAATATTTTTGCTATCATTTCAAATATTAAATTGAAATAAGCAGTTACTTCTGGAGGAGTTAAAACACTCCGACAAAGATATAAAAATCAAGCACTCTACAAAAAAATACCTTCAATCATTAAAATATAAGTCAGAAGAGTAAATTAATCATTGAAGTATCGATTATAGGGAATCGTAAATTTTACGAACTGAAAGTGACGGAGATTGATAACTGGAAATACCTTTTAGTTGTAAGATAATCTTTTTAATGAGTTCATCTTTTTAGCGATCCATATTTTTATAGCTTTCATAGATATTGTTTTGAAGGTATTCCTACTTTTTGAGAATCATTTTTCTAATTTGTAGCATAATTATATCATTAGATATGGAGTAACCATGATTATCAGTATTATCATCAGAATTCTGCCAGTACAGCCTTCCACCTTCAAGCATCCATAATACCACATACATTAGGGATTAAACATCGTCTAACTTAGTCTGCACTTTTCCTTTTAGTTTTCCTAATGAAGAAAAAAGCAAACTTCCCCGAAAAATAAAACTATTCCCATTTGTATCATCTATAAGTTGATTGTTTTCTTGAGTCTCGTTGTTGATGACTTCTGATGGCAGGAAATGAGATAGTCCATAATCAATCAAAAATATTGAAGACCTCTTTTCGTGCAAACCAAATAAAATATTAGATGGCTTTATGTCATTATGTAGAATATTTTTATCATGCAGAAGCCTTATTTTAGCAAGCAGTTGAAATCCAATTTTCTTTATGGTTGAAATAGAAAGATTTTAATTTCGCAACATCATTAATTATTGTAGCGAGATGCCCAATTTTTATAGTATAATGTAGCTGCGTTGATGCTCGGTTGTATTATATGAGGAATAACTCATCGACATCGTTCCAAATCCAATTAACTAAATAAGACAGAAATTACTTTTGGGAAGAAATTAGATTAAGACATTAGAAGAAGTACTTTTACTTCTTTTTAGAGCTAAACGAAAGGATTTTTGGCTATCTTTACAGCCAAATGAGGCATATTCTTTAGGGCATAGACCTATGCGAATGAACCTTCTCCAAGTAATGTTCCTAAATTCTCCAATTTTAGCTCCATTTATAGAAAATGTTCAACGATATATAACTTTTCAATAAAATTAGCACACTTACCAGTAATAATACAAGCCTATTTGTACGGTATTAATTTCCATCAAAGTTAATGACTTTAAGAAGTTAATCTATTCAAATAAACAAATTTGTAGCAACAATTATCTTGAGAGCTGACTTATTTATATCTTCCTATTGAAAAATATTGATAAATGCTTGATTTGTATTAGATTAAGCTATATTAAAAATTTAATTGATTTGCCCCAAGGATTATTTTGAAATGGCCCATAATACTATTAATAATTTTAATGAGGAGCTAAAGGCAAAATCTGAAACTTATCATTAGCAGTCTCAAAGCACAGGATCAATACTGCAATTAAAGATTCTGTTGTCGTTGAGTGCAATATCAACCAGTTAGCAGCAAACATCCTCATATTCATTTGAGGGGACATCTGCCAAACTTAACATTATTGTTTTTCGCATAAACTAAGCTCTCTAAAATCTTTAACAGTCAATTTAATATATAACTCATCAACAGTTATCTATAAATTACAACAAGCAATCAGTTTGAAAATACATATTTGTTCTTCATATGATTTCTCAGCAAAAATGGTTATAAAGACTGATATTTTTAGCTATGCTTATTCATAAAAATGTTGATTAATTGGATGATTATTTTATCAGTAATTAAAGAAAATGGCTATTTTCCTGTTCTTTATTTGTCTATAGACTAGTTGATGGTGGAGTTACTGGAATAAATAATAAATTGTTTTATTTTCTAAGCTTTCCTTTATCAATTTATTATTCTATTGTCATATTAATCTCTCTGGATAAATAAAATAAAAACTTTAACCTAAGTTTATCCAACAAAGATAAAAACAATTAGAGGGCCAGAATAATGTTAGTTTAATGATTTTGAGATGGGATATTGGTTGCAATTAAAAATAACCTGATTAATCCATGCATGATAATTTTAATAAACATACAATTTGTATATAAGTCATTTTTAAACATACCCTTTTTACTTTATACTCCAAGAATATTTCAAATATGTTTTTTAGACTTTGAAATTTCGAGAAATATTATTTAAAGGTTTAAATTGGTATGATAATCTTTGTAAAAAGATGGAAGAAATAAACATAGGCAAATATCAATAATTATCAACTTATTAAGATCTAGAGGATGTGGAAGAGCAGATGGTAACTTCTCTAAGTAACATTTTTGCATTTGCAGCTTACCGTATAATTTGCAGGGGAAATACGATCAATTAATACCTATTTTTATTAAATTAGTGCACATGAACGAGACCATAAGCGGAGGTGATGTCTTTGGATAGACAATAGATAGTCATACAAGTTTAATGCCCATCATCTGGGGTCCAGGAATTAACATTGCAATTTTCCTGGTCTTATACTCCTACCGTAGGTATACGTTTATACTCCATGCAATTCTCGGCCTTTTTGCCTGCTTATATAGTTTGGGAACTTCCCTTCCAATTCTGATGGCTACGGGTGTTACAACAAGCGATAACACTTTAACTTAAGATGTAGATGGATTTACTCTCTACATACACTATATGGTGGGAATCACCTGCCTTTCGATTATTGTTGTTTCAACATTACTCGGGATAGTCACTCGGATCCTTAACTTCTTTTCAGCCCCGACCAATTCTATCTTAGCAATTAAAAAAGCTCATATGGTGATGGGGTACACATCAGCCTGGCTCTGTAAAATTAACAGTTATATCATCTACGGCATAAGTGCACAGATGGCTGCTCTGCTGAGTCAAGATCTAGCTTTTGTTGTTCTCATAATAATTTGGAAAATCAAATTCCCCCAGCTATAGGCCTATGGAAGCTTATAGCCTAAAAGCGAAGGGCCCATACAAAAAGTACTGTCAATAAAGTAGCTTGACTCTTCTAAGGACTACTGCATGTTTGCTAATTTTATTTACTAGCTGTAGCCTGTAAAAAAATGGCATCCTGCTGGATATCAAATCATAGAATCAGTCAAAAATAAGGAGATAGATCGATATATCTATGGAATGCTAGCATCATAGGAACTTCCCCAGGTCCCACTTCATTCACACTCCTTCAAAAGTTTGTAGTTATTAGGAAGCCCAATTGCTAGATTGAATTTACCACATTTATTCTAAGGATTTGAAAGTGGTGAAGCCGAAGTTAATATTCGCAGCATGGATAACGTATCAATAAGTGGTTGCATATATGAGATGCATCTATCCAAGAAATCAGGGAACCCTTTTTCATTTAGTAAATATCAAAATGTCAATCAACTAGGTCGATATCATTCTATCACACTAAACGGTGAAGTCACTCGCCTCTATACTAGTGTTAACTTTTTAACAACAGACAACAAAAGTTTTATGATAAATTTCTTCAATATTAATTTGCATAGCAAATCCATGATAAAGATAGAAGACGTAAAACAGGAGACCAATTAAAAGATTGACTTAAAAGATGCTTAACAAAATCCAACTGAATATCGTATTGATGAAGCGAATTCATCCGTACCAATCTTATTCAAAACCTATGCAGGTGGCAGATTCACTGATAAATTAGTGGACAGCGTGATTAATCATTAACTGATAAAACTTAAAATCAGTTAATCAAAAGGAGAGGGACTTCAGTTTTCACATTTGAAACCTGGTAAGATAATAATACTGGCTGGAGGAACTGGAATTTATCCATTCAGTGATTTTATAGACCTCTTATTCAAAAGTGAGTTAAGAAAAATTAGACCAGATCTCAAAAGATAAATTGATGAGTTGAGTCCTATTTTAGTAAATAATCCCTTCAATTCGTTTAAATTTGAGCTAATGGCAGCCTTTCAAAGTTTAGAAGACATACATCCTATAACTCTTCAACAAATACTGTCCTTGAGTCGATATTCAGATAAATTTAAATTAACTCTTAAGCTGAGAAATAAAGAGAGCTTATATGTAAAATTGAATAAAGAGGATATAACCATCATTGAAGGATCATCTCCATCTCGTAAGAATGCGTCAATTGATAAAGAAACTATTTAATCCAATAGGAATTGCGGTCAATTGGTTGGAAAATAATTTTAGCAAATCCCAGATGACTTATCAATTGGAAAGGAATGTACTTCACCTTCAAAAGTCGATAGATAAATGGAAAACTAATTCTAATAAGTACCGGAGACTTAAGGTGAAAAGAAAAACGTTGAGCTTTTAGAAATAGATCAGGAAAATACTGCTTCAATAAGAAAATATAAAATAAGATTGATAGAAGGAGGATTTTAAGAGCATTTGGAGTCATCCATCAATAGAGGAAACGTTTCAAAAGTTTGGATTTGTGGCCCACCTCGAATGAATGAGGGAATTAGTCAGTTATTACGTTAAAAATATAAAAACCCAGCGCTATACCACATTATTTGATAAATATATAGCACTATAACATGAAATAAATATTATCCTTAGTCAATTATCTTTACTATCTTTACCATAATGGATCATATCTTATGCTTATCTCAATTTGTTTTGTGTTTGCTGATTGAAATAATAAAATTAACAAAAATAGTCTATAATTGAATATTTTAGTGATGAAATAAATTGTTGGGATACTGATAATAATTTAATCTGGCATCAATCTTTTTTTATTTAAATATATTTATAGTTAATTATAGTTTAAATATTGTGTTATTAAATTGGACATCCTAATTTTTCTATTAGAATCGAGAAAGTGAATAATAAAAGCTAATACAACAATTTGCAAGTGTTTTGAATTAATTTTAAATTTTTCCGATAAAACAGACTATAAATGAATTCAGATAAATTATATTAGCTATTCTTTGATAATAATGATGCAAAACAGGATATTTATGGTCATCAACACCATTTTATTGATAACATTAACATCTGGGGATGATCAGGTATTGTAATTTATCATAATATGCAGTCATTGTGTACGCCTGATTTGATATTTAATCTCTTTTATTTATATTTTCATGGATATTTTTAGAAGAGGCCCCAAATTCACAGCTGTTACTATCTTCCTTATTTGCGGAACCATCTCCACCTTCGGTATTTCTCCTTTTAAATAGCATACAAACTGATGGGCAGCCAATATGTTGATGAAGGCGACAATCATCGTAAATTTTTTCATCCCTATATGCAATCATTTACTATGTTTGTTGGAGAATCTATATGCCTCATTCTCTTTTTTTCGAATAGACAAAAAAATGAGATTCCTCTCGAAGAAGGCAAGACTCCACATCAATTTTATATATTTTTTATTCCTGCCTTTTCGGATGGCTGCTCATCAGTCCTTCAATATATGGCACTAAATTTTATTTCGGGATCAACTTATCTGATGTTTAAAGGAGCCAGCATAGTCACAACAGTAATATTTTCAAAAATTCTACTTGGGATGATAATTCAAAAAAGACATGTTGTTGGATGTGGATCAGCAATATTCGGTTTAGTAATTGTGGGAGCAAGTGGTTTTTTATCGACCTCTGAATCAGATGATCATGTAAATATGTTGATATGTAGTCCAATTAAGTTCTAGGTTATTCTTTAATGCTCATCTCTCTAGTATTCAACGGATATCTTCATGCTTATGAACAATTTTTAATGAGGAAACATAGCATTAATCCATTGCAAATGGCGGGATGGTAGGGGTGTTTTGGAATGGTCATTATTGCTTTTATCGCTTTAACCTTATCTATTGTTCCCTGCAATTTCAAATAAAAATTATGTGTTTATGATTCTCATGGGAATAAATATTTCTAGAGAGTTGATCAGTTTTTTTCTTAAATTGGAACTTATTGGATCCTGGCCATGCTTGTGGTTATTGGCATCTTAACGATATCAGCTTACAATTTGAATGGAGTTAGAATTACCAAATTATTTGATGCCTTAACTCGATCATTGCTAAACACAACTAAAACCGCAATTACATGGATAATCGGGATGATTGTAACATTCAGTGTGGGAGACAACGCAGCCTATCAACTGTAATCAAAAGAGTTAGTTGTAAATTTGGTGAAGGGAGTAGGATTCGCCTTCATAGTGTTGGGAACTTTAATTTATAGCAAAGTCATCTTTAAAATGATATTAGCTGATCGAGAATAAGCCTAACCCATTAACGAAATCAACGAGAATAGAAAATCTTTATTATAGAGCGCTGATGAATGAGTTATTTTGCATATTTCACTTTTTATTAAAACATTTTCTCATTTACTTAATCATCAATTTATATACATTAAAGAGTGACAATTGATGATCGAATTATCTTTTTATATTTTAAATTGTATTAAATACTCAATAAATCATGTTAAATAATAAGATAATAGATCACAACCAACAATATATATATTTCCTGATGATTATTAAGTATATTCCTTTAACCCTATTAAAATTGTTCTCATTCTTAATTATTATTCAAATATTGTTTTAGTTTGGATTGTATTTTTGATTGGACTTTGAGACTTTGATTTAAAAAAAATATTTAAATTATCAAATTTTTTATTTTATTATTATTCGAATATATTCTTTTTCATTAAGATCCTTGGATTATTTTGTAATTAACATAATTGATATATTTTTGCTTATTTGTCTTATAATAAAATCAAGAGATTCTAATAATTTATGTATTCAATCCGATTGAAAAATAAAACCTTTTGCATGACCATAATAAAGGCCCTCTTCATCTGCTTACTAATATTGAAGACGATAGCTGCAGATAGTTATGAAGATAAGTCTTTCCCCAATGATATTTAAACAGGTACGTTGAATTAAAGTTTAGGATTTGCTCAATTTAACGATGGTTTGTTTACCAGCCATTCATCGAATTTGACAATAACATTTGTAGCAAATAAGAAAAGCGAAAACTATCAGCATGCCCTTACATATCAATCGCTCGATCTTTTTTATGTGTCAAGTCCACCAATATAGACAGGAAGGTATTCGTTGTTATTAAGCTTTATAGCCATCCATAATGATGCAATGATCATCAGTGTTTACAGCGGGATACTGAATCAAATTAATAGAGTCAATATACGCTATCTCATTGTTGAGTTATTTTTTAGTTATTTAACGATTATTCACTTCTACTGGAATACTAATTTATATCAACTCAATAGCAGTCACCCTTACTAAGATTCATTAGAGATTAATTCAGCTCATCCTTCCTGTAAGATACTATCTTTTCTATCAGGAATGGATATAATTGCAAATTAAAACAATTAATTCCAAATTCAATCTTTTGGATATATTCGGAGCACTACGAAAATACAGATCAATATTTTAAACACCTTATCTAATCCCATATACGTAAACTCCATTTGGCTTGACATTATTCTTTATGATTAGTAGGCTTTGCAAGCAGATTAAAAGGGATCTTTTACTTTCGGCACTAGTAATGAAGTCTCTCAAAATTCAGCTTTTTCATACTTTAGTTACGACAATATTATTTTGTAGAGCACCACTTTATTCGGTATTTCTAATTATACTCTTTTTAAAAAATTAAATTCTCCTATTTTCTTCTAACTATCTATCAGAGGATTTGATTTGCTGCTTAACTTGAATGAAAATCAGTCCGCAGATGTTACCTACATTATATTTACAATAAATAAACTTCCTCCATGCAGCAATCCCTATTATTGGGATTAAATAGCTCATTCTTGCATGATGAGGGCCTCCAGAAATTTAGGAATTTGTTCTGATGGATATTTCTATACTGCCTTTTTCTGTTCAAGTTGCAGTTGGTATTCGAACTGCAGAACTTGTTCAAGCGGATATTATTGTACATCATGCTCTAGTTCTTAAGTTTTGAATACAATTAATCATACATGCGTAGGAACTTGTCCAGGCGGAACATACCTCAATGCAGCAAACTCTTCTTGCTATCAATGTATATCTCAATGTCTAATTTGTTAAACTGCTACCACATGCACCACTTGTGCCAATTTTTATTATTGGAACACTACTTCTTGTTTGCACTGTATTCACAACTGCCTTTCCTGCTCAAGTTCTACCAACTGCATCAACTGCAAAAGTGGCTTTCATTGGTACTTCGTTACTGCGACTTGCGTTAATATTTGCCCTAATATCACATACCTCAACACTGCCGATAATTCCTGCGTTTTCTGTAATAGCAGTATGGACTATTGCCAAAGCTGCTACAATTCTACCAAATGCACCTCTTGCATCAGCTCTTATTATTTACAAAGTTTTTCTTGTAAGAGTTGTATGATTTACTGTAAAATTTGTAACAACCCTGCCTACTGCACTACTTGTGTAAATCAATATTATTGGAATGGTAATTCTTGTGTGCCTTGCGGTATTAGCAACTGCTCAATCTGCTCAACTGCTTTCATTTGCACAACATGCCAAAATCAATATTATTGGAGTGGTTTTAGTTGTTAGCACTGCAACATAAACAATTGTCAAATTTGTCTCGATGCCGACACTTGTGACACCTGCGATATTCAATATTATTTAAATGGTCCGACATGTTCTTCATGTAATATTGTCCTCAGCAACTGCAAAATTTGTTCTAGTTCTACAATTTGCACTGAATGCATTAATTAATCATATTATTTGGATTATTCCTCCTGCCAACCCTGTAGCAACATTCCCAATTGCTTAACCTGTTCAGATGCTTCCATCTGCCTAACCTGCAGCAGCTCATACTATTTGGACAGTTATTTATGCTTTAATTGCATAAGTAACTGCTAAATTTGTTAAGATGGAACTAGTTGCAATTCTTGTACTTCTTCCTTTATCTTATCGAATAGTAACACATGTGATTGTCCTGTAGGCACGTACAGTAATTCAGGAACTTCTTGCTAAAATTGTAATGGCACTATCACCAACTGCTTAACCTGCTCCGATGCAAACACTTGCACTAGCTGTCAGGGTGATTTTATTGTATTAAATACAAATCCGAGTACTTGTGTGTGCCCATCGGCATGTACAATTCAACTGTTTCATCCTGCTCGAACTGTGATGCCAACTGCGTAGCTTGCCTCAGTGGTAGCAATTGCATTAACTGCCTTTCTCCATACTTCAACCAATCTGGCAGCTGCATCCTCAACTGCTCAAGTCTTTCCCACTGCTCCGACTGTGCCTATGATTTTAGCATTTCCATCTACTCTTGTACTACCTGTGATTTAGAATTTCAAAATATAAATAATCTCTGTCAACCAATATGCGGAGATGGTTTTATTGTCTTTGGTTTGGAGGGATGTGATGATAACAACACTGTTTCTGGTGACGGGTGTTCCAACATTTGCACCATTGAACCCGGCTTCAACTGCACTAACAGTAGCAATCAGCCCTCAAATTGCACTCTGATTTTCTTTGCGATGACTCCTTTATTTAATGTGAAGGACAACAACGCCAACCAATTCACAATGAGCTACAGTCTGGAACCGCCTTTTCTGCCTATTTATTCGAGGGTGGAGTGGACTCAGGCAATCACAGTCAACGGTTTCAATGCGACTGTAAGCACAGTCACCTACGACCCTGTGCAGAATCGACTCTTAGTCACTGCTCAGTACAATCAGAACATCGGCGATAGTGACATCGGGTTCAATCTCAACCCTCCGTCACTCGGCAACTTCTTCAGTGCTATTGTCCCATCGACTGTGTCTTGTTCGTCTTCCTCTGAAAACAACCTCAAACTTGACTTTTATGAAAGCAACGCTTACGCATTAGCTGCTATTGTACAAGCCCTCGCGTGTGTGACTGCTGTTATCTCTTTACTTCTCTTTGTCGCTGGTTACTTCGGAGCCAAACTCATTGCTTTGGAGTGTGTGGCCACAGTTCAGCTATCGTCACTGATGCTGTTTACTCTCAAAG